>PPYE01275286.1_pt1 | contig 44602 bp, 39 predicted proteins | sample 1559881 | NCBI WGS metagenome assembly PPYE01 (sample SAMN08240022, study PRJNA423297) | Human gut metagenome, whole genome shotgun sequencing project.
AGCCATTCTTGTAAAACGTGGCGGTATGCCACCTAAAAACCGTGTAAAACGTTACGGAAAGCCACCCGAAAACCATGTAAAACGTTACGGAAAACGTGGCAGTTGATATACTGGTTGACACGGATTCCGTTACGGTAGTCAAGTTTTGCGAGGTGGAGTGATGCTGAAACGCAAGGCGTGGGAACGTCTGGAGCACTGGAAGCGGACCGATGCGCGGAAAGCGTTGATGATTACCGGTGCCAGGCAGATCGGTAAGACGACGTTGGTTCGTGAGTTCGCTAAACATCACTACAGGCGTTTTGCCGAGTTGAATTTTCTGGAAGATCCCAGAGCCGCATCGGTGTTCGACGGATCTCTGAGTGCGGATGCCGTTATCTCCAACCTCACTGCGTATCTGCAGACCCAACTGGAGCCAGGGCATACATTGATTCTGTTGGATGAAATCCAAGAGTGCCCATCGGCGCGTACCGCCATCAAGTTCCTGGTGGAGGACGGTCGTTTTGACTATGTGGAAACGGGCTCTTTGTTGGGCGTGAAGAATAAGCAAGTGGCTTCTTACCCGGTAGGATTTGAAGAGCAACTGCGCATGTATCCATTGGACTTCGAAGAATTCTGCTTGGCCAATGGTGTGCAGGAATCGACCATTGATATGCTTCGAGACCGCTTCAACGGGAACGAACCCGTCAGCGATTCGGTGCATGACACCATGATGCGTCTGTTCCAGGCGTATGTTGTAGTGGGTGGCATGCCTGACGTGGTTCAAAGGTATGTGGATACTCACGATATCGCGCAGGTAATCGCCTTGCAGTCCGACCTGTTGGCCTTGTATCGTCTTGACATCGCCAAATATGCGGATGATAAGGACAGGACGAAGATTCGGTCGATTTTTGATGCCATTCCTTCCCAACTCGATGACAAGAATCGTCGATTCGTGCTTGCGGATCTTTCTAAAAATGCTCGGCAGAATCGTTATGCCAGTAGCTTCCTATGGTTGGCGGATGCTGGTGTGGCCTTGCCCTGTTACAACGTCAAGGAGCCGGTTCCGCCATTGGAAGGCAACGGCAATCACAGCCTGTTCAAACTGTTTCTCAGTGATACCGGTCTGCTATGTACGGCATCCATGGGCGGCATCCAATATGATCTACTGCAGGGAAACCTTGACGTGAATATGGGCGCAATCATGGAGAATGTCGTGGCCCAGGAGCTACGTGCGCATGGTTTCGACCTGTATTATTTCAATACGAATCGTCTTGGCGAGGTCGATTTCATGGTACAGAGTGGCAGAATCGTGTTGCCTGTCGAAGTGAAGTCAGGCAATGATTGGACAAAACACAAAGCGCTGGATAATGTGCTTGCGGTTGATGATTGGGCGTTGAACAAAGCATATGTGCTGTGCAAAGGCAACGTTCGGCAGGATGGGGGTCAAAAGATGATATTTCTTGTAAGCAGTTTTGCGCCGTTACTATAAAAGCGAATGGCAGGGTCTGGCTGAGTGCTTTAAGTGCGGAACGGCAGAATTCCCAATCATCCGCTCCAAACGGGGCAGTGAGCTTTTCCCAATGTTTGAGCTCGATTCTTTCGTAGTTGTATTCACCACCAATACTCATGGCCAGTTTGCGCTGTTTGCGCTGAGTTTGATAAGCGAACATGGATGCTATGTCGTAGAGTGGCGCAAATGTCGGTTTTTCGCCAACCGGCTCAAGCAATGCGTAATTCTTCGCATGGGCGTCGGTTCCCGCAATGAGGAAATTAATGACAAGCGCCATGTAGAACAACTTTATTTCTGTTTCATCGAGGCCGTTGGCCCGCATGCACTGAATGATATCTTGAGCGGAAGGACCTCCCTCGGATTGGTACTTGTTTGCGGTTGGATGCGCCGTCGCTTGGCAAAAATCTTCCTGATGGATTCGAGCGACGACAGAGCGGCCGTTGCGGTCCACGACCCTACGGTCCCAGCGCGCACTCACGAGTGCCGGAGTGCTGCCAAACGTTTTAAACGAAGTTTGCGCAACAGGGATTCCCATTTCATTTAAGGTCTTTAAACAGATGTATTCATTGAACGCCTGCTCATGCAAGGTATGTATGCCCGGCTTGATGATATGTGTCGTCGGTGCGGCTCCCTTTGCCTCATACCAAATTTCATCGATATGATGAAGTGCGATTTTGTCTTGTGCACCGTTCAGGGACCAATGTTCGTCTGAGACCTGCCAAGAAGCTTGATGTGTATCTGTGATGGCTTTGAGACGTTTCTCGATTTCCTCTTCCGAGATCGGGGTGAGTGAATATTCGCTATTCTCAACTGATTCAAGTTGCTCTGGTAGTACAAATTGTGCTCCACCGGCGCAATCCAGACCGATTACGGTGAGCAGAGCGAAAGGATTGTTGCCGTTGACTCCGTGAAGCCGGCCAATTGTCCTGCGCATTTCTGGATTATCGGGTAGAACGCCGTCTATATAGGCTTCGACCGGATTGCCGGTCCATGGTTCCGATCTTCTTGGCAGGGATAGAGAAAGCTGCCCCGGTGCATGTTTGTCGTAAATGAAGGAATGTTTCCCGGCAGCGTTTTCCTGTAAAACGCCGATTCTTTGTCCTTCAAGTAGCACGATAAGTGTTTTGTCGGTCATTGTCGCGTTTCTCCGTCATCCAAGTCGTTGTGGGTGCTTCTCTCAAGATCTTTGGCTTGCTGGGTGACCTGTTTTGATCTGTTTAGCATGACACTGTAGGTGTCGAAGAAGTCGCGGTCATAAAATGCGAGGACGTTCTGCATCGTTTTGCTAAGTTCTTCAGTGAAATGTGGCTGTAAGGAACTGTTGAATTTCGCCAGGGCTTCCTTCAATTGGGTCATGGGAAGTGTCTCGACGGAGCTCGAAAGGCCTTTTGCAACCTGCGCGTAGGTTTGGCCTGATGGACTGGTTTCGGTTGGTGCAGGTTGTTTGACGTCCTGTCTTGGGCCGTCTTGTGGGGTGTCGGTGACGACATAGTTTACGGATATGCTCATTTTGAGGGCGGCCATGATTTTCAGGATTCTGGTGAAGCTGGGGTTGGCGATATGCCCGTGTTCCAGCTGGTTGATCCAAGGACGGGGGATTCCTGTGGCTGTTGCGAGCTCGGTCTGCGTCATGTTGTTGGCGATTCGCGCATCCTGCAGTGACGTGGAGAGCTGTGTGAGAGAGCTGATCTCCGTTTGAAAATCGGTCATCTTCCGTCCTGTTCGATTTTCCGTACATCCATATTGTTGTTTGAATAATCAAACATTATCATATATTTGATGTTTGGATAATCGAACATATCGTTTTTTGTTTAATTATCCAAACATTCGATAGTTCGTTGCTTGTTGTTTGCGAGAGCCGGACTGATTCGTCGATGGATGACGTGTTCAAACGCGTTCCGGTTATGGTTGGATCAGGGCTGCACTCGGCACTGAGATGTCGGATAAAGTGTCGACGAAGATCGAGAGGCGGGTGCTGCCGAAATTATGCCCGCGTCTTGTTCCCGCGGATCGCTCTAATTTGAGGAAGGCTAGTGGCAACGTGGGTTATCTGAATTGCTATTACCAATACCGTACATACGCAAGAAACGATATTCCAGCCGGTAATCTGCCAAGATATTGCCGATGCCTGAAAGACGAGCAGCGCGAGAGTGGGTGCCAGATAGCGCCATCCAACTGTAATCCGGATATATCGTCCGGCATCAACGACTCGCATCATGAACACCAGCATCTGCCCTAAGGCAGAGGCGATGCACGCTCCCGTTGTTCCTAATACGGGAATGAGGAGAGGAGTTAGGACTACGCACGCAATTGCCCCGAACATCGTGGTTTTCATGACAAAGGAGGTGTGCATTGTGGTCGAATAGACCGTTCCATAGAACGACGCGAACACACTGAAGAGATTGGAAATCAGTAGGATGCTGATCATCGGCCATGCAGCATAGGTTTCTCCCTGCAGCATGACGGATGCTATGAAAGGCGCGAAAAGCGATAGCAACGCGCACATCACGGTAAGTGCGGCTTGCAGGGCACAGAATACTGAAGAGAAGAATTTTCCAAGTCCTTTGCTGCCGGATTCTTGATATGCGGATAATTGCCATGCTTGCTGAAACACCATGTAGGCAGTGTTGAGAAGACCAGGAATTTTAGAAGCGGCAGCGAACATGCCCGATGCTGCAATGCCCAGCATTCCGGTAATGAACAGTCGATTGATGCCCGAGCTCAACCACCAAAAGAGATTGTTGGGAATCAACGGGAGCGCATAGATGAGCATAGGACGAATGATCTTCCATGAATCGTTCACGGCGAGTTTCGTCATACGCCTGGCTCCGCTCAGGAAGGCCTTTGCCAGCCTTCCAAAACTCATGTAGAGCATGATTGCAAGCATTGGGCCGACTGATACCGAAATAAAGTATCCGGTAATGCCCATTCCCAGTTGCCCGATGGAAATACAAGCAAGAACAAGCGTGGTGACAGAGGAAACCCCGGCACATATTGGAATGAGTTTCACCTCACCCATGCCTCGAGCGACTTCGCCGCAAAGATTCATAATCGCGCTGGTCGCATAGGCAAGGATGAACCATGCTTTGTAATTACCGAGGCCGCCAAAAGCATCCAAGTCAAGAATCGGAGAGAAAAGCGTTACCAGCACTACGGAGAGAAGCGTTATCGAAATCGATATCGCAACATATTCATCCTTTTTATCTTGGTCACCCACAATAAAACGAACCGCTGCCTCCGCGATGGAGAATGTCGCAAGAGGCATTGCAAGGTTGATGACCGTGAGGGACATGTCGGTAAGACCGTATTCCCCGGCACTCATGTAGTAGGTGTATAGGGGAACCAGGAAAAAAGTAATCAGTTTTGTCGCCACGGCATTGATCGCGAATAAAACGGTATTGAGAACCAGCCGTCTGTACTTGCCCATCCTAAAGCCTTGCCATTTCAGATAAAACGTCAATTAAGCCAATAACATTCGTCGACGTATTGCGTCAGAACACTCGAAGGCATGCATGCTTCGCTTCTTGGTCATGCGTCACGATCATCCGACATTGCGAGTTACTCGTTCAATGCCTTATTTCCGTCCGGTGAATAACGAAGCGGCCTGACGTGCGTTCCCGGCACCGATCACTCGTTTGATTGATTGCTTCATACGCTTCTTTACCGATTCAGAAAAAGAAAGCATCTGATTCGCCTCAATCAATCTCTGATATGCTTCGTTCTCATTGTCGTCAGACACGAACACCTCCAAAACAACGGGTTTGGAGGAATCTGCGAGGAACGCTTCGCTCAGTCGTTCGAATTCATCCATCGATGAAGCGCTCATATAGGTGAATCCACAGTCGCTAGCCCAACCTGAGGCGGTCTTGAAATGTCCGCCGGCTGCGATGTAACGATCCACATCCTCGTCATGGCCAACGCCTAATTTGAACTCGAATCCGCCATTATTGTTGATCAACAGTATTCTGACATTGGGTTTCACGCCCCTGATCGACAGAGAGTTGATGTCATACAGGAATGCCAAATCGCCGGTGACCATAATGCACAGATCCTCCGTTGCAAAGCTCTGGCCGATAAGCGTGGACATGCCGCCATCGATGCCAAATGCTCCCACATTCGAGAAAAACGTTATGGAATCATCGAACGTAAAAAGTTCCCATACGCGCAGGCTATTGAGGATCGAAAGCTGGATGGTGCTTTGTACAGGAATACACGATGACATGTATTGCGCGATGGCGGCATTCGAAAACGGCACCTGAACACGAGTCGTAACGTTCGAAAGCAGACCACGCCACTGATCGATATACGCATCGTCGTTACGAGCCTGATCATCCTCGACAGAGCATGCCCTTTCGAAGAAGAAATCTTCGGAACACTGGAACACCTCGGTAAGCTTGTCGTATGTGTCAACGACGTTGCCATCTTCGGCGATACGCCAATGCTCAACGGAGGCGAACTCCGGTTTTGAAATCATTCTGTACAACGGGTAGTCGCCGGTCTGGCCACCAATCGTAATCATGATATCCGGCGCCATTTGGCCGAATGTCTCCATGCTCAGCGAAGACATCAGCATGTTCGTGGCGACACAGTATGGAGAATGGAAGTTCGACAACAGATTCGCGTATACGACTGCTCCCCAGCGCTCGCAGAAATCGTTGATGAGCTTGTGTGTGCGTGCGTTGAAAGGACGATGCTCGCCAATGACGACCATCACTTTTTTCCCCTTCAGCGGCAGATTCCAGCGGTCTTCCGTTCCGTGCCTTTGCACGCATCGCAGGATCGGCTCCTCGTTTCCTAAGGGAAAGTCAAGCCACGGAACACACAATTGAACCGGTCCAAACCCATTGTGAGTAAGCTCTTGGATGGCCTGATTAGCCATTCGAATGCTGTGATAGACATCGTTGACATCAGAAATATACGGTAGCGTAAATGATTTCTTGACGCTGTCGGCGGGCAATGACCCTTGATCGGGTGCCTGCATGTATTCCTGATAGGTGAAACGAGGATGTTTTTGCATGGAGATGACAAACAGCGGAACGCGTTTGTAGTAGGCTTCGGTGAGCCCCGGAACATAATTTCGCGTTGCTTGGGCGCTGGTGCAGCACAAGGCGATCGGGATGCCGGTCTGAAGATAGATGCCAATGGCAAAGTATGCTGCACTCCGTTCATCGACAACGGAATGACAGGTGAAGAACGGATCGTTCTGCAAGGCCTTGATGAAGGCGATGTTGGTTCCTCCGGGACTGATGACCACGTGGTTGATTCCGTTTGCTTTCAGCAGACGTGTTACGATGCTGATGTTTTCCGTGTTATTTGGCATAGCGTTCTCCAATTGTTCCTAAAAGAATCAGTTTTTCAGCGAATAGCCGCCGTCAAGCACAACGGTTTGCCCCACCATAAAATTGCAGGCGCCGCTCAACATGAATACAACGAATTGCGCAATCTCTTCGGGAAGCGCCACCCGCCCGAGCGGGTTCTGATTACAGTAGCCGTTATCGCCCTGCTTCATGGCAAAGCCTTGCATTGCGGTTTTCACCACGCCTGGCGCAACGCCATTCACAAGCACGCCATAAGGGGCCATCTGAAGACCGAGTCCTACCGTCAGGCCGCGTATGTCCCATTTGGACATGCGATAAGGGTAGATGGCGCCGACGAATCCTCCCTGTGAAGAGATATTGACGAGATGACGGTAGGAATGTGAAGGGTGTTCCATCCAATGTTTGCAAAAAGCCTGAGAAACGAAGAACGTACCGCGGCTGTTGGTCTCGTATATCCGATTCCATTCATCGACACTTACGTTCGGAAAGAACTCATGCGGTTGCATGCCGGCATTATTGATGACTGCGTCAACGTGTCCATCGAGCAGATCGACGCACTGCGCGACTTTGGCGTCGGCTTGTGAGGAGTCGGCTATGTCCCATACGAGATAGCGCATCCGTTTTTCATCCAACTTCGCTGCGGCCGTCTTGAGTTTCTTCTCGTTCCGGCCTGTGATGAGAACTGTCGCACCTGATTCGACGCACTGCTTCGCAATGGCGAATCCGATGCCTGATCCTCCTCCGGTGATGACAATGCGTTTTCCCGATAAGGCATCATGATTTTGGATTTGATTGAGCGCGATGGTGTTGACTCCGCCTGCTTTAAGCGTTTGGACAAACGCAGAGCAGGCGCGTGACAATCGTAGGGCGGCTTTACCGACTTGTTTGATCATGCGATTCCCAATCTAACGCCCTGAGTCGGCGGCTAATACGGAGTGATCCAGCCAGGTTTTGAGGTCGGTGGAGAACGCGTCAAGATTCTGTTTCGCCTTGTTGAGAGCGAAACGTTGTGCCTCGCGCAATTCCGAGGGGTTGTCGAGATATTGCAGCGTCACCTTGATGGCTTCTTCTGTGGACAGCTCTCTGCCATTGATTGAGAAAGGATATCCGATTGACTCATACAGCCCCTCGAATTTTGGACTGTACGAGAAGGGCAGGGTCGCCACTCCGGAAGAGAATGCACCGACTGTGGCATGCATTCTTGCGCCGGAAAAAACGTCCATGTTGGAGATATAGCCTTTTGCCTGCATCGGTGATTTGAAGTCCGGTGCTAGGATGCAATGCTCATACTGTTCTGACAGTTCTTTGCATATGGGGGAGTCGCACTCCGGATACAGGCTACCCACCACGTGCGGGATGAGGTGAACGGTATAGCCCCGCTTGGTGATTTCGGGAATGATCTGTTTGATGTACTCACGGTAGTTAACCGTCAAGCCGAATTGGTTGGACTCCGTATATCCGCCAGTCCAAAGCAATCCCGATACATTTAGGCCGAAGCGCGGGCCATGGTCCTTAAGCTGCACCTGATCTTTTGGCAAGGCAAAAGCCACATCCGTCGTGGTAATTACGTCCGTGCCGGTCATGTCTTTGACCAATCTTGCGGATTTCTTATCGCGCGCATAAACTCTATCCGCCGATACTATGAGCCATCGGGCGATCCTTTTGACCAGCCCACTGTTGAATGGGCCGTATGTTTGTGGACCCAAGACAAGGCATCCTGCTTTTCTGATGGCCACGACCTTGAAGAATGAGGTTAGAGCGAATCTCTTGAGCCCGTAGATGTCCGAGAAGCTGTCTCCTTCCGTGAAATCAATGACCACATCACTGTGCGCGATCTTTTGTCTTGCTAGTTTCATTGAGGCTAGATTTTTGAATGAGTATCTGATTACTTCTTCGGTTACCCAGCTTTTTTTGACGGCAACATAGTCAGCACAATCAACATTCGATAGAACAGCGAGTTTGAGTTGTGTTCCGCTACCCTCAAACATCTCCAGTAGCAGTTCACGGAAAGCATATGCCAGAGCGCTGCATCCAAGATTAGGGGAACTGAAGCTCAAACCGCATAGAACGATACGGATAGCGTTTTTATTCATTCGGTAACTCCTTTTTGCGTTAATTTCGTCGTATATAATTAGGTGTTGTTGCTCATATGTTTTTGTAGAGCGTTATTTGTTGTTGAGAATTTGTGAGAGAAGAGTAAGAGCTCAACGAAGACCAACCATATATATTGCAGGTTATATGTGGCCCCCATCAAGGCTATAATGATAAAAGCAACCGTGATTTTTGAATTGTTTATTCTGAGATTATCGATTCCTTTGATGAACCATAGATAAAAGAGAATCAATCCTATTGCTCCGAAATTTAAGAGTATGTTAACGAAATCACACTCTACAATCCAAATTTGGCCAGAGTACTGTCCAGTGACTGCAGAGTAAGGGAATCCTGACGTGTTAATACCGTATCCGAAGAGAAAAGTAATAATGGAACCGAAAAGTAGAACCTTGGAAAGATTGGTGAAGTAGCCTAGATGGGCAGAAGTACTCGAATCCAGTGAGGATGTCTCATTCAATAAACCTGATATGCGATATGAGAATACATCCCAGAGTCTGTTGACCTGCTGACTTATAAATGCTGACGACTGATATAAGAAGACGACAAATGCTAAGAACAGTAAAAGTCCGAATAGAATTGAAGTTATCTTTTTACGTTTATTGATTAATGATTCCAAATTACGGGCATACTGTAGCATCATGAATGTGACGCACAATGTTATTCCGATGGTCAGAGTTGCACTTTGCGTTAGAACTGCGCCGATAACAACTGCGAGCTTTGTGATTAATTTATCTTCTAAGAAAAAACCTAGAAATATGATAGGCGCGATTCCTCCTGCATTCCAGCAAAGGCCTGTGGGTACATACCCCGTACCCTTAAATTGAGATGCTTTTTCGACAATTTTGAATATATCAACAAAGATTAACTTGTTAATATCGATCTTTAAGAAATTCCAGGAAAAAGTTTGAATAATTATCCATAAGACTTGTATCCTGCAAGACCATTTCAACCCATCCAGTAAAGAGTGGATGTAAGAACCGTCCGATCTACCAGATGTGATAGAGGTTGCCAGTACAAAAATTGCATAATAATTGATTAATCCTTTAATATTGTTTAGAATATATCCGTCAGATAATCCCAAAAATAACGATATGATGGCGGAAATCGTCGCAACAGCCAAAAATGGTAGGAAATTGGACCTAGTGTCAATTCTGACTATTCCGGTAATGAATCCGCATGCAAGCAAGCCGTAGGCCATTAAAAGAAAAATAGATATTCCGCCGACCTGCAGGATTACAAAACTTGAAAGTAGTCCAAGTAGGAATAATATCTTATCATTATAGATAAAAACCTTCTGAATTTGCTTAGTGTGTATACGACTAGACATATATCAGCTCGCCGATTATTTGGATTATTCCCTGTTTGAGGAATCTTCCTTCAATTACCCTGCTGACGCGAGATACCTTATGCATCGAAGGTAAAGCGATGAATTTATCCAAGGTTTTAATTTGAACTTGTGAGAGTGCTTCTTGGTATTTTCTTCTAAAAGCAGCGGCTTGGGAATGTGCCATTTTCAGGGTTTGTCGTACGTGAGCACTGCCGGAAAGTCTCTTCAAAATAAAACCTAGGGTATTGACTTTGGTGGCGCCTACAACATTGTCTCCGTGCTGACGATACTTAATCGTTGTCTCTGAGACGTGGACGATTTTTCCTAGAGTAGCTGCGACAAGAGTAATCCACCAATCGTGCATCGCGACCGCAGGATCAGCAAGATCAAGCAACTCATTGAGCTTGGAATTCCAACACATCGTACATCCAGTAACGTTATTTTGTACGAGGAGATGTGGTAAATCTGTGACATCAGGGTTCAATGCTCTATAGGCAAAAAAAGAGTCGCCAAGAGTCTTTAGATTTTCATCTACAACCTCTAGATCTGTATGAACTAGAATTGGTCCGTCAAAAATCGCTTCCGTCTTTTGCATTGTTGCGAGAGTAAGCTCTATTTTCTCGGGCTTCCAGTAGTCATCTTGGTCGGAAAACATATAGTAGCGATGAGGATTGTGTATGGTGACCCATTTTTGAATCGAAGCAAAATTTGCTTTTGAGCTACCTCCTCTTAATTTTTTATCATCGATATTGACGATTCTATCTGGGTACTTTTCTGTATAACGTTTAATGATGCTTGCTGTAGCATCGATTGAATTGTCATCTCGAATATAGAGGGTCCAGTCTTCGAATGTTTGAGAAACAATCGATTCGATTTGTTCTTCGAGATATTTGGCACCATTGTAAGTAGCCAACATTATGGCAACGCTAGACATATAATACCTGTTCACTAGTTCGGAAGATAACTATTTGTTTATCAAGCATGGAAGTGCGTCAATCGATAGCGGATTTGTCTCAAATTGTTATTCCTTCATGCCATTGACGAATACCTGTTCGTATTCGTCTGCGATGTGTTGCCAGCTGTAGGCGTTCCGGATGCGTTGCGTGGAGAGTCTGCCCAGCTCGGTGATCTCCGCAGCGCTCATGCGGTCGGCGCGGTCGATCAGCCCGGCCAGATCGCCCGGCTGCTTGCTCCAATAGAGGGCGGAATCCTCGGCGACCTCGCGGTTGAAGCCGACGTTCAACAGCAGGTTCAGGTCCGTGGAGCCGAGCGCCTCGAGCAGGCTCGGGTTGGTGCCGCCGACCTCATGGCCGTGGAAGTATGCGTACGCGTTCTCGCGGATCTTCATGAGGAGTTCCTGGTCGTATACGGTGCCCACGAACTTGATACGCGGATCCCGGTCGAAGCGGGTCTTCTCCTTGAGCTCCTCCAGGAACCTGTCGCTCACATTGGTGATGAGCGCGAAGTCGCGCTCGGACCCGCTCTGCATGAACTCGCGGATCATGGTCTCGTAGTTGTTTTCCGGCACGAAACGTCCGACCACCAGGTAGTAGCCCTTCGGGCTGAGGCCTTTCTCCGTATACCAGCCAAGCAGTTTCGGGTCATCGTCCGCCAGTGAGCTCTTGCGGGTCTCGGCGCCGTACGCGATGAACGTGGTTTTCGGATCGTACTTGCCGTACTCGTCGTGGATGTACTTCTCGATGTTCTTGCTGTCACAGATCAGCAGGTCGCAGTGCTTGGCCATGAGTTGTTCGGAGATCTTCCAATACCTGCGTACCGGTGCGCTCCACTTGGCGCGCATCCACTCGTGGCCGTCCGGGTTGATGTACAGCTTGCCACCGAGCTTGCGGATCACGCGATGGAAGTGGGCTGCGAACGGTCCGATGCGGCATGCGAGAACATAAACAATCGGATGTGGGATGCGATTCGCGCGGATGTAGTTGACGCAATGCTGCAGTGCGGCCACGTCATAATAGATGGCTTGCGCCGGGCCAATATTAGGTACCTTCACGTTGAAGCAGTCGGCGTTGTGGTATTCGAAGGTCTTGGAGTCCTTGGCCTTGCAGGCCACGTGATACTTCAGCAGGGGGACGCTTTGATGGTATTCGGTCAGCCGATCCACGAAGGTCTCGTATCCCCCATAGTTACCCGGGATGCCCTTTGATCCCACAACGAACACATGTTGAACGTCAGCTGATGCCTCTACATAGCGGCCGTTATCGGCGCTGCCCGTCATACAGTAACCCTTTCGACCTCTACTCCATATACAGAAAGGTCCCGAACCCTTTGTCCCCCAAAGGTCTTCCAGACCTGACTGCACTTCTCCTAACAGACTATGTCCATTATGGTTTCCCCCATAGACGGGTGAATCTGGTTCCAGTTTTCCTGAACAAGACCACAACGAATGACTTCATCAAACATCTTTAATTACAACGATTTTCGGCGTAGATGATAGTTTGCAGAAATTGTTTCAATAGATTTTTAAATAAAGTGAAAATTAGCTGATAACGGCCGCTATGTTAGGTTTTTAATCGAAATTTTTCCTAAAATGGGGCGAGTCCAATGAAGGTATGTCTCGTAGGCTCCAGCGGCGGGCACCTTACCCACCTGCATATGCTTGAACCGTTTTGGAAGAACAAGGACCGCTTCTGGGTCACTTTCGATAAGGAAGATGCGCGCAGCCTCCTCGAAGGTGAACGTGTCTATTCTTGCTATTACCCGACAAACCGTAATCTGAAGAACCTTATCTGTAATACTTTCGTCGCTTGGAAGGTTCTGCGTAAGGAGAAGCCAGATCTGATTATCTCCAGCGGCGCGGCTGTCGCTGTGCCGTTCTTTTATTTGGGCAAGCTATTCAGGGCGAAACTCATATACATAGAGGTGTTTGATCGCATCGACAAGCCGACCATGACCGGAAAACTTGTGTACCCGATTGCCGACAAGTTCATCGTGCAGTGGGATGAAATGAGGCAGGTCTATCCCAAGGCCATCAATCTCGGAAGCATTTTTTAAGGCAAGGTGGTCGAATAGTGATTTTCGTAACTGTAGGAACCCACGAACAGCCATTCAACCGTCTGATTGAAGCTGTGGATGTTTTGCGCGGAACTGGTGTGATTGATGAACCGGTAATCATTCAGACTGGTTTCAGCACGTATGAACCACAACATTGTGAATGGCGTAAACTGCTTCCTTATTCCGAAATGATGGAAAAGGTAGCTGAAGCACGAATAGTGATTACGCATGGTGGGCCAGCGAGTTTCATTATGCCATTGCAGATTGGAAAGATACCGATTGTGGTGCCGCGTCAACTGCAATTCAACGAGCATGTGAACGACCATCAGGTTGATTTCACTAAAGCGGTAGCCGAACGCATGGGTAATATCATTCCCATTTACGACGTGGCGGAATTAGGAAAGACCATTCAACAATACGGCAAAATCGTTGAATCCATGCGGAGTAAAACTCTCAACAGCAACAATAAGCGATTCAATGACAAGCTGGAAACAATCACGTGCACAATGTTCTCGAGAAAGGCAGCATAAATGGCAACCGTTGGAATCATGTCCATGCAGCGAATTGCGAACTATGGTTCTTTTTTGCAGGCTTATGCGCTTAAAACTATGATTGAAGAACTGGGCCACAGTGTGCAGTTCGTGGATTATCGTGTATGCTCGCCGGTCATTCAAGATGTAACTGAAAGTTCGAACAAACTAACTCGTATGGTTAAGAAGGGGCTAGAGACTTTCGCTTTTCAAGCTCCGTTACAGCATAAACTCGCCTTCATCAAATTCAAAAAAAACTATGCTGGCAAGTATCTCCCACTTCTGGGTATCACTGACGACTGTAACTATTCCCCAAAACTGGACTGCATGGTGATTGGTAGTGACGAGGTATTTAATTGTATACAGAAGAATACGAACGTCGGTTTCTCACCCGAGCTATTCGGTGCTAATAGCAATGCGGATAAAGTTATTACGTATGCCGCATCTTTCGGTAATACCACACTTACCAAACTCCAGCAATATGGCAAAGATAGCGAGATAGGTTCGTATCTGCAACAACTTTCCGCAATTTCCGTACGTGACAATAATTCTGGGCGCATTGTCAAAGCCTTGACGGGCGAAACTCCTGAATATCATCTTGATCCAGTACTGGCCTATGACTATTTCGGCAAATGCAAGAAGATTCCTAAGTTTACGGTCAAGGAACGCTACCTGATTCTTTATGCATATTCCGGTCGAATCACCGATGCAGAGGCCGACTGGATTGCTGACTATGCGAAACGAAAGGGCTTGAAGATTTATGCAATTGGAGGCGTGCAGAAGTGTGCCGATCGATTCATTGATTGTTCACCTTTCGAAGTATTGGCTTATTTCAAAGGGACGGAGGAAGTAATTACGGATACATTCCATGGCTCGATCTTCTCCACTATTGCGCATAAGCCATTCACCACTATTATTCGTAAAAGTGTTGGAACTGGTTATGGTAACGAAGAGAAGCTCACTGATTTGCTGGAACGTCTTGGACTAACTTCTCGCATGACCACTGATGTCAAGGAAGCTGATCGAATCAACTCGACTGATGTTGATTATGAGGAAATTGATGATCTCATTTCAATGGAACGACTACACGCCAGACAATATCTTGCACGAAAATTAGGACGTTAAAAATTTAGAGGAGAAATTGTAGGTACCATGAGCATGAAAAATATAGTAAAGAAAGTTCTTCCCATCAGTGTATTTGAATGCATAAAACGTGTCGCTAATGGTAGTCTAGCTCTCTACGAAATGACTATTGCACAGGCGCATCGTTACAGTAAAGCATACGCGAAGTACGATTCGAAGGATGCGCATCAGATTGCTGCTAGGATGACATTTTTCACGCATCAGATTGAAAAAGGCTTAAGTCATAGTGATTTTCGCTACGGTTTCGGGCATAGGCCTCTTCAATATCTGAAACACTCTATGGAAAGATATCAGCGAGCAGATGCAGGCTATGCGACTTCTACTGTGTATCAAAGTGCTCTCGCTGCTTTACATGAATATGCTATGCGTCACGAGGGTCATGCTGAAGAATTTGCCTTTGCCAGATCTCTTTTCCCAGAAAGTGTATGGGGAGCAGCGGCTCAGGTTTCTGCGAATTATGGTGGAAGTATTACTATTACTGCAGAGTCTAAGTTGCGCAATAAAAAACTTTCCTTCAATGAATTATTAAGGAATCGCCATTCGATTCGTGAATATGATAAATCTGCACTTTCTTTTGAAGAGATTAAACCTGCAATTGAACTTGCGATGAGAACTCCATCTGTTTGCAATCGACAACCGTCAAGGGTAAAAGTAATTCTTGATCCAGAGCGTATCGCAGAAGCACTTAGTATTCAGGGTGGATTTAGGGGATATGTCACCCCGCCAGCATTAATCCTTATTACAGCCGATAATCGTTCATTCATGACTCCACAAGAGCATAATGAGGGGTTTATAGACGGTGGCCTGTTCGGCATGTCCCTTTTACTGGCGTTAGAAGAACAAGGACTAGCGGCCTGTCCTCTAAATACTATGTTTCGTCCGAATGCTGAAAAAAGGACTCGCAAACTTCTGAATATTCCAAACTATGAAAATTTTGTAATGTACATTTCTGTTGGACATTTCCCTGAATCTGCAAAGACATGCCGCTCTAAGCGTCTTTCAATTTCAGAGATGATCAGCATCATTCAATAGAGAATCTTTCGAACTCAGAAGTTGGATTGCATTATATGACTGATATTGCCGCCGGCGTAGTACTTTTTAACCCGGAAGACATAGCGCGCACCCAGGAAGGGTTAAGGCGTATTGCTAAACAAGCCTCCAAGGTGTACGTATACGACAATTCCACTAAACTCACTAACATCAATCTCCCAAGTAATGCGGTTCGTATATCTGAAAATGGGAATCTTGGTATCGCACACGCACTTAATCAAATCATGAGACAGGCTGATTTGGACGGATTTGCATGGGTCATCACGATGGATCAAGACTCTATAATTCCAGAAGGAATGCTTGATTCCTTCGCTAACACTATCCAATCAGCAGATGAAAGTCTTGGAATTGTTTGTCCTCAGGTGGTTGACCGTCGCCGAGCATACAATCAGGCAATTCTATCGACTGAAGAAGAGTATGTAACCAAAGCAATTACCTCAGCGAGTTGTACATCCATTGAGGCTTGGAAACAAGTTGGTGGTTTTGATGAATGGCTATTTATTGATCTTGTTGACAATGAATTCTGCAAGCGTCTTATCGTATCTGGGTATAAAATTCTTCGATTGAATAAATGGGTACTGGATCAAGAGTTTGGAATTATTGAGCCTAAATCTTCGTGCCAACAATTATTTTGGATAAAATTCAGTCAAATAACACATATCAAGAATCTCGCCAAGTTCTCATATAAAAAGTATGTTAGCCCATTCAGAGTATATTACGTGCATAGGAATATTATATATGTAAATCGTAAAATGAAAAAATATGGTCCCGTCGGGTATGACAGCTTTAATTGTAAAAATTATTTAGGATTCATAATTTGCTATACATTGCCAAGCTTATTACGCGCTCAGCATAAAGGTCGGGTCCTCTCGGCAATTGTTCACGGTACACGAGATGGATTACGTTCGTCTGCCATTCCTTGGAGCGTTGAATCCCATCGGAATTTTGCAAACAAATAGGGGTGGATCATGACAGATGCTAGCACGGCAGTAAAAAAACTCTTTGCAGGAATCATCACCTTCAATCCCGATATTCCGCTACTTGAGCGTAATATCGCTGCAGTGCGCCCTCAGGTTGAACTGATTGTAATCGTTGACAATCATTCAGAGAACATTGGACAGATCGAAACTTTGGCCGGTAAATACCATTGCGAAATCATCTGTAACAACCAGAATAAGGGTATTGCGGCCGCCCTCAATCAAGCCACTCGAGCTGGGGAAGCCCAGGACTATGAGTGGATGCTGTCCCTGGATCAGGATTCAGAATGCCCAGTAGATTTCTGCAGTACTTTGTCTAGCTTCTTTACCCGTGATCCCCACATTGCCATTGTTGCGCCAATCATTAGAGACCGGAAAAACGGTATCATTGGACATCGTCCAATTGGTGAATATGGCGAAGTAAGAACCTGCATCACTTCTGGCTCATGTACACGTTTAACTGCTTGGAATGAAATCGGTGGGTACGATGAGAAGCTCTTCATTGACAGTGTCGATTTTGACTTCTGCTATCGCTTACGCAAAGTCGGTTATAAGGTGATTCAAACTGATAGTGTCGTTCTAGAACATTCCATCGGAGAAGCAAAGCGCACAAATTTTTTTAATCTTCGTTTTCAGGAACATTCAGCTTTTCGTTATTATTATATTGCACGTAATAATATTTATTATCCCAAAAAGAACCATCTATATATACATATGATTCGCGGATATATCAGAAATCTTAAGCTAATATCTAATATTTTACTATTTGAGAAAGATAAAAAAGCAAAAATCAAATCTATACTCCGTGGATGGATTGTTGGTATTGCAATGCGAGCGAAGAAGGAACAGTGACATGGAGAAGTGCATCATTGTTATCTCACACAGCAATTATCGAATTAAAAGTGCTGGTATTGAAAAATTTATCTCTGATACATCGGAGCAAATCACTTCGAAAGGAATTCACATACTACATATATTTCCGGTAATCGAATTGAATAAAAAACTCGTCGGAGAATACGTCGGGATTAATTATGACGGAAACTTTGATGGGATTTATCCGGAATCTCATATATATGACGATATAGCGGAATTAGGCATAAAGAAAAAAGTCGCCTTTATTGGTGTGGATATTCATCAGCTCCATGGATGGGACCTTCGACACTTAGAAGAAGGACTCTCTCGGCTTAATCTTCCAATTAATATCTTTGTTCATGATTATGAAATGGTTAGTGCAAAAGCATTATTGCATGATAACGAGAATACAGATTCAAGTAATTTCCAACAAAAGCACCAATCCCAACGATATCCAGTAAGTTGCTACGGTGAAGCGAATCCTACTAGATTTGCAGAAATTGAGAATTTTCTTGCCTCAATCTCCCCGAGGGTTGAAAAGGTCGTCGCGCCCTCTACTATCGCTGGAAAAAATTGGTGTAACTGTTTCCCGTTGTTTGAGGGAAGAATGGTGGTTAGAGAGCACCTGAAATGTGTAGAGTCTCTTAGGAAAGAGAAAGTTGCACATGATGGAATTCGTATTGCATATTTAGGTTCAAAGGCTCAACATAAAGGATATGCTTTCTGGAAGCGCCTAGTTTCGTCTTTTGCGGATAATGACAACTATACCTTTTTCTATTTTGGAAAAAATGACTCAAATGTTCTTGGAGTTCAGGATGTGCATGTGGATTTTCAAGATCCGACATGTCCTTCGATGACGGAACAACTGCATTATCAAGGAATTGATATCGCCTTTCTTTGGTCGACTTGGCAGGAAACATATTGTTATACATATTACGAGGCTTTTGCGGCTGGCTGCTTTATTTTGACGAACGCTCAGAGTGGAAATATACAATTCCAAGTACAATCCAATAAATCTGGAGTGATCTTTCAATCACTTGAGCAATGTATCAGTTACCTTAAGGATTTAGATCAACTAGAGAAGACAATGCTAGATTTTCATGATGTTTGTAGAAGTTTTAAACCAAATCCTGATATTCACGATCTTATCTTTGAGAATCATGGTAAAAAAATATATAAACGGACTGCTACCAAACATGCATATAAATCAATAGTGCTTTCTTTTATTTATAAAGTCCTTCGTGGAGATTACAAGTGAACGCAAAGGTAATTTCGAATCATCTAGATATAGTTATAATTTGGATGTTGATTCTATCGGTGCTTATTTTTCGGTATCTTGGATTAACGTCTAGAGTTAATATATTGATCCTAGTGCTAATTATTGTGTCAATATTTTTGAACATTGTCAGCTATCTCAAAGATGGTTCGATTGTTTGTCTATTGGCATTTTCTGGTTATCTGGTATATAATTTCCACTATTTGGGTGGTTCTCTAAATTTATTTTTGTATAATATATTTCAAATTGCCCCTTCGATTCTATCGATTATATATATATTTCATACACTTAGAGAAAGAAAAGATTTTACAATAAGATTCTTGAATGAAAGAGTATTATTGTTTAATATTTACTTATATATATGCATCCCTTTTATTTTATTGCAGGCAAGTGGACAATATTGGTTAGCTGGAGCTACGAATGGCAACTCTAATTCTCTCGGAGTTGACCTGATTAGTGGCCTTTTTGGTTTCAATGGAACACCAATGCTGGCTCTTTTTGTAGCATTTATAATGATTTTTAACTACGATTACTATCGTTATCAATGTAGAAAGAAACAAAAAAGTCTTTTCGTGGCTCTTAGTGTTCCGCTCTTCTTGTTTTATAATATACTTCCTTTACTCAACGATAATAAAGCATATTATCTGGTTTTTTTGATTTTCCTATTCCTATATTTTATCGCGGTAAAATTTGATGTGAACAAATCCAGAAGCCATCTTGAAATAAACGCAAAGCGCATAGGAATATTATTGACTGCAACTTTGTTGTTCTCTATTCTCTTCATTGTTCTGTTACAGATTCAGCCTATACGAACTATTTTTGAAAAAATTATCAAAGAAGTAAAGCAAGGATGGGAATATGGATCGAAGTCTCATGGCAGCAACGAAAGAATAGGGATGATTCAATTTGCCTTATCTGATGGGAATCATTCTCTTCGTGGATACGGTATAGGAAGGCATTCATGGACTGAGCGTTATCTTTTTGGATTCTGGCATTATGGTCAATCTGATCTTGGAACTTTTCTTTGTCTCGGTGGAATATTATTTTCTATTTTTTTGTTTATATTAATTTTTATCCTTTCAAAAGGTATTATTGAATCAACATTTTATAGAATTCTAATTGTGTCCACATTTTTTATCCTAGCTATCTATACTCAAGTGTTCACAGTTATGTCATTGACTGTTTCTGCACTTCTAGTAATTATTTTATGCGTTTCCGGATATTCACATTCGTCGGAAAGGGAATTACAGATATGAAAAGAATTGCTATTCTAACCTTTACTAATGGTATGAATATTGGGCAACGCTTACAGAATTATGCTTTGCAAACTTTGCTTGAGGAAGAAGGGTTCTCTCCTTATACCATTAAACAGCGTTTATCATGGTCTGCGTTTAAACTGACTCTCAAACAAAAGATAACGATGTTGAAAAATCCTAGACATTGTTTTCTGATGTCTAGAAAAGCTAATCTTTTTCGAAAGTTTAATCAGGAGAATATGATTTTCTCTCAAATGAAGTTATCGTTCTCTGGTAAACAGCGTCAAAGGATTGCCTCTTCTTTTGATGGATTCATTGTAGGTAGCGACCAAATATGGAATCCCAATTCTCCTTTCGTTGGAGAGAACTTCTTTCTTGATTTTGTCCCACGCGAGAAACGACTGACTTACGCTCCAAGTTTTTCTGTTGAACAAATCCCCGATTCGATAGCCGATCTTTATTCTGAACGGCTTAACCGATTTGATCAACTGTCTGTTCGCGAACATGCTGGAGCAGATATCATTCAAGCTCTTACTGGACATCAAGCAACAGTTGTACTGGACCCCACGCTTTTGTTGCATAGAGAGCATTGGAACAAATTGATGGTACCGTGTGGCCTTCGGCCTCAAAAGTCCTACATTCTTACTCTTTTTTTAGGAACTTTGCCTAATGAAGATATCTCTAAGTTAAAGAGCATGGTTGATTTGCCTATTATAGCAATCAATGCTGAATCATCCGTTGGGCCAGCAGAATTTTTAGATTTAGTAAGTCATGCTTCTCTTGTAGCGACTGACTCATACCATATTACTATTTTTTCCATCATCTATGAAAAGCCTTTTGTTAATTTTCAACGCAGAGGAACAACAATAGATATGAACAGCAGGTTCAGAACATTGTATTCCTCTTTAAGTATAACTAATCGTGATTGGGTATATCTGCAGGATAATCCTCAGGAAATCTTTAATCTGGATTTCGATAAAGTTCGAGAATCGCTTTGTAAAGAAAGAATATCATCTAGGGCATTTTTGCATGACGAGCTTATCAGGTTGGATGCCGACGAATAGGGAAGATGAGATTCCATGTTAAGTCAAAAAAGAATCGGTGCGATTCTTGGATATTTAAATATATTCATGAAAAATTTGGTGAATATAATCTATGTCCCTTTATTGCTACATTTTTTGGGACAAGATAGTTATGGTGTTTATCAAATGACCGCAAGTGTGGTATTCGCACTAACCTTATTATCCGCAGGATTCTACGGATCTTATGTTCGTTTTTATATGCAAGAACGGGCGCAATCACATGATGATGATTATATAGGAGTAAGACGTCTTAATGGAATGTTCTTACTTATCTACCTTACCGTAGCTGGACTATGTGTTTTAGGGGGGCTTCTCTTAGAAGTTAATGTAGATGCTTTATTCTCAAAGGGGTTGACAGTATCCGAATTGCAGCTGGCGAGGGTATTACTCCTCATCATGAGTGTCAATATCGCTGTACAATTACTTTCGACTCCATTTGATTCATATATCGTGGCGCATGAGCAGTTTATCTTTCAACAATCACGACAATTGTTTACTGCTTTAGCTACTCCTTTTCTTGCTGTATTATTACTGTTCTTAGGAAGGGGGGCTGTTGGGGTTGCCATTGCGCAGCTCACGATTACCTCTGCCTTACTTTTATTAAATATCAATTTCGCTATTCACAAACTTCATATGCGATTTACTTTTCACGGTCTGGAGTGGACACTATTCAAAGCTGTAGCGATTTTCAGTTTCTGGATCTTTCTGAATCAAATTTTCGATTTAGTCAATAATAATGTACCTAACTTCCTCTTAGGTGCGATGGCTAGCGCATCAGCGGTGGCAGTATTCTCCATTGCAGTGCAGATACGAAATATCTTTTTCTCTATGTCGACGACCATGTCGAACGTGTTCGTACCACAAATCAATCGTATCGTTGCTGAATCGGACGACAATAATATACTTACGCAGCTTATGACACGTGTGGGGAGGTACCAGATGGTATTGTTCTGGTATCTGTTCGGTGGGTTCATTGTGCTCGGCCAGTATTTCGTGCGATTATGGGCTGGTGAAGCGAACGCTGATGCATACTGGCTGTGCCTGATCATGGTGTTGCCCGTTATGATTCCACTCACACAGAATACCGGTATCGAAATTCAACGCGCGAAGAACCGACACAAAATCAGGAGTTTGATCTACATCCTCACCTCCATAATTGACATCATCATCAGTGTGGCCCTGATTCCCTCCATCGGTTACTGGGCCACTGCGATCGGCTACGTGGCAAGCATCTTTTTAGGGACGGGCCTGTTCATGAACTGGTACTACCATGCACGTATTGGCCTGGACATGGTCTACTTCTGGAAGCATCAGCTACCGACTATCGGCTTCGCATTCATGGTAATTGTCGTATGCCTGCTGGGAGGTCTGCTCGTGCCGGTTGTCTCTATCCCAACATTCCTGTTGTGGGGTGTTGTGTACTCCCTGTTGTTCGGCGCGGGAGTGATGAAGGTGTCGCTCACCGATGACGAACGAATGAAAATCATAAATCGCCTACAGAGAAAGGTGGTACGATGAGCGAGATAAGCACCATCGAACGTGTGATTGCATCACCCGACCAGGACACAGCTAACGGCAGTGCCACATATTGCATCGGCTGTGGAAGTTGTGCATACCTCGATCCAGCATTCCGTATTGTTAAAAATCTAGATGGCTGCTATCAAGCATCTGTTCAGGGAACTATCGTAGATGCAGCCACCACTGGGAGTGTATGTCCGTTCGCCAGTGAGATTAATGAAGATGACATCGCTACGGATCTATTCTCCAATCAAATCGGTGTGCAACATGATGGATATCTCGGCTACTGGCTCAGCACATATGTGGGGTATGTATCTTCGGATGGCTGGCGTTCCCGCGGCAGTTCGGGAGGTATGGTCAGCTGGCTTGCCTCTAAGATGCTCGAGGATGGGCTTGTGGATGCCGTTGTGCATGTTAAGGATGGGCCGGATCCGGAGCATATGTACACATACCAGGTGTCGCACAACGTCGATGAGCTCAAGACTGGTGCGAAATCGAAGTATTATCCGATTGAGATGAGTGAGGTGCTCTCTTACGTACGCGAACATGAGGGACGATATCTATTCATCGGCATTCCCTGCTTTGTGAAGGCTGTACGTTTGCTGTGCCGACAGGATGAGGTGCTCGCCGAGCGTATCAGGTACTGCATCGGACTGGTGTGTGGACATCTGAAATCAGATTTCTTCGCGAAAAGCGAGGCATGGGAGGCAGGAGTACCGCTGGACCGTATCACTCGAGTAGATTTCCGTCACAAAACACCAGGCAGCCCTGCCTCCGACTATGCGATTGAAGTCCGTCATACCGACGGTGAGGATCCTGTGATTCGACGTACTGCAGAACTGTCCACTACAAACTGGGGACTTGGGTACTTCAAGTACAATGCATGCGACTACTGCGATGACGTGCTCGCCGAGACTGCGGACGTGACGTTCGGCGATGCATGGATTCCAAAATATGTGAACGATGGCGAAGGCTGCAACGTGATTGTGATACGCAACCAAGCTATTCAGGATCTATTCGACGCTCACCGTGATGAGCTCGTTCTTCACGACTCAGATTCGGCGGAGGTATACCAGTCTCAAGCTGGTGGTTTCCGTCACCGTAGGCAGGGGCTTGCGTATCGTTTGCAGGTGCATGAACGGCGTGGTGAATGGACTCCCACCAAGCGTGTCAAGCCATCTTTGGACGGCATCTCCGAGCGCCGTCAGAAGATTTATGCGATGCGCACGGTATTGAAGAACGAGAGCTTCGTCGCATATCGTAAAGCCGTTGAAACTGAAGACTTTAATAAGTTCAAACGGCATATGAAGCCAGTAGTACGTAAATATGAGCGAATCAACACACCGCTTGTGAGGCGTATTGCGCGCAAACTTAAGCGATTGATTAAACGAGTACTACCGAATGCAGTAGTCGCACGCATTAAAGGCCTAGTGCAACGATGATGAATTCATAAAGAAATATCGCCAAGGTTGAGGCCACCAGCCACGTGAGTACGGCACCTGATCTCCTGGTTCAATCGTCGATCATGTCGTTCGTATTGATTTCCACTGGCGCGCGATGGGGTGCTCACTATCCAACGGCCTGTTACGCCATTGGATAGCGGGTATCCGTGCACCTTCTTGAACTTGTCGGAGAGCCAGCCCGTAATGTTCGGCACAGAAGAGGTCTTCCCGCAACCTCGGCGTGCTCGTATCCGGCCACACCGGCGATTTCAGCGGCCGAAGCATCGAGAAGTCGTGTTAAGGTTCCGGTCATCTTTCCCGGTGACCAATCCGTTGAGCCTAGTCCCGGTCACACACCGGTCGATCTGTATGATGTTTTTCGGACATAGTCATGTCGTGCCTTTTATTTGGCACCTAGAAACCACATGTGGGATACGGACCATGTCTTTCTTGTCGACCTCGGAATCTAAAAGTGTGCAAGAGCTCGGGCTTTATCCCACCGAAGTCAGCTGCGCGTAACGATTTTTGACGCAAATGATTATTCAGCTGCGCAATAGCGATCAAGCTGAGGCATATGCATATGGTAGCCCCAATCGATAATTTGAGTGAGTCCAGTTGGCTCGAGTGATGCCTCAGCAATATAAGCATCGACAATGAACAGTGCTGCAATCAAATTTAGTGCCACATCCAGAGTTCCTTTCGAATAGCATTCCGCTCTGTGATGTTTAATTTCGCTGTAGGCTTTCCACCAAGGAAGTGTATTCTCAGCACCATCCTTAAGGTGGCTCCATGGGGCTAAGAGAATTTCAGATCGCAAGATTTTCACCTGTGCCGTAGAAAATTGCTCCAAGGCTTTTTCGTCAATTACTTTCCTATAGTCACCCATGTTTGCCTGTTTTTTCGAAACGGCTTCAGAATTCGGGCTTACTTTTGTCGCAAAGCTCTTGAGAGCAACATCAAGCTCACTGCCAGCCGAAAGAATAAGCTGCGTTATGCGAGGGCCATAGGCATTATTGTTGTCTTTGCAAAGCTCAATGGTCTCAGCAATCGTAATAAGGTCTTTTTCCAAAAGGAGGAAATAATCCCAATGCATTTGCGCCAAACTTTTTACCATGAGGCTCCTCTCCATCTGGGTTATAGTCATTAATGAATTATGAACTCATGCTATATCTTGAGGCAGAGCTGATTGCTTGTATTGATTAATGAGCATGTCGCCCTCATAACAGTAAGTGGTTGAGGGAATGGTTGGCATGAAGGCTCGAACCCTATGATTTGTTTTTTCATCCCTATTGATTGGGCATTTAGAACTGCATTACGATTATTGGATTGAAGAAATTTAGATTCGATGATCGGAGGTGCAATCCTGTCGTATGCGGGGGAGATGAAGAAGACGCTACGACGATGAGTTCCAGCTGACGGTGCTGGAACTCATCGTCGCCAAAATTGATTGCGAGACACTCGTACGTCAACTCGTGATGTCTGGGCAGACCTACGGGAAAAGGATCACGAAGTACGGGTTCAACGGGGAGATGGCGTTCATGTGAGTGACGGGCAGTCGACGGTATGACTTCGGAAACAAAGATCGTGGTCACGCGCGGACATGTGGAGGATGGCGTGAGTGCGACGGAGGTCATGGTCAAGTGCGGGATGGCAAAGTCCACGTACTTTTCACCATCTGTTGCATTCCGAACATGTGGCGCGCTCCGACTTCGAGTCCCTGATTGGTGGAACTGGAGACGCACCACAAACGGGTGCAAGTGCCGCCACCGCTGAGCAGATGTTCGACCATCTAAAGGACGAGTTCTACATGAGCCGTGAATTCGACGCGCACGAGTGGTTCAAGACCGAGCTTGACACGTGCATCATGCGCTGGAACGCCACGCGACATCAGAAACGGCTTGCGGGGCACTCCCAAGGAGAATTCGGAACATGCTCCTCGCAGGCCCAGCCTCTGTATCCTAATAAGTAACGTCTAACAAACGGGACGCAGTTCACAATCCCGTTATGTGGTTTCATTCTGTGTCTTCTGTTGAAACGGTGACGGAAATTGGCACGAGCGGTGCGGAGGGGATACCATGCTCCTGAAGTTGTCGAATCAGTCCTTCCCTGATATACGGCCATGCCGCTGAAAACGCATACGGTATTTCCTTTTCTTCAATGAGGGTGTCGAACTGGATGGCGTACTGAAGGTCGGAACGGAATAGAAGAAGGATGTTGGCTTCTCCCATATCACCGTCTTTTGCGGAGACTTCGGAATGCAAAGATATTTCGTATGGCCACGGTTTGCCGTCGCTTGGCGCAAGATTGAATTCGAAACTGAGGCTGGTTGCAGAATCTTCTGGTGGATTCTGTGTGAAGTCGCGTTCGCTGGACTGACTGATTAAGGTGATGTTGTTGACGTTCATTAGGCTGATTCCATTTGCATTGTAGGGATTTGACTGGATGCGAAGTCGTGGATTGAAATAGATCGAGAGTCGACAAAGATGCTACGTGGAGCATCGTCGCCATGCGAAGGCAGTTTTACTTGAATGGAAGCGTCTTCGGATGAGTAATCTCCATTCTGCCACTCCACGAATGCCTTTGTCTGGCTCGTGACTTGTCCGGTGGCGTAATGCCGATTGCCTTTTGGCTTCTTCTCCGCGGGTTCGACGACGTACCTGATGCGTGCTCCGACCTCTTGCGCATAGTCGGTGAGGAGGGAAACGAGTTGCTTCTGTCCGTTTTCGATCTGGGAGATGTAGGACTGGCTGACCCCCATTTCGTCGGCCAGCTGAGACTGTGTCATGCCGCGATGTTTCCTCATAGCGACTAAGTCGTCGAGAAGTCCGTCTGCTGCCTGGTACAAATCGAAGGCAAGCTCTCCGTAGTCATAGGAAAATTGTTCGTTCATAGTTCTTCTCCTGCTGCTGATATTACTTATAGTAATATCAGCAGCAGTCTCGACATGCTAATTAAGCTTCCAGCCATTGGCTGAGTGCTTCGAATATATGTTCAAAGACTTGTCGATTTGTTCGTTTTGCTTTTCGGTGATTTCGGCTTCTGGTCCTGATGTGTCTTTGAGATGTATGACAAGCCCGAAGACGGAGTTTTCTATTTCTGGTGGCTCTCCCACATAATGCCGTATCTGCGCTTTTGTTGATTTGTGGATCGTTGTTTCATGATGCCAACGCAGTTCGAATATGCGTGCGTCCCGACTTGCTCGTTTGATGGGTATGACTTCACTGCCGGGAGTTAGCTTACCTTCCTGCAGACGGTTGAGTTTGTTTTCGAGGAACGCCTTGAGCTTACTTCTGTATTTGCTGAAATGTTTGGAATCAATTTTTCCTCGCACGAGCTCTTGGTTCGCCGCCTTGGAGGCGAATTGTTCTGCTACGGCAGCTGCAACATCCATCGTGTGTGCGTCGAGTCGAACCGTGCTTTCGCCGGCCCATGAGTACCGTACCGGACGACCTTGAGTGCAGCGGCTGTCTGTGGAAAGGGAAGTCATAGCGGTCCTCCTTGAACGGGTTGATGATGTGAGGATATCACGGGATATCGAACAATTGTTCGAATTTTAGGGTATTTGGATGTTGTTGGAAAGAATCGCCGGGTGTGAGGGTAAGCGGCGAATCGCTTTTGCGTGGCCTCATGTCTGTTGTCTTGCACACGGATGCATCAGAAACTTCATAAGAAATCAGGCCTTTTCATCTTTCGGAATCCAACGGCGTATGTCTTACTGACGGTCAACTGCTGTGACGGGTGTTGTGCACATGTGCTCCACGTTGGAAGTGGGTGAGAGGCTACGTGCGGGCGGTGGTTGTTGCATTTTCTCAACGTGTTTTGACGTGTTTAGAAGATTGCCTCAGTAGGATCATAGCCAATGACCAGCGTCTCGATTTCATGGAGCATGGGCTTATCGAGATCGGCCACGCTGATAGTCGAGACCTCGCCACGGCGCGGGTTGAAGAAGCCAAGACGACTCACGTTCTCGTATTGCTTGGCGTGGATGGAATGAAGGCTCATGAGCCAACACATGCAAATCTGCGACGTATGGTCCTTGCTCGGCTTCATCTTGTTGGTTTTGAAGTCCCAGATTGTGTCCTAGGTCAAGAAATCACCGTCGCCGGTGTCCACGATGCCGGTGTAACCGCCTTTGAAAGTGATGCCGTCAGCGACGACTGGACCGTACTCCTTGAAGAAGGCGAGGCCTCTCTGGACCATGATGCGGATGTTGTCGCAAGTGTCGACGTCCGGGTTGATCGTTTCCGGCTCGGGCAGTGGGTATGGGCATCCGGGTAGACCGCAGCTGGCACGATACACGGCATCGAAGTTCGCGAGGCGGCATGCCCATGTGATGGATTCGTCATCGAGACTCGTGATGCGCTGCGCGAATCTAGCAGCCTCGGGAATGCGTTGATGAGTTTTGTGCCGAGGAACGAGACATGAAATGCCTCCTCGACCGGTGCGCCCGTCATGACGCGGGTCATATAGTCAATGACCATGCCGACCACACCGGCACTCACGTTCTCTTTAATGTCATGGAGCGGCCCACCATTCATTTCGACAACGGTGAGCGAGCCGCCACGGGGTTGTTTGATTTGCTTGATTCGCTGGGTAACCGAAGGCATAACTAACTCCTTTCGTTGTGATCAGGATGGTCGTCACTCCATTCTGGCTAACAAAATAAACACAGATGTAAACAGTCACGGTCTGCAATCACTCCAGTTGAGGTATGTCCCTATGCTTTTACCAACCCGTTCGAGTGGATATCTTGTTTGATTGTCTTTTCAAGGCATGAAACACCCTAGACGGGTGTCGTCTGATGACTGCAGCTAGGGCGTCAGGCGGCCTTGACTAAAAATCGGTCTGTACGGAGCCGGGTGCCCATTCCGACCCGCTAAATTCCTCAGCGCTGCCCTGTGTCGCAGCCGCCCGCCATTGCCGGACTGCCACACGGACGGATAAATGCCTTCAAAACTGTACTCGTCGACGAGTAACCCGCGCATGCACCGGTCGGGCTCGAGATATTCGTCAGCTCCGCGTGCGTATTTGCCCCGTAGCCAGGGAACACCCCGTTTACCGGCGGGAGCGGCGAGCAGTAGTGGGCTACGTACCCGACCAAGGCCGTCCGCAATACGCCGAGATGCTCGTCCATCCGCGCATGAGCCAAGACTTCCTTCCTGAACAGCTCGATATTCCATCGAATACGCATCGTCCCCGAGGAACATGCGTTGGTTGCCAGCACCCAGGAACCCATCGGGAACCTTACGGCGCCGGTGCCTCTCTTCCTCCGATGTCGTTTTCCACCGGCGGCAGTGTCCAATATGAGAACGATCATGCCGTCTAGGCTTTGGTGATGAGCGCCATACGTTTATTTGAACATAAACACGGGCGAGGTCTACGTGGCCTGTCGCTGCAGGTGTCGGGCTCATGGAACGGCACACAGCCACGAGTCCAGTCGAGGGTCTCTCCCTTCCGTTCTTTGTTTCCCTCGGTGCGTCATCCTGGAGCCATTCGACTGGCCATAGTCCGTCTTTCATAAGGCAAGCATCACCGCAAAACGTCCTTGTCGTACGGTACTCCATGTTCATTATTTACAGCGAACTGACCAGAATACCATGCTCAAATATTATGATAGATGTTGCTCCAAACGGTCGCGGTACAGTGTGAATTATGGATGGATAATGTGATGGATGTTGAGTCAGAGCGACAAAGACATAAAGCGGGTACTTATGGTTCTCTTTTGACTCATGCTCCTCATAGTTATGGATTTGGCTATCGAAAGTTCTGCCTTTTACAGCGTGCAAGAATAAATTTTTCTCTTAACATTCAAGGAGGAGTTTCATATGTTAAGAATTGATAAAGCCATTCTTGATGTAGATGGAGTGATCTGTGATAACATAAAGCAACTTGACAAAGTAGACAGAGGGTTACTTTCCCAGAATATTCTTGGTCAGATTCGTAATTTTGTGGAATATGTAGCTATTAAGTCATACTCCGATGGTCAAGACGTCAATCCTAATGACTATGACCTCAATGTTGCTGCATTGAAAAATATTCAACGTCGAAGTGAGTTGAGATTTTTGTATAGATTTCATGAGATGTTGCAGAAATCTGTATCGCATTATACTGTCGACAAAGATGGTTCTGAACGTCTTATGCTCAAATATTATGAGTATCTTCTGAAGATTAAGCTGTATCTGAAGCAAACCTTCAATTTGGACGTACTAGAAAATATCAGAGACTTCTCTCTGAACACGGATACTGAACTATCGGATTACTATAAGAAAATTGCTGAAAGAATCGAATCTCCGAGTGTATCTAGTTATCCGATTGCCTATAACGACCGGTATTATGTGCAGAATGTTAAACCTTTTTTCGTTGATCAAAAGATATATTATGAAGTCACATTTAATGCAGCTAATGCTAATGTAAGTAAATTTGACAGAGTTATTGCATTTACGCAGTATGAAATTGTTGATAATTATGCTGTTAGATTCTCGATGCACAATGACATGATTCGCATTTTAGATAAAGATATGTCTATTCTCGTGATTGATGAATATGAAGTATCCATTCGCCCTTGTGAGTGGGAAAATTTTTCTAGAATCTTTGGCTCGAGATTGAAGTGCAGTACAAACTCTAATGAATATAGAGAGCTGATGAAGTACCTTACAGTCGTTGGGATGTCTTTAACCGAGCTTGTGAGTAGCGACTGTGATTACTATAATTCTATAAAGGAACGGATTACAGTCCGTACTCAATCAGCCAAGATTTATGAGATACTCGATCAGTGTCGGAAAATAATATTTTGTAATATGCCAGGGGTAAATATATTGAGATATTTGCTCTATAAAATGAATAATCGTATTATTAAGTGTCAGTATAAGGATGAACGATGCGTTAGATTATCTAATCTTTATCTGAGTTATGGCTGTATTCCATTTGATAGTATGCCTTACTGCACCTCTCTTCAACAGCACAATCCAAAAATATATGACTTGTTTAAGTCTATTCCTGTTTCAGGTCACGAGCATGAGCTGTTGGCTAGGTATATCAAGAACAACACTGAAATAGAAGGTCATCTATTTACGCTAAAATCCGAGATTGAGAATTTTGATAGTATTGATGATCTAATTAAAAAATATAATTCTTCTCTTTACTATAAACATGAAGGACGTAGAATTGAGGAATATAAGAATTATCTTTATATTAAAAGCTACGTCGAGGATAGTGTCGAAATAATCAAGAGGTTGCAAGAGTTAGCCACATCGGGTGTTCCTCAGTACACAACATCAGTTAATTCATGGATATCGGAAGAGTCTTATTTGATCGATGACGACAGTAAGGAAAAGGCTCTCAAACAGATGTTTGCTGATTCTCATGTTGCGCTGATTTATGGATCCGCTGGTACGGGTAAATCTACGCTGATTAAACATATATCTAATTTTTGGGCAGACAAAGATAAGATATTCTTGGCTAATACTCATCCGGCTGTAGATAATATGCGCAGGAAGGTTGTTGCTAGGAATAGTGAGTACAGTACTATCGCAAAATTCTTGTCGAAATGGAATGATAGAACGGATTACGATATTCTCATCATTGATGAGTGCAGTACGGTCAGCAATGCCGATATGCATCACATACTGAAGAAAGCAAACTTCGAGTTACTTGTACTCGTCGGAGATGTTCACCAGATAGAGTCGATCTACTTTGGGAACTGGTTCAGTATTGCCCAAAAATTCGTGCCGGCAACTTCAATATCTGAACTGACTCACCCGTATCGGACAACCAACAATGATCTCCTACTCGTATGGGATCGTGTGCGCAAGCTCGATGATGCAATTCTCGAACCTCTAGTAAAGAATGGATATGTGACAAGACTAGATGAATCCATTTTTGAGCATAACGAGAGGGATGAAATAATCCTATGTTTGAATTATGATGGCTTATACGGGATTAATAATATTAATAGATTTCTGCAGAATGACAATCCGAATCCCGCCATTACTTGGGGGACTGGTATATATAAAATAGGTGATCCAATTCTGTTTAATGAATCGAATATTTTTTCTCCATTAATCCACAATAATTCTAAAGGAAAAATTGTAGGAATCCATCCAGAAGAACAGCAAATATGGTTTGATATCGAACTTGAAGAATCGATTAATGAGATAGATGCACAAGGGTATAATTTTGAACTTATTGGGGAATCGGGTATCGGTAATCCAATAATCTCGTTCAGTATTAATAAATATCGTGGTACAGATGAAGATGATGATGACAACGATTCAACCGTTGTTCCTTTCCAGATTGCATACGCTGTTTCCATACATAAAGCACAGGGCTTAGAGTATGAGTCTGTGAAGATTGTGTTTACGAGCGAAACGGAGGAGCGAATTACGCATAGTATTTTCTATACGGCTATCACACGCGCAAAGAATAAGCTGAAGATTTATTGGAGTCCTGAAACGGAACAATCTGTACTTGAACGTCTCGAAATTAAAAAATCCAACAGGGATGCGTACCTACTGTCGCGGCTCTCTTCTCTTACAATGTTGAAGGGGCAATGAGACTCATGTTTTCTTCATTTTAGTTGGAGTCATCTTTATTTTTAGTATAATAATGCGCCCACATTCGAGGTTTGTCATAAATGAATGAGCATGAAAACCGTTGTTCATTCGTCATTTAAAACAAGAGTGGAATGATGTCTACGTCCCGCCTGCTGCCTTGCTCAGCGTAGACGCGTAGGCGTTCGACCTTTCTCAAGCATGGCGGCTGGGTTCTAGCAGCAAGTCACTATCTGCCTAATTCGATGGTCGTGGTGTGACCATGTCTCTGGCCCCGTATAATCTTCATGCCGGATTAGGGCAGTAGACGGTTTTCCCTCTCAATCATCATATAACCGGACCTATCGATAACCAAGAGTCTGATTCCGATAATTCACTAGAGTCCCATGTCGAGCCCATTTTCTTGTTTTCGTGCGACTCAACTGCCGGACGGGTCTTGCCTTGCCGACAAGGCCGTAAGGCATGAGGTTCTCGTGACAGTCAATGAATCGGACTTCTCAAGCTGGCCCCCCGACCTTAATTGTCTGTGTTATGGGCATGTAGGGCGAACGTGACAAAGAGGTGGATTCGTTCAGTTCTGTGCTCGGTCTGGCGGGTACCGTATGGGTTGCGACCACACCGAAGCTTGCGGTCTCACAAGTCCTGCTTATCGCTCTGAAGTTCCTGTGCGAGCCGTTTGGAATGGGACAGAGTCAAGCTATTCACGCACATCCTTGAGGGAATCGGTCCGTGTTGATGGATTCTTTCCACGACTCCGGCTTGACGGCGAGCATCGGTATGACCAGCACAGGATGCTGCAACCTAGGTGGGCTGCATGCGCTCTTATCCGTCGGGTACTACGTGACGATATGAGGCAACGACACGGACAAACCATGTTCGAGACCTGCCTGGCAGGCTGGTGGCTTCCACTCAGCCCGCCGCTAGCATCAAACGCTACAAATATTCAGCCAGATACGCCCGCCGAATTCCCCGTCTCAATGGCTTACATTGTGTTCTGAGAATCAGCCTTTTGAGCTGCTGCGGAAAGCCTGACATATCCAGTTGAGTGCATGGTGAATCTGATTTTGGAAGCGACGAAAAGATCTTCTGATTTTTCTACGATGCGGCCTAGCGCATCCGAAGCGATCCGTTGAACCTTGACGAGCGGAGCACCTTCAGGTTGGCTGAGCAACGATGCATGGCTGAAATCGGCATCGACGACTTCAAGTACCTCATCTGACGACACGACGTCTATGCCGTAACGCGAATGGAATGTTCCATATAGCGATTTCGCATACGAATCATCCATCAGAAGATGGGGGAATAGCACTGCCGGCAGTGTAGTCTGTTCCAAACAGAAAGGCTCGCCGTCAAGGAAGCGCAGACGGTTTATTCGTATTACCGAGCTATCTTCATCCAACTGAAGTTGTCTGATGTCCATTGGTCCGGCAACGGACATATTGGAAGTCGCTACCTTGCTTTCAAGTAAAAAGCCTTGTCTTCGCGCGATTTCTGGAAGCGATTCTATGGTGTTGATGTTCCTTATCAGTTTTCCATCAGTGACGATGATGCCGCCGTTACGTCCGATTCGGCGCGTTATCTCATGGTTGCACTCCATGGTTGATAAGGCTGGTCGAAGGGCTGATCGTGTGATTCCGAGCTTATCGGCTAAAGCACGTTCCGTTCCGATTTTCTCAGATCCCAAGGATTACGAACGATTCCGAATTGAGAGCTGATACCGCTTCTCAATTCGGAATCGTTCGTAATCCTTGGGATCTGAGTAAAAGCCCAGGTGGATCTAGCTCAGGTGTAGGAGCATCTCTGGCGAGTGGACTGGCCGCATTTGGTTTGGGAACGGATATCGCAGGTTCGGTACGTTTGCCTGCCGGCCATTGTGGCCTTGCGGCCATCAAGCCTACTCAGGAAAGAATCGCCTATTCTCCAGCAAGCGTGATGCGTTCCTCTGGAATATTGTCGAGAAGCATCTCCGATGTCGAACAGGTGCTTGCCGTTGTGGGAACCTCTTCCGAAAGCGACCCATGGAGTCTTCCCGGCGCATTTGAAGCCAAACAGATAGGTGATATTCTCGCGCGAAAGCCCAAAGTGGGCCTTCTGCTTGATATGGGGTATGGGGCATCTTTGGATCCCGTTGTATCGAGCTTTGTCGTCAGGGCTTCGGAGCGTCTTGCGCAAATGGGTTGTCAGGTGGAACCACTGTCTCTTGATCTGACCGATGGGGATTTCTCCAATGCGGATCGAGTGTTCAAAGCCCATGCAGCGGCGGAAATCAGATCTTCTCGGCATCCTGAAGCCGTTCTTGATTACGTTGCCGAATGGGCCAAAGAGGCGGCCGAGCTCAGCATGGCCGATTACGAGGATGCCATGAACGGAGTGCTGAGCACGGCATGCCATGTGATCGATGAGACGAAGCGGTTCGACTACCTCATCAGTCCGGTTATTCCCGTCGTCGGATTCAACGCGGACATTCCCGGCCCTGGGGATGATGAGCAATTGCTGCACCATACGCAATTCACGGCATGGTTCAACCAAACCTGTCAACCGGCAGTCGTGTATTGCGAGGGAGTGGATCAGACATCGAAGCTTCCCGTGGGCATACAGATTGTTGCAAAGAGATTCGATGATGCCGGCGCCCTGGCCATCGCGGGCGCTTTGGAGCAAAGCAGACCGGAAACAATCAACTATCCGCATTTTGAGGGGGTGCCTGAATATGGTTGCTGACAACTATGGCGAATGGAACTGGGGTGACATTGAAAAGACGGACATCTCCCCCAGCTGGGTCGGTGGTGACGGTATTTTTACCGAGGGCACGGATTCATCGGGAAATGCCGTTTTCCGAAGGGTGTTCACTCAGGAGAGTCGTCCCTACTCATCCCCGTTCGAAAGCATCGCAACGATGATGAAGGCCGCTGGTTCCTTGGGAATATCACCGAAAATTCTGGCTATCGATGGTCAGACGATCATCATGGAGAGGACTCCAAAGAATTGGAGGAACGCGAAGCTCGACGAACTCAGAAATCCTTATGTGCTTTGGTCTGTTCTCGAACAGCATCGCCGCATTCACGAGCTTTCGGGAGAATCTATCAAAGGAGTTACGAAAAGAGACCTGGTTGAAGACGTGTACGGCATGCGTGACCTGTATATGCATACTGGGAAAACGTTGCCTAGAGAGGTCGACGCACTGTTGAAGCAGCTCGACCCATTCATCAAAAGAGTTGATGAATTCCACGAACCGGCGGTTCCATGCCATGGAGATGGCGCGGCTTCAAACATTCTCATCGATCCTTCGCCCGAAGCGGGGAATGTAAGCATGCCGATGCTTACAGGGTGGACTGTTTCCGGTGTCATGGACCCACTTGAAGAGGCTGGATCCGTTCTGGCGGAAGTCGGGCCTTTCTGCGGCACTCCGGCGCAGCTGATTACAGGATTGGGACTACCGGCATCAACACTGCCGGTAGCACAGGTGTTCGGCATTTTAGGGGATCTGTATTGGGCTCTTATCGGGCTGTGGCGTAGTGCAACAACGGAAACGCCGGAAATAGATTTCGCCAAATACGGACTTTGGCGCCTAACGAAAGCTCGGAATCAGATGGTCCTGCCATTCGGCCCTGCGGCATGGCTCGAAAGATTGTAAGGCGCAGCGAAGGGAGTGATCCAAATGGGAAACACTGTTATAGAAGGTCGAATCAGTCATGATGAATTCGTAATCGTTCCGCAGACGGTGACGGATGCAGTGAACGAGGCCGGAATCTGGCAGGATAAGTCGATCTATATCAAACCGCTTTCAGGAGGCCTCAATAACGAGAACTGGTATGCCCGGGACAATCACGGAACCACCTATTTCCTAAAGGTTCCCGGTGTCGGCACCGGATTTATTGACCGTAGCGCCGGTGATGCCGGAACGCAGAAGGCATCCGAATTGGGAATCGGTGCGAAGGTGTATGAATTTGATCCGGATAACGGCGTTGAAATCACCGAATTCCTCGAAGGCTACGACACATGCACGACCACCACGTTGCGCACCTTGGAACAAGGTATGCAAGTGATGGATATCTACAGGAAACTGCATGAAAGCCAGCCGTTTGACCACACGAATACGCTGTTCGAGCAGATAGACCAGCATCTGGCCCAAGTGAGGGAGCTCAACATAGACCTGCCTGCATGGGTTCTGGAACTCATTGACGACTATAAGGACGTCAAGGCAAGGTTCATGGCTTCAGGGTTGGACATCGTGCCTTGCCACAACGATCCAATGCCGGGAAACTTCATGGTTAAAGACGGCACTATGAAGATCATTGACTTTGAATTCTGCGGCAACAATGAATCGAGCTGCGAACTTGCTCTATGGCTCTCTGAGATGTTCTATGACAGCAAGGACTCGATGCCTCTGATCGAAGAATACCTTGGAACCATCACTACCGACAGACTCAGCCGTATTCAGGCCTCCAGAGTGATAGGTGACATCAAATGGGGCTTGTGGGGTGTCATAGCCTCGGCTGTGCGCGATGTCGCATTTGATTACTGGAAATACGGAATCTGGAAACTCATGAGGGCCTACACCTACCGGAGCGAGCTCAATTGGGATCAAGTGAAGGCAAACATCTAACAAAAGCTCAAAGGAACAAGCAGATTAATCAGAAAAATACTTAGTTCGAATCGTTCCTCAAACCAGAGGCAAGCGATTTCCCATAACCAAAAAAGTCAATGAAAGGAGCAGTCAAATGAAAGAAGCAATCAGAAACATGTCTTCAACTACGAAGAATGTAATCTTCGTGGTGCTATACGTAATCCCTCTTGCGTTTGCCATTCTTCCACCTTTGTACTTCTGGGGAAGTGGTCAGACCGCTTTATTCCTAGGAGTCCCCATGTCGATTTGGTATTGGCTCTTCGATTTTATTTTCCTCACCGCAGTGATGTTCCTCTTCTATTGGATGGAAAGTGCACGCGGCGAAGTTGACCCGGAAATGACCGGTAACAATAAGGAAGGTGAGTGACCATGGCCATCATGCTTGGAATGATTGCCCTATTCTTCGTGGGAATCATAGCGATTTTGTACATTACGTTGAAGCGTACCCGCTCGTTCGATGATTATGCCGTCGCGGGTCGTTCATTCGGCCCTTGGTACGTTGCCATGTGCTACGTCAATTCTTGGTGGCCGGGCACAGTGTTCATTTCATTCGCAGGTATCAGCGTCGCATCCGGTGTATTTGGTTTCTATGGACTTGCCTATTCGACTCTGGGTCTATCGTTCATGTATTTCATCGCCACTCGTGCCTGGAGATGGGGAAAGAAATACAACCTCGTCACTCAACCGGATTTGATGAGACTGCGTTACATGTCCAAGCCCGTCGGTGTGGTGTGTTCCATCATTGGCGCTATTGCGATTCTTCCCTGGACCATCCTTGGCATGCAGGCACTAGCAACGGTGTTCCACATCGCATCCAACGGTAGCTGGGCTCTTCCTGTATGTCTGATTGCGGGTCTGATTGTCATTATGATTCGACAGATCTGGACCGTTCAGATGGGTATGCGAGGACTGATCTACACTGACATGTACCAAGGTCTGTTCGCTTATGTGCTGGCGGCGATCGTATGTGTCTTCCTCTTGGTCTCCCCGAGTTCTCCGGCAAACTGGGGCATGCTTTCCCATATGTCCGATAATCTTCTGAAGGTTCCTGGCGATGGCGGCTCCTACGGTCCCATGTATCTTTTCTGCCAGATTTTTACCGGTGTCGTCGGTGCATTGTGCTGGCCAATGAGTTTCGTACGTATTTACACGGCTAAAGACATCCGGTCGGTAAAGAAATCCACGAACTACGCAATTGTCATTGCTGGTGTGTTTTATGCGCTTTTGACCCTGGCCATGCTTGCCGCGGCCCATATTCCCGAAGTGGCTGCAAATCCGCAGTCCGGTTGGACCACCTTGCTGAATCAGTATGGTGGAACTTGGTTGCTTGGCTTGGGTCTGGTGATGATTTTCGCTGGTTCCATCGGCCATATCGATGGTAGCGTCCAAGCTGCAGGTACCCAGATCGCCAACGACATCATCGGTAGTCGAATGAGCCTTAGCGATCGGCAGAAGACCATTTTCTCAAAGTGCTGCATGGTGGTGTTCGTGCTAGTCTCTGCGGTACTCGCATACTTTACAAATGGCATGTCCCGACTGCAGCTCCTCGCTCAGCTTTCCTATCAGGGAATCGTGCAGATTGCCGTGCCCTTATTCTTGGGAATTTTCTTCAAATTCGGAAACAAATATGGTGCGCTGTCTGGCATGATCTCCGGCTTTGGAATTGCTGCAATTCTGACAGTCATCTTCCCGGACGATATTCCGGCGTTGGGGAGTCTGACGTCCGGCGTGGTCGGTTTGATCGTCAACTTGGTGGTATATATCGTCGTTTCCCTTGTGACGCGTAATCGCATCAGTGATGAGGAAAAGCTCACGTCGATGAGCTCTTTGAGGTTGCTTCTGCCAAGAAAAATCAGACCACCAAACGGAAGAGCCTCGGCCTCGCCTCCAAGATCAGTGCTGGTGTTCCTGCTATGCAGGAGGGTGCGGTTGTCGGTTCCTTGGCAAAGGAGGCTGACTGATTTCGATGACAAGTGAGGTGGGCGCGATTTCTGTTGTAAGCGGGAATCGTACCTCACAACGCTGTTCATTTCGATTGTCTATGCTGACGTTTTCGGCGCCTCCACCTTTCCTGCGTAGTTGGGGAAGCGCCGACGGCCGGCAGCGTATGCGTATTGCATACTGCTGACCGGCCGTCCGGCTGTATCATCTCAGCCTTCGGCGGGAAATGAGAGCTCGGATGACAGCGACGATTGCGGTTGCGGACAAGAGAAGCGCGGCCGCAAAGATCATCGGGAGCGTGAATATGCCGGTTTTCGGCATGCTACGGCTGATGGATTGTTGAGATGGAGCTGCGGGCGTCTCCCTAGGGGTTTCACTGGGGTCGGCTGGGGGAGTCGTTGGCTCCTCGGGTTGCCCCGGGTTCGCCGGCTCCTCGGGTTCTTCCGGTTGAGCTGGTACTTCGACCGGCTTGATGATCACATTCACCTTGGCGGCAATATGGTCTTCCGTTGCGGTACGCGACTGCATCTCTTCGGAGATGATGCGTGCGGCGGTGATGTCGACATCCTGATTCGCTCCGGCGAATGCGGTGCCTCCTTGCACCGCTTGCGCAGCCAAGCTGATCTGCTTGTTAAGTGTCGCAAGCTGGACCTCATCGACATCAAGTCGGTAATCAGCCAGTGCATTCAATCTCGTACCGGTCTGTTCAAGCAAGCTGGAGACGGTGAACTCGGGCATATCCGCGCTCGCGGTCAGCTCGAGTTGCGGAATATCGCTGATGATTCGCAATGCGGTGGTTTCGTACATGCCGTTCTCTGCCTGAGCCAGACCAGCGGCAAGTTGCAGATATGAGGTTAGGTTCGATACGTCGGAAAACGATCCGTGCAGTATCTCCAACGTATCCAATCCTGCGGGAAACGTTCCGTGAAACATGCCGCCGCCGATTTGTACGTATCCGAGATAATCGGCAGCACCGACGCGTTCGACAATCGTGGGCGCACTGAACGTGCCGTGCTCCAAGTAAGCTTCCGCCGTACCTTCGCTGTCTTCGCCGAATTGCATCAGTGTATGGCTGGACGTGAACGTACCGTTCTCGACGATCAGCGTGCCCCAGCACAGTATGGCCGACTCGGTGCCTCCGGCGACAGTGCCGGAGCCGGTTATGGTTAGCGTGGTATCGGCGGGAATGCTGATCGCGGGGCCGCCGCTTGCCGCAAGCGTATGCCCGTCGAGATTCAGGATTGCGGTATCGGCATCATCGGGAAGCGTGAAATCGATGCTTTCGGTGACGTCCGTAAGCAATGTGATGGTCGAACCGTCGTCGTCGATATGTTGGATTGCCGCCTGCAGGCTGGCATATGTGTTGTCGCCGACCTGTGCCACGGCTGATGGAGGAGCATCGGCCCATGCGGCAGCCGTATGGCCAGGAAACAGCGCAAGGGTGCAACACAGCATCATGAACATGAAAAACATACGACTATTGATTGATCGTTGCATGATTATTCTTTCTGTATGGCGCACGAAAATATGAATTCATGAATCAAATTCGTGCGTCGAATTGATGGTAATGTGCTCGCAAAAGCGAGAGAATGAAAAGGTAAGTACAGCGCTGTGCTTGAGTTAAGTGTATCAAGAGATGATTAACGGGGGTTAATCACGGGGGGGTCTATGCTTCTATTTTTCAGAGTGATAAACGTTTTGAGGGCGGAGTGGTGATGGTGTCATTTAGATTAGGGTGAGAACTTCGTCTCGTATCATCATGTGGTTATCGCTCTCATGAGAGTACGTTTGGGCGGAATGAAATATCGCTTTTGATGATTTGCGCGAAATATTACCTCGGTTGAAAAAGTACGGTAGGGTGGTGTGGGAATAGGGCGTTGTAAAATCGGGGGCATGGCAGAAGAGACCTTTACCCCTAGGAACATCATCGTGACCGGTGGCTGCGGCTTCATCGGGTCGAACTTCGTACATTACGTGGTCAATAATCATCCGGATGTGCATGTCACCGTATTGGACAAGCTGACGTATGCAGGCAATCCTGAGAACATCGCCGGACTTCCGGAAGACCGCGTGGAGCTGGTCGTAGGAGATATCTGCGATGCGGATCTGCTGGATCGCATCGTGCCGGGGCACGACGCAATCGTGCATTATGCGGCGGAATCGCACAACGACAACTCCATCGCCGATCCCGAACCGTTCCTGCACACCAATGTAGAGGGCACGTTCCGTCTGCTCGAAGCAGTACGTAAGTATGGCATCCGCTACCATCACGTGAGCACCGACGAGGTGTACGGCGATCTGGCGCTGGATGATCCGGCGAAGTTCACCGAGTCCACCCCATACCATCCGAGTTCGCCGTATTCGTCGACGAAGGCGGCATCCGACCTGCTGGTGCGTGCATGGACTCGCACGTACGGACTGCGCACGACCATTTCGAACTGCTCGAACAACTATGGTCCATATCAGCATGTTGAGAAGTTCATTCCGCGTCAGATTACGAACATTTTGGAAGGCATTCGCCCGAAGCTGTACGGCAAGGGTGAGAACGTGCGTGACTGGATCCACACCGAAGACCATTCCTCCGGCGTGTGGACGATTCTGACCAAGGGCCGTATTGGCGAAACGTATCTGATCGGTGCGAACGGCGAAAAGAACAACATCACCGTGTTGCGCATGATCCTGAAGATGATGGGGCAGAGTGAGGATGCGTTCGATTGGGTGAAGGACCGCCCGGGCCACGACCGTCGTTATGCGATCGATTCGACGAAGCTGCAGACGGAGTTGGGTTGGACCCCGACCCACACGGATTTTGAATCGGGACTCAGGCAGACAATCGATTGGTACACCGAAAACCGCCAGTGGTGGGAGAAGACCAAGGCCGCGACCGAAGCGCGCTACAAGGCCCAAGGTCAGTGAGGCTTGGCAAGGATTGGGTGTCGGGGGTTCGAGTCCCTCGTCGCCCAATCCGTCGTATCCGCATTCGAATGGTCTGATGGAGAGATGGGAAATATGGATTTTGAGAAGGAACTGAAGGTCACGGAGACGAACATTCCGGGCCTGCTGGTGTTTGATCTGCCTGTGCATGGAGACAATCGCGGTTGGTTCAAGGAGAACTGGCAGCGAGCGAAGATGCTGGAACTGGGCCTGCCGGATTTCGGACCGGTGCAGAACAACATTAGCTTCAACGCGAAGAAGGGCGTGACACGAGGCATCCACGCCGAACCGTGGGACAAGTACATCTCCATCGCGACGGGCGAGATCTTCGGTGCGTGGGTGGACCTGCGCCCAGGCGAAAGCTTCGGTCAGGTGTATACGACCCGATTGGATCCGTCGAAGGCGATCTATGTGCCGCGTGGCGTAGGCAACAGCTTTCAGGCCCTTGAAGACGGCACCGCGTATACGTATCTGGTAAACGCGCACTGGAGCCTGGAACAGAAGAAGACCTATACTTTCGTGAACCTCGCCGACCCGGAACTGAACATTCAGTGGCCGATCCCGCTTGAGGAATCCGAACGAAGCGAAGCCGACCTGCATCATCCAATGCTCAAGGACGCCAAGCCCATGGCGCCGCGTCGCACGATGGTAACCGGCTGCAACGGCCAGCTCGGCCACGCAATCCGCGACTACGTAGAGACCCACGGTCTGCAAGGCTTTGAATTCAACGACATCGACACGTTCGACTTCTCCGACCCGACCCAATACGACCAGTTCGATTGGAGCCTGTACGGTACGATCATCAATGCCGGTGCCTACACGGCCGTGGACAAGGCCGAAACCGGCGAAGGCCGCCCCATCGCATGGAAGGCGAACGCGCAAGGACCGGCCCTGCTGGCCGGAATCGCCAAGGAATACAACATCACGCTCGTGCACGTAAGCTCGGACTACGTGTTCGACGGCGTCGAGAAAGAGCACAGCGAGACCGAGGCATTCGCGCCGTTGGGTGTGTACGGGCAGACCAAAGCCGCCGGCGACATCGCCGTGGCGAACGCGCCTCGCCACTATATCGTACGCAGCTCGTGGGTGATCGGCGAAGGCCATAACTTCGTGAAGACCATGATGATGCTCTCCAATCGCGTGGCCGACCCGAACGACCAGCTCAATGAGGTGACCGTGGTGGACGATCAGTACGGCCGGCTCACCTTCACCACAGACATGGCCGAGGTGATTTTCCACCTGCTGGACATGAACGCCGAATATGGCACGTACAACCTGACCGGTTCCGGTGCGGTGAAGTCCTGGGCGGACATTGCCAAGGCGGTGTTCGACGAAACGAACGGCAACGGTGACAAGGTCAAGCCGATTTCGACCGACCAGTATTTCGCGAATGCGAAGAACCCAGTCAGTCCGCGCCCGACCAATTCGGCGCTGAACCTCGCGAAGATTGAACGGACCGGTCTGAACGTGCCGGATTGGGAAGAATCCCTGAAGGCATACGTCGCCAAGGAACTGAAGAACTGAACCCGTCTCCTTCGTCGAAGGGACGCCATAGGTAAGGAGAAGTCAATGAAGGGCATCATTCTGGCGGGCGGATCCGGAACCCGTCTATACCCGTTGACCACGGTCACGTCGAAGCAGTTGCTGCCGGTGTATGACAAGCCGATGATCTACTATCCGCTCAGCGTGCTGATGATGGCCGGGATTCGTGACATCCTGATCATCTCCACGCCGAAGGATCTGCCGAACTTCGAAAAGCTACTGGGCGACGGTTCGCATTATGGCGTGAACTTCTCCTACAAGGTGCAACCCAGCCCGGATGGTCTGGCGCAGGCATTCCTGCTGGGTGAAGAGTTCATCGACGGCGAACCGTGCGCGCTGGTACTGGGAGACAACATCTTCTACGGCAATGGTTTGGGCGCCACGCTGCGCGGTGCGGTACGCAAGGCGGAGTCCGGCGAGGGCGCAAGTGTATTCGGCTATTATGTGGACGATCCGGAACGTTACGGCGTAGTTGAGTTTGACGAGAACAAGAAGGCCATCTCGATCGAAGAGAAGCCGGCCAGGCCGAAATCGCATTATGCGGTGACAGGCCTGTACTTCTACGACGAACGTGTGGTCGATTTCGCCAAGCAGGTCAAGCCGAGTCCGCGTGGCGAACTGGAGATTA
>PPYE01432591.1_pt1 | contig 44601 bp, 38 predicted proteins | sample 1559881 | NCBI WGS metagenome assembly PPYE01 (sample SAMN08240022, study PRJNA423297) | Human gut metagenome, whole genome shotgun sequencing project.
CGGGAGATGGGGCTGTCCATTCCCGATGAGATAATGATCTGCGGGGTGGGGGACACCAAAATCGGGCAAGTAGCCGCCTTTGCCCTGACCACCGCCCGGCTCCACTACAAAACCGCCGGTATAGACGCCGCCCGGCTGCTGCTGGCCCAGATTGCCAACCGGGAGACCCCCTCCAAGATTCTCCGGCTGGATTACGAAGTCCTCAAGCGGGAGTCCACCAACCGGCAGAATTCTGAAACTATGTGAAACCCTGCAAGGGAGAGGGGAAAGTTGATGTAGTTCGTCAATGGAATTTCCCTTTGGGATTTTCTATAATAGGGGTACAAGGTGAAACTGATTTCAGCCAGGGGGACGCCCCACTGAGACACCGGTTTTGCCAAGGGAGAAATACGAAAGAAAGGATGTACCCCATGGATTACAAGGCAACGGCAAAAGCCATCCTGCCGCTGATCGGCGGGGCGGAAAACATCATCAGCGCAGCCCATTGTGCCACCCGGCTGCGGCTGGTGATTGCGGACAACAGCAAAGTGGAAAAAGAAAAGGTGGAGGAGGTGGACGGCGTCAAGGGCGTCTTTGAAGCCTCCGGCCAGCTGCAAATTATCATCGGCACCGGCGCAGTGAACAAGGTATACGATGAGCTGGTTTCCATCGCCGGGATTGAAGGCGGCTCCAAAGAGGACGTGAAACAGGCTGCCGCTTCCAAAGCCCCCTGGTACAAGCGGGCCATCAAAACTCTGGGGGACATTTTCGTCCCCATCATCCCCGCCATTGTGGCCAGCGGTTTGCTGATGGGCTTGCTGGAGGGCTTCTCCAACCTGATTCCCGGCTTAGCGGAAAACGACATCTACACCATCTTCCATCTGTTCTCCAATGCGGCCTTCACCTTCCTGCCCATTTTGATTGCCGTCAGCGCAGCCAAAGCCTTTGGCGGCAACCTGTTCTTAGGGGCGGTCATCGGCATGATAATGATTCACCCGGACCTGCTCAACGCCTGGAGCGTGGCCACGGCGGAGACCATACCAACTGCAGAGGCCTGGTTTGGGCTGTACGACATCAACCTGGTGGGCTACCAGGGCCATGTCATCCCCGTGGTGATTGCGGTGTGGTTTATGAGCTTCTTGGAAAAGCGGCTCCATAAGATTGTGCCGGAAATGATTGATCTCTTCGTCACCCCTCTGGTCACCGTCATCGTCACCGGCTACCTGACCCTTACCGTCATCGGCCCGGTGTTCAGCTGGCTGGAAAGCGGCGTGCTCACCGCCATGCAGTGGTTGATTGCCCTGCCCTTCGGCATCGGCGGCGCTCTCTGCGGCGGGCTGTACGCCCCCACGGTGGTGGGCGGTATCCATCATATGTACAACGCCTTGGAGGCGGGGTTGCTCTCCTCTACCGGAATCAATACCTGGATGCCCATTGCCACAGCGGCCAATGTGGCCCAGGGTGCGGCGGCGCTGGCCTTCGCTATTAAGACCAAGAACCGGAAGAACAAGTCGGTGGCCTTCCCCGCTTCCCTCTCCGCCTTCCTGGGTATTACCGAACCCGCCATCTTCGGCGTGAACCTGCGGTTTATGAAGCCCTTTGTGGCCGGGATTATCGGCGGCGCTGCCGGTGGCCTGGTGGCTGGCCTGCTCCATGTGGGGGCTTCCGCCTACGGCATTACCGGGGCATTCGGGGTGCTGATTACCACCGCTAATCTGTGGCAGTACCTGCTGGTGATGGCTGTGGCCTTTGCAGTAGCTTTTCTGATGACCATGGTGCTGTACCGGGAAAAGAAACCGGCGGCGGAAGGACCCTCCACGGGAACCGCTGCTCCCGTTCCGGTGGGTGCTTTGGCTGACCCCAACGCCATCCTTTCCCCCTTGAGCGGCACTGTGGTGGCGCTGAAGGATGTACCGGACGCCACCTTTGCGGAAGGGGTGCTGGGGGACGGCATCGCCGTGGAGCCCAGCGAGGGGAAAGTGGTGGCCCCCTGTAAAGGCACGGTAAGCACCCTCTTTGACACCCACCACGCCATCGGCCTCACCTTGGAAAACGGGGCGGAGCTGCTGGTCCACATCGGCATCAACACCGTGGAGCTCAACGGGGAAGGCTACTCCGCCTTTGTGGAGGAAGGGGATGAAGTGTCCCCCGGCCAGACCCTGCTGACCTTTGACCCAGACTTCCTCCGCTCCAAGGGTTACCAGACGGTGACCCCGGTGATTGTCACCAATTCCGATGAATATTCCGCCATTACCCCCAAAGCCCAGGGCCAGATCCAGGCCATGGCCCCCCTGCTGGAGCTGGGAGACAGGAGGGAATGACCATGAACCATCCTTGGCGGCAAACCCTTCATGTGGAGCCCAAAACCGGCTGGCTCAACGACCCCAACGGCCTTTGCGACTATGGCGGGGTTCACCAGCTCTACTACCAGTCCAGCTCGGAAGATGCGGCCGGGGGCGGGAAAAAGTGCTGGGCCCACCGGCAAAGCTCGGACTTCTTCCATTGGTCGGAGGAAGAAACGGTGCTGTTTCCCGACATTCCGGAGGACCGCAGCGGGGTGTATTCCGGCAGTGCAGTGGTGCTGCCCGGTGAAATCCGGCTGTTTTACACCGGCAATGTGAAGGAGCCGGGGGAGCACGACTATATCCTCTCCGGGCGGCAGGCCAATGTGATTACCGTCACCACCGCCGACGGCAGCACCATGAGCGAGAAACAGGTGCTGCTTAGAAACTCCGATTACCCCGCCGACTGTTCCTGCCATGTGCGGGACCCCAAAATCTGGCGGGAAGAGGGGATTTGGAAGATGGTGCTGGGGGCCCGGACCCGGTCTGACCAGGGCTGCGTGCTGGTGTATCATTCCCAGGATTTGCTTCACTGGACCTTTGCGGCCCGCTGCACCCAACCGGACTTCGGGTATATGTGGGAATGCCCTGACTTTTTCCGGGTGGGGGGACAGGGATACCTCAGCGTCTCCCCTCAGGGGCTGACCCATGAGGAATACCGGTATCAGAATGTGTACCAGTCCGGCTACTTCCCGGTAGAAGGAAAGCTGGAAGAGGGGAAGCTGGGGGCGTTTACCGAATGGGACTACGGCTTTGACTTCTACGCCCCCCAGACCTATGAAACCGCTGATGGACGGCGCATCCTCTACGGCTGGATGGGGATTCCCGACGCCAGCTATGAAAATCCCACCACCCCCTTAGGCTGGCAGCACTGCCTGACCCTGCCTCGGGAAATTAGGGTGGGGGAGGACGGAAAGCTGCTCCAGCAGCCGGTGCGGGAGCTGGAAAATCTGCTTTCTGCCCCGGCTCCCATGGAAGGGGCGGGAGAGCTGCCCAAAGCCTGTGTGTTAAAGCTCACCCGAACCCAACCGGACTTTGCCCTGACCCTGGCCGGTGGCCTGACCCTGGCGTACCGGGAGGAAACGGGAGTATTTGCCCTCTCTTTCGCCGACAAGGCCCTGGGGGGCGGCCGCACCAAACGGCAGAGCAAGGGTATGGCCTGCAAGACGTTGGAAGTGGTGGTGGACGCTTCCTCCCTGGAAGTGTATCTGGACGGGGGGAAGCAGGTGTTTTCCACCCGGTTTTACCCGGAATCCTACCCGGTGGGCTACGCCCTCACCGGGGGGACGGGAAGCGTTTTTACGGTGAACCTGTAATATTTTTGGAAAGGAATGATTGCAATGGGACAGGTATTGGCAGCCATCGGGGAAGCCCTTATCGACTTTATCCCGGCGGAAAAGGGCTGCGCCTTTGATGAGGTCACCTCCTTCCGCCCGGCGGTGGGGGGCGCTCCCGCCAACGTCTGCGGGGCCTACGCCAAGCTGGGGGGCAAGACCCGGCTGATGACCCAGCTGGGGAAGGACCCCTTCGGGGACAAAATCCTGAAAGAGATGCAGGGCTTCGGCATCGACACCACCTATGTGGCCCGGACCCACAAGGCCAACACCGCCCTGGCCTTCGTCAGCCTGGCCAAAGACGGCAACCGCACCTTTTCCTTTTACCGCAACCCCTCCGCCGATATGCTCTACACCCCTCAGCAGCTGGAGGAAGGCTGCTTTGAAGATTTGTTTGCCCTGCATTTTTGCAGCGTGTCTTTGGGGGACTTCCCCATGAAGGAGGCCCACCGGGCCGCCATTGCCAAAGCAAGGGAAGCAGGGGCCATCATCAGCTTCGACCCCAACCTGCGCTTCCCCCTTTGGCCGGACCGGCAGGCACTGAAGGACACGGTGCTGGAATTTCTACCTCTGGCGGATGTGCTGAAGGTGTCGGATGAGGAGATTGCCTTCCTCACCGGGGAGACCGACATCCAGGCGGCCCTGCCCAAGCTGTTTGTGGGGCAGGTGAAGCTGGTGCTGTTCACCTGCGGCAAGGAAGGGGCCTGCGCCTACACCAGGCAGGCGTCCGGCTATTCCCCCTGTGAAGATGTGCCGGTGGCGGACACCACCGGGGCGGGGGACGGTTTTATGGGCTCCTTCCTCTGGAAGCTGCACCAGGCAGGGGTGGACGCTGCCGGACTGGAAGGATTGACCGAAGCCCAGCTCAACCAGATGGTGGGCTTTTCCAACCGGTTCTGCACCATCAGCGTCCAGGGCAAGGGGGCCATCGCCTCCTACCCCACACTGGAGCAAATGGGAGAATAAGATAGGATAGATCATGAGAGGGTACCCCAGGGAGAAGGGGTACCCTTGCTTTTTGGGATTGATTCGGTTGACGGCAGCGGACCGCTGTGGTATGCTGAAAAAAACGGAAGCGGAAAGGAATACGGCCATGAAATACCCTTATCTCTACTGCGACATCGATGGCACATTGGCGGACAAAAGTGTGATTTCTCAAGAAAACGGGGCGGCTCTGGCAAAATACCGTCAGGCGGGAGGCAAGCTGGGGCTGGCCACCGGGCGGGTGGAGCTGATTACCGAGAGTTACGCCAAGCAGCTGGCGGTGGACCTACCCTGCATTCTCTACAACGGGGCGGCGGTGTACGATTTTTCCCGTCATACCTTTCTCCACACCGAGACGGTGGACACCGCCGACGTGCTGGCCATGATGGAGCTGGGGATGGGGGCGTACCCTCAGGTCAGCGTGGAAATCTGCCCCGGGGGGCCTACGGTGCTGGCCAACCCCAACGGGGTGGAGGACGAGTTCATCACCCGGGAACAGCAGCCTTTTGTTTACGGCAGAGCGGAGGACTGTGAGCGGATTATCAAGCTGATGTTTTACGGAGAGCCACAGCAGCTCAAGCAGGTGGAAGCGGCCATCCTGCCCGCCTTTGGGGAGAAGTATCGGATTTTATTTTCCCAGCCGGTGTACCTGGAAGTGCTGCCCAAGGCCGCCGGGAAGGAATCCGCCCTGGCCTGGATTAGCCGAAACCTGCACCTGCCCTTGGAGCAAATCTGCGCCATGGGGGACTTTGACAACGACGTGGAGATGATTCAGATGGCTGGGCTGGGTGCCGCCCCTGCCGACGCCCCGGAGCGGGTGAAAAAGCAGGCGGACTTTATCTCCAACGCCCACGACTGCCATGCGGCGGTGAGGTTGGTGGAGTATTTGATGGAGTTAGAGTAATGAAGGGAAAAGGGATTTCCTGAACCAAAGGCAAGAGGAGGAGCGAAAAAATGGTCAAATTTACTCCAAAAAAGCAGGACAAAGAGGTCATTTCCATCCGCCTCCCTGTGAAATTGCTGGAAACGGTGGACCGCACCGCCGCCAAAGTGGACATCAGCCGCAATGAATTGATCAACCAGTGCATCGAATTCGCTCTGGAGAATTTGGAGCTGCCGGAATAAAAAAGCGCCCCGAAACAGGGCGCAATGACGAAAAAGGACCCGTCCCGGAAATTCCGGAGCGGGTCTTGCGTTATTTTTGGGATTATTTCTCCCACTCTTCCTCCAAAAACCGCACCACCCCGTCCTCCCGGTTGGAGGGCAGGATGCCGTCGGCCTTTTCCTTCAGCTCCCGGCAGGCGTTTTCCACGGCGTAGCACCGGTCGGCGATTTCAAAGAGGGGCAGGTCGTTGATGCCGTCCCCGAAGCAGACCAGTTCCTCCGCCCCCGCCCACTCTTTCAGGGCCAGGGCCGCCGTGGCTTTGGAGGCTTGTTTGGGCAGGATTTCCAGCCAGGGCTTGCCGGAATAGAGGTCATTGCCGTAGATGCAGTAAAACCTTTCCCGCAATATCCGGTACAGGGGCAGCAGGGGCACCTGATCTTCAATGCAGGTGAAGTAGTAGGCGCTGGGCCCATAGTACCCTTCCGGAGCGGAAAGGGGAGTGCGCCGGGGGTCGTCCGGGCGGGTGGCCAAAAAGGCATTGAGGTTTTTCCCTGCCATGGGCTCCAGCCAGAAAAACCGCTCCCGCCCTTCTTGCAGGCCGTAGACAATGGGGCAGACTTCTTCGCTGAGCAGGCAGTCCAGCAGGTCCTTCTGCTCCCGGGGGGTAAATCCCCAAAACCGCACCACCCGTCCGGTGGCGGGCTGGGTGAGGAAGATACCGTTGTGGTACACCGCCGGGAGCCTGGGGCAGATGCCCTGGGTGACCACGGAGGCGGTGACCCGGCTGCGGGCGGTGGCGTAAGAAAAAGGAAGCCCCTCCCGAATCAGCCGCCGGAGGGTGCGGGCGGCGTAGGGGGAGAGGTTTTGGGCAGGGGTCAGGAGGGTGCCGTCTAAGTCGGAGAGATAGAGGGTTTTCATGGCGGCCTCCTTGGGATTAGATTTCAATGAAGTGAGGTTTCCGGGCGACATAGTAGGTGATTTTATCAAAGCCGCAGAGCTTGGCCAGGGCGGCGCCGTCGGACAGGTTTTTGCCCACGTCCTGGACGGAGTGGGCGTCGCTGCCCAGGCTGATATACTCGCCCCCCAGCTCCTTGAACCGGCGGACAATGGGCTCGTGGGGCAGGCACATACCGTAGGGCTGGCGCAGGCCGGAGGTGTTGATCTCCAGGGCCTTGCCGCTGCGGGCCAGGGTGCGGAGGATGGCGTCCATAATATCCCGGTAGTCCGCCAGCCGCACCGGCAGCCGGTACCGCCCTACCAGGTAGCGCAGGGGGTAGGTCAGATGGGCCAGCACATCAAACTGCTCCCAGCAGACGGTGTCGTACACATGGCGGAAATAATCCTCCAGCAGCTGGTGGACCCGGGCTTCGTCCAGGATGTTTTTATCCAAAAAGTAGAAATCCGGCATCCCGGGGTTGTTGTGGACGCTGGCTAAAATCACGTCCCACTCCATCTTCAGAAGTTCCTGTGCAGCTTCCGGCCCTTGAAGGGGCTGGCCCATCTCCACTCCTTTGAGCACCAGCAGTCCGGAATCCCGAAACCGCTGGACGCAATCCTCCGTTTCAAAATAGGACTGCTGAATGATGAAATCGTACCGGTCTTTCCGATACAGGTCGCACTCACAGTGGTCGGTGATGGCCAGTCCTCCCAGGCGGTTTAACAGTGCCTGTTGGCAGACGGCGTAGGTGGAATGTTTCCCATCGGGGGAGTTGCTGGTATGTGTGTGGCAGTCAATCAACCGGATATTGCTCATATTGGGTTCTCCTGTTTCAACGTTCTATCCGCCGGACGCACCGGGGAATTCCAATTACCCATTATAATCAAAATGGGACAAAATGTGTATAGGGGATGTGAACAGATTTTTCCCTGAATTTTAAAGCAACCTTAGTGAAACTCACCCATCCCCTTTGGGTTTCTTTTTCCCTTCAAGTGTGTTACAATGGATACATTAGTTTCCGGGAAAGGATGGGATCGCAGTTGAAAGCGGTTATTACAGTAGTTGGAAAAGATAAAGTGGGAATCTTGGCCAAGGTCAGCCAGGTGTGCGCCCAGTATGACGCCAATATTATCGACGTGAACCAAACCGTTATGGATGATATGTTCTGCATGGTGATGCTGGCAGTGATTGATAAATTAAAGACCGATTTGGACCAGTTCCGTGGCGTGCTGGAAACCCTGGCGGCGGAAAACGGCCTGCAAATCCATGTGATGCACCAGGACGTGTTCACCACCATGCACCATGTTTAAGCACTACCACGGAAAGAAAGGGCGGTTACTGCCATGCTGAATACCAAGGACATCATGGAAACCATCAACATGATTCAGGAAGAAAACCTGGACATCCGCACCATCACCATGGGCATCTCCTTGCTGGACTGCATCGACCCGGATGCAGATGCGGCCTGCCGGAAGATCTACAACAAGATTATGAGCAAAGCCGGCCGGCTGGTGCAGGTGGGGGAAGAAATTGAAAAGGAGTACGGGATTCCCATTATCAACAAGCGGATTTCCGTCACCCCCATCGCCATTATCAGCGCCGCTTCCGGCAACCCCATTAAGTACGCCCATGCCCTGGAACAGGCGGCGGCGGACTGCGGGGTGAACTTCATCGGGGGGTACTCCGCTTTGGTGCAGAAGGGCTTTGCCCCCGGGGACGAGGCGCTGATTCGCTCCATTCCCCAGGCTTTGGCGGAAACCGACCACGTCTGTTCTTCGGTGAACATCGGCTCCACCAAGGCGGGCATCAACCTGGATGCCTGCAAGCTCATGGGAGAAGTGGTGCGGCAGACCGCCGAAGCCACCCAGGACCGCAACTGCATCGGCGCCGCCAAGCTGGTGGTGTTCTGCAACGCCCCGGAGGACAACCCCTTTATGGCGGGAGCTTTCCACGGGGTGGGGGAAGCGGACTGCATCATCAACGTAGGGGTTTCCGGCCCCGGCGTGGTGCGGGCGGCCCTGGCCAAGGCCAAGGGCGCTTCCATCTCCGAAGTGGCGGACATCATCAAAAAGACCGCCTTTAAGATTACCCGGATGGGCCAGCTGGTGGGCACTGTAGCCGGTAAGCGGCTGGGGGTTCCCTTCGGCATTGTGGACCTGTCCTTAGCTCCCACCCCCGCAGTGGGAGATTCGGTGGCCCACATTCTGGAAGAAATCGGCCTGGAGCAGTGCGGCACCCACGGCACCACCGCCGCACTGGCGCTGCTCAACGATGCGGTAAAGAAGGGCGGGGTCATGGCCTCCAGTCGGGTGGGGGGACTTTCCGGCGCCTTTATCCCGGTGACCGAAGACGCAGGTATGATCGACGCCGCCCGGAGCGGTTCCCTGCGGCTGGAGAAGCTGGAAGCTATGACTGCGGTGTGCAGCGTAGGGCTGGACATGATTGTCATTCCCGGAGACACCCCGGCTACCACCATCTCCGCCATCATTGCAGACGAAGCAGCCATCGGCATGGTGAACTCCAAGACCACGGCGGTGCGTGTGATTCCCGCCATCGGGGTCAAAGCCGGGGAAGAGCTGGACTTCGGGGGACTGCTGGGATACGGCCCGGTGATGGAAATCAACCCCAAGTCGGCGGCAGACTTTATCAATCGGGGCGGGCAGATTCCTGCACCTATGCAGAGTTTGAAGAATTAAAGTTTAGGTCCAGCCTTTTTAAAGGCTGGCGGGTGCAGTGGGCACGAAACGTCTGCGACGTTTCTAAGTCCCATCTTGACGGCCAAAAGGCCGGCCGTCATTTTGCTTCGCAAAAACCGATGGAACTTAACCCCTGCAAAGAATCCTTAAACGTTTAAAAGGGTCTTAGGCCGACAGGTACGCCTTTGGCGACCTGCCCAAGTCCGCTCTTTGCGGTCGGTGGGAATGACCGCAATTTTGCTTCGCAAAAGCCGAGCGAACTTGCTGCAATCTTGTAGCCCAGTCGGTGGAAGCCGGAATTGGAATCGGCCTGACGATGCTGCCGAAGGCAGCCAGGAAGGTCGAACCGGAAACCATCAAGTTAGAATAACCAAAGCCCGCTGTGTTATAACGCACAGAGGGCTTTTTATCTTTGATTTTTTGGATTCCGGATGGACCCGGCTGGTTGCTGGCGCAACAGCGCCGGGAGCTTTCCGCCGCCGACATCCACCAGCTATGGCTACATTAGCGCTTTACCACGGACTCTTTGAAAGGACTCCATATCCTTTGCGGGGGTTTCACCCCCTGCACCCCTGACCAGTTTTTTGTAAAAAACTGGACCAAAAACTTTTAAGTCAATCTTCCCAAAACTTTCCCCCACCCCTTCCTCCGAATGGGCACAAATGTCAATGGGACTTATGCCCCGGGTATGCTATAATGAAACAAACTTTTTACTCTCTTGATAGAAAGGACATACCATGATTCATGTATCGGATGTCAGCATCAATTTTGATGGACAAGACCTTTTTAAAAATGTGAACCTGAAATTTTCCGAAGGAAACTGCTATGGCATCATCGGCGCCAACGGGGCGGGGAAATCCACCTTCCTGCGGATCCTCTCCGGAGAGCTGGAGCCCGGCAAGGGGGAAGTGATTATCGACCCCGGCCAGCGGATGAGCGTGCTCAAGCAGGACCACTTCGCCTTCGACCAGTATTCTGTCCTGGACACCATCGTCATGGGCAACCAGCGGCTGTACCAGGTGGAGCAGGAGAAAAACGCCCTCTACGCCAAGGAAGACTTCACCGAGGAGGACGGCAACCTGGCCGCCGAGCTGGAAGCGGAGTACGCGGAACTGGGGGGCTGGGATGCCGAAACCGACGCCGGCAAGCTGCTCCAGGGTCTGGGTCTGCCCTTAGACCTGCTGAGCCAGCCCATGAGCGCCCTGCCTGCCAAGGAAAAGGTGAAGGTGCTTTTGGCCCAGGCCCTCTTCGGGGAGCCGGACATCATCCTGCTGGACGAACCCACCAACCACCTGGACGTGGCCAGCATCCACTGGCTGGAAGGGTTTTTGATGGATTACCCCGGCACAGTGATCGTAGTGAGCCACGACCGGCATTTCCTCAACAACGTCTGCACCCACATCTGCGACATCGACTACAACAAGATCAAGATCTATGTGGGCAACTACGATTTCTGGTACCAGTCCAGCCAGCTGATTCAAAAGATGCTCCGGGACCAGAACCGGAAAAATGAGGAAAAGGCCAAGGAACTCCAAGCATTTATCCAGCGGTTCTCCGCCAACAAGAGCAAGTCCAAGCAGGCCACCGCCCGGCGCAAGCTGCTGGACAAGCTGACGGTGGAGGAAATGCCCGCTTCTTCCCGGCGCTACCCCTTTGTGGCCTTTACCCAGGACCGGGAAGTGGGCAAGGAAATCCTCACCGTAGAGGACATTAGCTACTCCTTGGAAGGGGAAAGGGTGCTGGACGGCATTTCCTTCCGGGTGAACAAAGGGGACAAGATCGCCTTTGTGGGGGAAAACGACCGTGCCATCACCGCTTTGTTTGAGATTCTGGCAGGGAATGCAGAGCCGGAACAGGGCAGCTTTAAGTGGGGGGTGTCCACCAGCCAGAGCTACTTCCCCAAAGACAACAACGCCTACTTTGAAGGCAGCGACCTTTCCATCATCGACTGGCTGCGGCAGTATTCCACCGACGACACCGACACCTACCTCCGCAGCTTTTTGGGCAAGATGCTCTTCTCCGGGGAAGAGGTGACCAAGCCGGTGAAGGTGCTGTCTGGGGGCGAGAAGGTGCGGTGTATGCTCAGCCGGATGATGATGAAGCAGGCCAACGTGTTGCTGCTGGACCAGCCCACCAACCACCTGGACCTGGAATCCATCACCGCCTTGAACAATGGCCTCACCGCCTTCCCCGGCATCGTCCTCTTTGCCAGCTACGACCACGAATTTGTCCAGACCATCGCCAACCGGATGATGGAAATCACCCCGGAAGGGAAGCTCATCGACCGGCAGTGCAGCTACGACGAGTACCTGGAATGGCGGCTGGGGGTGGAGGCGGATTGAACCTCTTTGCCCTGCCGGACCGGCTCCCGGAAGAAGAAGTGACCCAGCAGCTGCTCACCGCACCCGGCGTCCGAGTGGAGCGGATTCTCTCGGGCGGCCAGGTTTCCCCGGAAGGATTTTGGTACGACCAGGCGGAGAACGAGTGGGTGGCCATTCTCCAAGGGGAAGGGGAGATTGCCTACCCCGATGGAAGCAGGGTGCGGCTGCAAACCGGGGACACCTTGCTGCTCCCCGCCCACCAAAAGCACCGGGTGAGTTACACCAGCACCCCCTGCATCTGGCTGTGTGTCTTCTACCCCAACGGAGAGGAGGAAACCCCATGAACGATTCCTTGATTGCCCGCCTAAACCAACTCACCGCCCTGTCCCGCCAGCGGGAACTGACCCAGGAGGAACAGCAAGAGCGGCAGAATCTTCGGCTGGAGTACCGCCGGCGTACCCGGGAAAATCTTCGGGCTCAGCTTCAGGGCATTCGGCTGGAGAAGTAGACAAATAGTGTTTTTTAGAAGATATATTACAAAAACAGCAGGCTTTTCCCGGCGGAAGGTCTGCTGTTTTGTATTATTAGATTGAAAAATTACAAATAGGAGAATTTTAAAGAGACTTTTTGCCGGTTGCCATGGAAGCTGGAAAATACATTATGGGATATTATCAGCAAAAATTACAAATAGAAAAATTTTCCGCCGCAGGTTTCACAGCATTGTCACAGAAGGGAAAGCCGGGACAGTTGAGAAACGGCCCCGGCCATGCTATAATGATTGCAAAAGCAATCATTACGGTTCCCCTCTTGGCCGGCACAACGTCCGGCCGGCCATTTTGCTTCGCAAAAACCGAGGGAAACCCAACGGATTTTTCATGGTATCATAAATCCAGCAGACCTGCAAAGGGGTTTGCCCAAGTCCGCCTGCCGGGGCGGCAGGAGAAGCCATGGGAAACAAACTCCGGAAAAAGGAAGGCACTTTATGGAAGCAGCCGCTGTGCAAAAACTGCAAAGGCACTATTACCGCAAGGCGGTGGGAGCAACTGCCCTGGCCTTGGTGGGGTACTGCCTGTTGACACTATACCTTCAGTGGTTCTGCCCTCGTTTGGGTGCTTTTTGCTGGTGCCTGGGAAGGCTTTGGAGCGGCAGCCTCAGCGAAGGGGCGTTTTGGCTGGGGTACCGCAACGGGGTGACGGAACTCACCGGCAGTTCCCTGTACTTTGCCCTTTCCCAGCTGATCCTGATTCCGGTGTGCATGACGGCGGCGGGATGGAAGTGCCGCCGGGACGCCGGGGCGGCGCCCAAACTGCTGGCGGGAAAGATCGACCGTCGGCGGCTGGCCCTGGGGGGATTGGTGGCGGCCTTTGGCTACAGCCTTTGCCAGTCCTTTACTTGGGTATGGGATGTTTTGTTCGGCAGCATGGGGCTGCCCCAAGCCAGCATTCCCACCATCCGCTGGGCTCTGGGAAACCCCTGGCTCACCCTGCTGCTGTCGGTGTTTATCAGCCCGGTGGTGGAGGAATATCTGTTCCGGGGGGCTCTGCTTTCCCGGCTGCGCCCCTACGGGGACAGCTTTGCCATCGCCGCTTCTACGGTGCTGTTTGCCTTGATGCACAACAGCCTGCCCCAGCTGTTTTTGGCGCTGGCGGTGGGGCTGGTGCTGGGCTGGCTGACGGTGCGCACCGGCTCCCTCCGCACCGGGATTTTGCTGCATATGCTGTTTAATCTGGTGGACTGGGGCAGGATGATGCTGCTGGACAACGTGGCGGGCATCAGTTTCTGGCTCCAGGCCTTTTGGATTGTCCTTTTGGTGACCTGCGGCGGGGTTTTGTTCTGGCTGTTTGGACAGGGCAGGATGAAACTGGACTTTGCCCCGGCGAAAATCCACATTGCCCATCCCTGGCTGCGGTTTTTCCTCCATCCGGCGGTGATTCTGGTGGCGGGGTACTGCCTGTACCGGCTGATTATGGGGCTTTGATGGCTCCACTCTTTGGGAAAGCAAGTTATTATCATTGGAATTTTGGAAGCGCTCTTTGGCTGTTTGGCCCAAGGGCGCTTTTGTTTGGGGAAAAGGGCAAAAAGAAAGCTCCCTCTTTCGAGGGAGCTTAAACTCAGCAGAGATTGCTTTTGGATTAGTAGCAGACACCCTGAGCGATCATGGCGTCAGCAACCTTCTTGAAGCCGGCGATGTTGGCGCCGTTGACCAGGTTGCCGGGGCAGTCATATTCCACGGAAGCATTGTAAGCGTTGTGGAAGATGTTCTTCATGATGCCCTGGAGCTTGGCATCCACTTCTTCAAAGGTCCAGCTCAGGCGGGCGGAGTTCTGGCTCATTTCCAGGCCGGAAGTGGCTACGCCGCCGGCATTGGCAGCCTTAGCAGGTCCAAACAGCACGCCGTTTTCCTGGAACACAGCAATGGCTTCGGGAGTGGAGGGCATATTAGCGCCTTCCGCCACGGCGATGACACCGTTTTTCACCAGAGCCTTAGCGGATTCATCGTCCAGTTCGTTCTGGGTGGCGCAGGGCAGGGCGATGTCGCAGGGGATGGTCCAGATGCCGTGGCAGCCTTCGTGATATTCGGCGCCGGAAACACGCTGGACATACTCTTTGATCCGTCCGTGCTCCACTTCCTTGATCTGCTTGACCACATCCAGGTTGATGCCGTTGGGATCGTAGATATAGCCGTTGGAGTCGCTGAGGGCAACCACCTTGGCACCCAGCTGGGTGGCTTTTTCGGTGGCGTAGATGGCCACGTTACCGGAGCCGGAGATCACCACGGTCTTGCCTTCAAAGGAGGTGTTCTTCATGCACTGGAGCATCTCCTGGGTGAAGTAGCACAGGCCGTAACCGGTAGCTTCGGTGCGGACCAGGCTGCCGCCGAAGGACAGGCCCTTGCCGGTGAGCACGCCGGTAAACTCGTTGCGCAGCCGCTTGTACTGGCCGAACATAAAGCCTACTTCCCGTGCGCCCACGCCGATGTCGCCGGCAGGTACGTCGGTGTCGGGGCCGATGTGCTTGCACAGCTCGGTCATAAAGCTCTGGCAGAAGCGCATGATTTCCATATCGCTCTTGCCCTTGGGATCGAAGTCGGAACCGCCTTTGCCGCCGCCCATGGGCAGGGTGGTCAGGCTGTTCTTGAAGATCTGTTCAAAGCCCAAGAACTTAATCACAGATGCGCAGACGCTGGGGTGCAGACGCAGGCCGCCTTTGTAGGGGCCGATTGCAGAGTTGAACTGGCAGCGGAAGCCCCGGTTCACCTGCACCTTGCCGTTGTCATCCACCCAGGAAACCCGGAACTGGATGAACCGTTCGGGCTCTACCAGGCGTTCGATGACGCCGTACTGTTCATAGCGGGGATCCTTCTCCACTACCAACTGCAGGGATTCCAGCACTTCTTCCACGGCCTGCAAAAATTCGCTTTCGCCAGGGTTTCTTTGCTTGACCTGCTCCATGACACGCTGCATGTAGCTGTTTGTAATTGCCATTGCTGATTGCCTCCTTACGTTCCATGGGAAAGGTTATAAAAGAAAGTTTCTCAGATATTTTCTTAGGTATTCCGAAAAAATCTTTTTCCCAACCTATGAAAATTAGGAAAATTTACCTTTCCACATCGTTTCCAATTATATCAAACCAGGTCCAAAAATGCAACTGCTTTCCTCTTTTCTTTAAAAAACAGGGTCGCTCTTGCGATATTTAAGCTGTGACCGGCATATTTCTTAATAAAATTATGCAAACAATAATTTCTTTCATGCAAAACCAACAAAATGCAAAGGCTGGTTTTTTGGAAAAGAAAGTGGTGGTGGGTGGGATAGGTGAAAAAATGCGTGGGAAACGGGCCGGGGAAAAATCTTTTTGAGGCAGGTGGTTTTTTTGAAAAAAATCCTTTCCTTCCGGGAAAATTCTGCTATAATGATTGGCAGAGAAATGTCAGGGCAGAGTCATGACGTTTCGTGCCTAGCGGCGAAAACCAGCGGAAACCTAACGGATGTTTGCTTGATTTGGCAAACGGGGAAGGGGTGGACACAAAATGGAAAAAGAAGTTTGCGGACGGTTTGCCCCCTCCCCCAGCGGCAGGATGCACCTGGGCAATCTCCTCTGCGGACTGATTGCCTGGCTCAGTGTCCGCAGCCAAAATGGCAAGATGATCCTACGCCAAGAAGATTTGGATTCCATGCGCTGCCCCCTCTCCTACGCCCGGCTCATTGAAGAGGACCTGCGCTGGTTCGGCCTGGACTGGGATGAAGGGGGACTGGAAGGAAAAGGCCCTCACGCACCCTACCTTCAAAGCCGCCGCAGTGACATCTATCAGACGTATCTGGACAAACTGGAACAAAAGGGGCTGCTGTACCCCTGCTTTTGCAGCCGGGCCCAGCTTCACGCCGCCAGCGCTCCCCATTTGGAGGACGGACAGGTGCTGTACCCCGGAACCTGCCGCCGGCTTACGCCACAGCAAGTGGGTCAAAAACGCAAAACCCGTTCCCCGGCCATCCGGGTAAAGGTGCCGGACCGGACCGTTGGGTTTACCGACCTGCACTACGGCCGGGTGGAGCAGAACCTGGCTGCCCGGTGCGGGGACTTTATCCTTCGGCGCAGCGACGGGGTGTTTGCTTACCAGCTGGCGGTGACGGTGGACGACGGGCTCATGGGGGTGACCCAGGTGGTCCGGGGGAGGGATCTGCTTTCCTCCACCCCCCGGCAGATCTGGCTGCTGCAAGAGCTGGGCTTTTCTGTCCCGGAATACGGCCACATCCCCCTGCTGCTGGATGAAACCGGCAGCCGTCTCTCCAAACGGGACCTGTCCTTGGACTTGGGGGAGCTGCGCAAGCGCTTCGGCCGCCCGGAACCCATTTTGGGCAAGCTGGCCTACGCCGCCGGGCTGCTGGACCGGCCGGAACCCGCTTCCGCCAAGGAGCTGGTTTCGGTGTTTTCCTGGGACAAGATTCCCAAAGCCGACCTCTTGTGTCCGGAGGGGCTTCGGATGGAAAATTAAAAAATTATTCATCTGTTTCTTTGGTAAATTTGGTATGGTAGGAACAGGGCGGTTTCGGAAAAAACGCTGCCTGTTAAAGAAAGGGTCAATACCATGAAAAACAAAAAAATCAACTATATTATCATCGGGATTTGTTTGGTGATTATGCTGGTTACGCTGTTCCTCACCGACAGCCCGGAAAACCTCTGGAACGCCCTCTGCACCGCCAACCCCTTGTGGCTGCTCTGCGGGCTGGGGTGTATGCTGGCCTACTGGCTGCTGGAAACCAGGGCGCTGTTTCTGGTGATCGATGGGCTGCGGAAGGTGTCCCAGTCCAACGGACGGCGGCTGAAACCCACGGAATGCCTGCGGGTGAGCATGGTGGGGCAGTTGTTCAACTGCATCACCCCTTTTGCCAGCGGCGGCCAGCCCATGCAGGCCTATATGCTCAGCAAGTACGGCCAATCGGTGGGCACCGCATCCAGCGCCCTGCTGGCTCGGTTCATTGTCTATCAGTTTGTGCTGACGGTGTACTCCGTGGTGGTGCTGGTCTTTAAGTTCACCTTCTTTTTGGAGCAGGTGTCCGGCTTTGTGACCATGATTATCATTGGGTTTGTGATCAACACCATTGTTATGGCATTCCTGATTGCCATCGGCTTTTTCCCCAAACCCACCACCAAGCTGCTGCTGGCTCTGCCCGGCTTCCTCCACAAAATCCACCTCTGCCGCCGTCCCGGCCGGCTCCACCGGCGGATTACCAAGGAGCTGGACAGTTTCTACACTGACTTTCACGCCATCCGCCACAATATGCGGATTTTAATCCGCCCTGCCATTGACAGCGCCATTCAGCTTACCGCTTACTTTTCGGTGGCCTTTTTCGTCTGCCTGTCCCTGCAAAACAGCCAGGGGGTGGACTGGTTCACTATCATCAGTGCGGCGGCTTTCGTGCTGATGTTCTCCTCCTTCATTCCCCTACCCGGCGGCAGCGGCGGAGCTGAACTCAGCTTCTACGGGCTGTTCTTCATCTTCTTCCCCGGGGACACCGCCAGCGTGGGCATTGCCCTGCTGTTGTGGCGGTTCTTCACCTTCTATCTGCCTATGATTGTAGGGATGCTGATGATGTATCTGGACCCCGATTCCAAGCAGGCCAAAAAGCACATGGAACAGGTGGAGGAAGAACAGCAGCTCCAGGATGCCCTGGAAGAACAGAGGCAGGTCAATCAGAAATAAAAAGAGCGTCCTTTCCCGTGTGGGAGGGACGCTCAGACTGTAGAAAAAGTCAACTTAAAAGTTTTTGGTCAGAAACATGCCGAAGGCTTGTTTCGCTTTTCTACAAAAAGCTGCTGGGGTCGAATCCCACGCAGTGGATTCTAAGGTGGCAACGAAACGTCCTAGGACGTTTCTCCCTGCATTGAAATTGTTTTGTTTCAAAATTTATTGGTTTTATCTAATTTTTGAAACAAAGTTGTGGAAACAACAAACCGGAATCCGCCCGCCCAACGGCGTAAAGCCCAGGGCGGGTCAATCCGGAAACAGCTGAATCCCTTTTCCACAAGCGAAGGCGTCCTTCCTCAAACGGGAGGGGCGCTGTTGTTTTAATGGGGCTCTTCGGAAAGATAGATGGGGGTGGAGTAGGGGAAGGAAGGGGGAAGAAGCAGGTCCTGCACGTCGTCATAGTCGTCGGGGTCGTAGACGAGGATGTAGTTTGGCTCCCAGTCCGCCCAATACTGATAGGTGGAATACTTGCCGTCCACCTTGAGGCAGGAGCGGAAATCCGGCAGCAGTCCTGTGGCGGTAAAGTGGTCCAGGTGCCAGGGGGAGACCTCTAGGTAAACGGACAGGAAGCGGTACTTCTGCTTCAGGTCCCGAAGGGAGCGGAGCACAAATAAGAAGAAATCGTTGGGCCGGTATTCTATCAAAAAACGACGGACTTGTTTGTGCCGGATCAGGTATTCCATCTTTTGTTTGATTTTCGGCTCCAGGCTGGCCGGGACTTGGGATTCCCAGCAGAAAAAGCCGCAGATTTTTTGCATGGGGGAGCTCCTTTCTATGACTGATTTGGATTGCAAATTCTTTTAATATTATATATCTGCTCTAAATATTAGTCAAATGCTTTTTGATAAGAACAGAAAAATTTTTCGCTTCCGGGTATAATATTCTTAGAATTTGTATCAAGGAGAGCGCCCGTTGAAACAAGTGGAATTTCAAAATCGTGACCGCCTTATTGAATTAGGTTTGACGATTAGTGCTTTGCGAAAACTGAGAGGAATGTCTCAGGAAACGTTGGCACAAAAAGCGCATATGAGTCGGTCTCATTTGAGTGCGATTGAAGCGGCCTAATATTGTGCGTCCGTTTTCGGTAGAGATTCTTTTTAATATTGCAGACGCTTTGGGTGTACGGGCAGGAGATTTGCTGAACAATTCGGTCATTCCCAAAGAAGAATAAAAATCACGGAGTTCAGGAAGGTTTGAAAACTCCGTGATTTTATTTGGCGTAATCCACTTTTCCCTTTTTTACATTATAATTTGACATGGATGTATTCCCTTGCTATAATAAAAATACGGCTTTTGCCTACCGGTTTTGCCGGGGCAGAAGGATGAAACCAATAGGCGGATTGACTTCCGGCTATCTGCAACGGCAGCGGTTAGCTCCCCTCATTCATTTCAATTTCCTGCCACGTTTTGGCGTGAGAAAACGAAGGGGGTGAGTAAATTCTTATGATGTCTAAAGTAATGCTTCCTCCTTTGGAAAGGGGGAAGGGGTATGAACTACGTTACCTGGTCGGATCTATTTGCATTTCTTATGTTTATAGCCACCGTAATTGGATTGTTCCATACTTGGACAAAAAAGAAGTAACCGCTCAAAATTAGGCCCCTTGAACGGTTACTTTTTATAAACCACATAGGGACTAACCGTTGTCGGTTTCGTCCTTCTGTTTTTATTATACTCATTTTTTGCCTTCGTGTCAAGATTCTACTCCAAATTTACCGGCCGAGCACCGGTTTGCAGACAAAATTTTTAAGCGGCGTGCACATTCTTTTACGAACATACACGCCGCTTACTGCTGTTCACTCTTCATTGGTGATACACACGCCTTTCTTACGACTTGACTTTTCCGCTTGGATCCGAATCTTTATCTTGATGGCATTCACTTTTGTGTTTGCCCAATCGTTTTTATTGGATCTTTCTTGCAGTTTTAGAAGTCTTACTTAAATTGTCGGGGAATTAGATCCTTTTTGGGACTCGGCCTTTCTTTGCCGTTACTCCAGTCTTTTTTACTTCTTTACTTTTTCCATCGGTACTAAGATGAAAATTTCACTTCAGTTTGGTACAATGCAAATGGTTTTGTTTTTTACCGATTGGATCTTGGTCGGAAAAATCCTTGTGGTACAAAACGTTTGCGCTTGGCCTGATACAAAATTTTTTGGAGGAATTCTGTTATTGGCTAAAGTTTTGTGTTCCTGTGTGCTTACGGTGGTTTAGACCATTTAAAACCCTGTTACCGCTTGCATCTGTCATCCCAGTATTTCCGCTTTCTGAATTTGCTTTTCGTTTGAAAAAGATTTTTTCCTTTCGTGCAGGATACTTTTACTACACACTTCTTTCCGGTGGGGAAAACAGGTTTCGTATTTCTCCTGTGAAAATTTCTTTGTTCGCTCGATAGCTTTTTCTTTTTGCGTTTTTCGGTTTGATTTTGCAACCAGTGTTTCCGGACTTCTCATTCCGGTACAGAATGACCATTTGAATTTTCAAATTGGGTTCTGTTTATTTTGTTTTTTTCGAATTCATCCTTTTAGGCCTTGGATGAGGCGGCTGACTAGCGGGGCGGACTCACTCCTTTTTCTTTAAATTTTTTTGAGATAGAACCTCTTCATGGGACTCACATCCTTACCATACCTGACGTTGAAAGGATTGCCTTTGCATTTCTTTCTGGCAGGAACCGGTGCCGGATTGCTTGCAATTCACATCTTACTTAGGCGGATGTTCGCTTTGGATCTTTGTTTACAACCGTTTCCCCTGGGCTGTAAACCTGTGATCCCTACTTTATGTTTTTGCTTACGATTTCCGGCCAGTCCTGCTTGAACTCTTCGGCTCAACCATTGGACCGTACCTCCTGGATGTATTTCCGATAAAGAACTGATCCCGGATTTTTGGCTCTTCTGGGAGAAGATTTTTTCCTGTCCTCCTGGGGTCTGTCCCTGTCCTTTATCTTGTCTATATTATAGCATCGAATTTGGTGAATGTCAATAGTTTTTCAAAGGGAAATACGGATTTTATAGAAAAATAATACACAAAGTTGTACGTTAAACTTTGTAAAATAATCCTCTTTACTCTTGATCGAAAATGGTGTATACTATAAATGTTGAGTGCAATTTTTCTACGAAGGGAGACCCTGCCATGGCCCCGGAATACGATCCGGAAAACCTGTACACCCTCACCGATGAAACCGGCAAGGAGCAGACCTTTGAGCTGTTGGATGTGATGGATGTGCAGGGAAGGCGCTACTTTGCCTTGACCCCCTTTTATCCCGACGCCCAGGTGCGGCTGGAACAGCCGGAAGACCTGCTGATTATGGGCATGGTGGTGGAAGACGGGGTGGAGATGATGGCCAGCCTGGACAGCGAAGAGGAATACCAGGAGATCTACGAACTGTTTCTGGCCCGGTTCCAGCAGCTTTGGGAACAGGAAAACCCCGGCTGACTCCGCCCGGCAAATTCCCGCCGGAAGCGACTAAACTTTCCCGTTGAAATTTCAGTGGGAACGTGATATACTAAATAGCGATGAAGGGTTCTGCCTTGATTCGTTAGTGCAGCTTATATTAATCCAACACTTGATAAATCGGAGACTGTTCTCTGCTTGCCGGACTGCAGACCTCCCCGCAAGGGACGAAGGGAGCAACGAAGGCACAGGAGGTCATCCACCCTGCTGTAAAGCGGGTTTTTATCACTGCACGACGGCAAGGCGGACTTTTTTTGTCTAACGGTGTACAAAAACCGCCGATCTGCGCCTTGGAAACCGGGAAAACCGGAAGATTTCGGCGTTTTTCCAAAAAAGGGCTTGACAAAACAAAATTCCTACGGTATAATAGCCTACGTTGCTTGAGATGCTAAGTCTGAAGCGGCAGAAAAACTCAAAAGAACACATGGGGGCGTAGCTCACCTGGGAGAGCGTTTGAATGGCATTCAAAAGGTAGTCGGTTCGATCCCGATCGTCTCCACCATGATGCAGATCCGGACTTAGTCATTTATGGCGGGCCCGGATTTGTTTTTATCTCCAAATAATCTCCTTGCGTAGAAAGGAAAGGCCTATGAAAAAATTGGCAGCATTGCTCTGCACCCTTCTGCTGGGGCTGGGACTGTTCACCGGCTGTTCCCTGCTGGACCCCGGCACCACCAGCGACGAAATGGTGTCCATCTCCATTGAAGCGGAGCCGGCTTCCATCGCCAACCTGAAGCCGGAGCTGGACGAGCTGGCCCACCAGTACGACCCCGACGGCTACATGGTGGGGGCGGTGGTGACCTACCAGGGCAACGAGGCGGTGGACAGCCGCACCGGCACCATCAACTTCACTTACTTCTCCCAGGGGGAAGAAACCCAGACCGCCACGGTGCTGAGCTACGATATGGCGTCCCGGCAGGTGACGGAAATTTCCTATAAGGACCGCAGCCATGTGGACGTGAGCCAGGAGGCCATCAACGAGCAGTGCATCGCCGTGAGCTTTGACAGCCTGTTTACCATGCTGGAAAATGATTCCTCCTTCGGCGGCAAGCTGGACGGGGCCAACATCACCCTGACCATCACCTTCGACCACGAAGCCATCACCCCCAGCTTGATCTAAGGGTTTTTCCCTTTACATTTCCCCATCAGATGATTATAATGGAAGAAAAAGCGGTTCGGAACTTCCCGGTGAACAAAGCGCCCCGGAGGACGGACCGCCCTTTTGCAACGGATACGGAAACAAAAAGGAGAGCGATCTGCTATGAAACAAACTGCGGTCACCTTTCTGGACCACAAACAAAAGGGAGAAAAAATCTCCATGCTCACCGCCTACGACTACTCCACCGCCAAGCTGGTGGACCAGGCCGGCATCGACGGGATTTTAGTGGGGGACAGCCTGGGCAATGTGATGCTGGGGTATGAGGATACCCTGTCGGTGACGGTGGAGGACATGATCCACCACGGGGCCGCCGTGGCCAGAGGGGTGAAAAACGCCTTAGTGGTGATTGATATGCCCTTTCTGTCCTACCAGACCTCGGTGTACGACGCAGTGAAAAACGCCGGGCGGCTGGTGAAGGAAGGCCGTGCCGGGGCGGTGAAGCTGGAAGGCGGGAAGGAGTTTGCCCCCCAGATCCGGGCCATTACCGCCGCTTCCATTCCGGTGATGGGACATCTGGGGCTGACCCCCCAGTCCATCCACACATTGGGGGGCTACCGGGTTCAGGGCAAGACCGAAGCCGCCGCCCAGAAGCTGCTGGAAGACGCCCTGGCGGTGGAGGAGGCAGGGGCCTTTGCCCTGACCCTGGAGTGCGTCCCCGCCAAGCTGGCCCAGCTGATTACCAGCAAGCTGAGCATCCCCACCATCGGTATCGGCGCCGGGGCAGGGTGCGACGGACAGGTTTTGGTGTACCAGGATATGCTGGGGATGTTCAACGACTACACCCCCAAATTTGTCAAGCGGTTTGCCGAAGTGGGGGAAGTGATGAAAAACGCCTTTGCCGAGTACAACCGCCAGGTAAAGGAAGGCAGCTATCCCGACGAGGCCCACAGCTTCGGCATGGACGAAGATGTGCTGAAAAAGCTATACTAATTGTAGAATAAAGTATTATTATTACGAATCGTAGCAAATGGAAGGGGAGTTTTCCATGGAAATCGTGGTTGCAAATACCAAGGAAGCGTTAAAGCAGGAAATCGACGGTTGGAGAAACGCCGGGGAAGTCATCGGCCTGGTGCCTACTATGGGGTATCTCCATGAGGGGCACGCCAGCTTAATCCGCCGTGCCCGGCAGGAGTGCGACCGGGTGGTGGTCAGCGTCTTTGTCAACCCCACCCAGTTTGCCCCCGGAGAAGACCTGGAAGCCTACCCCCGGGACTTTGAACGGGACCGGCAGCTCTGCCGCCAGATGGGGGTGGATTTGATTTTCCATCCCACCCCGGAGGTGATGTACCCCCAGGGCTTCGGTACTACCATTGCCATGGACAAATCCATGACCGGGGTGCTCTGCGGCAAGACCCGCCCCACCCACTTCCAGGGGGTCTGCACCGTAGTGTGCAAGCTCTTCGGCCTGACCCACGCCGACCGGGCCTACTTCGGCCAGAAGGACGCCCAGCAGCTGGCTATTGTCCGGAAGATGAATCGGGACTTGGATTTGGGGGTCACCATTGTGGGCTGCCCCATTGTACGGGAAGTGGACGGGCTGGCCAAAAGCTCCAGGAACGTCTATCTCAGCCCGGAAGAGCGGCAAGCGGCTTTGGTGCTGAGCCAGGCGGTGCACTTGGGGCAGGAGAAGGCAGCCCAGGGGGAGACCGACGCCGACGCCATTGTGGCGGCCATGAAGGAACATATCCAGGAAGAGCCCCTGGCAAAAATCGACTATGTGGAAGCGGTGGATGACATCGACCTGCGTCCCGCCCACACCGTGGTTCCCGGCACCCTGTTTGCCATGGCAGTGTACATCGGAAAAACCAGGCTCATCGACAACTTCATTACGGAGGGGGACCGGCAGTGAAAATTACCATGCTTCAAGGAAAAATCCACCGGGCTACCGTGACCCAGGCGGAGAAGGACTACATCGGCAGCATCACCGTGGACGCCGACCTGATGGAAGCGGCGGGGATGCAGGAATACCAGCAGGTGCAGGTGGCCAACATCGACAACGGCGCCCGGCTGATTACCTATTTGATTGCCGGAAAACCCGGCAGCGGGGTGATCTGCTTAAATGGGGCGGCGGCCCACTGTGCCAAAGCCGGGGATAAGGTGATCCTCATGAGTTACATCGACATGAAGCCGGAGCAGGCCAAGACCTACCGGCCCAAGGTGGTGTTTGTGGACGATCAAAACCGGATTACCCGGATTGCCCGGTACGAGAAGCAGGGCGAACTGTTTGAGCCGTAAACCAAGCGGCAGGATGTGAAAAAGGACGCAGCCAGGAGTTTTAGTCATGGACATTTGGATGATACTGCTGATTGTGGCTGCCGGTGTGGCAGCCCTTTTTTTGTTGGGAATTGGAATTACCTTTGTGGTGGGGATGTTTTTCGTCCGGCTGGCAGTGGGGCGGAAAAAGGCCTGGGACAATTCCCTCATTCCCAGAGCGGAGCGGGAGCAGCCGAAAAAATATCCCCAGCGGCAGAAGATCATAGATCAAAATGAAGCCCGGATCCGGGCGGAGAACCGCCAGCTGCTGGCCAAAGTCCAAGAGGAGGACTGGCAGGTCAACGCCGAGGACGGGGTTTCCTTGGTGGCTAAGGCCTACCGGCAAGACGGCCGCCGGTGGGTGATTTTGGTGCACGGGTATATGTGCACTTGGCGGGACATGATGGACTATTCCGGGATGTACTTAAAGGAAGGGTTTTCCCTGCTGGTGCCGGACCAGCGTGCCCACGGCAGAAGCGGGGGCAAGTACACCGGCATGGGCTGGCTGGAGCGCCGGGATATGGTGTGCTGGATTCGGGAAATTTTACAGCAGGACCCTCAAGCGAAGATCGTCCTCCATGGGGTGTCCATGGGGGCGGCCACGGTGATGATGACCGCCGGGGAGGCGCTGCCGGACAACGTCAAGGCGGTGGTGGAGGACTGCGGCTACGCTTCGGTGGAGCGGATTTTCCGGGACGAGCTGAAAACCATCTTCCGCCTGCCCGCCTTCCCGCTGCTGCACCAGGCCAGCTGGGTAGCCAAGCTGGTGGCGGGATACGATTTCCGGGAAGCCTCCAGCGTGGAGCAGCTGAAAAAGACCAAACTGCCGGTGCTGTTCATCCACGGCAGCATGGACGCCTTTGTGCAGCCCTACATGCAGGACTTGTGTTTCGCAGCGGCGGCCGGGGAGAAGGAGTACCTGCGGGTGGAGGACGCCAGCCACACTCAGGCCTATGCACGGCAGCCGGAGGAGTACCGGGAGAAGGTGCTGGGGTTTGTGGAGAAGTATTTGACGCCGGAGAAAGTTTCGGTTACTTAAAGTTTGGATCAAACCTTTTTAAAGGTTTGCAGGGGTGCAGGGGACAGCGTCCCCGCACACCATATGGAGTCCATTATAAGGGTCCGTGGCAGAGCGCCCCAGTCGCCATAGCTGGTGGATGCCGGAGCTGGAATCCAGCCGTCCAATGGCGCAGCCGAGGACGGGACGAACCGGAAACAACAGGATATAGAACAAGCCCTCTGTGTTGTTGCGCACAGAGGGCTGTTTTTTGTGTTTGATTTGATGCTTTTAAGATTGACCTTCCTGGCTGCCTTCGGCAGCATCGTCAGGCGGATTCCGGATGGTGTGTCCACCAGCTGGGCTACAGGAGCGCTCTGCCACGGACCCTTAAAATGGACTCCGGTTTCTTTGCGGGGACGCTGTCCCAGAATCCACTGCGTGGGATTCGCATCCCTGCAACCCTTTTGAAAAAGGGTTGACCGAAAACTTTACTTCCGCTTCGGCTCCGGATATTCCTCATCCAAAGTATCCACCGTAACGCTCTTCATCTTCTGCTCCGCCTTGGGCCGGTCGGAATAATCCCGGGGCTGGGCGGCAATGGCTTGTGCCACCTCCATGCCTTCAATCACCTTGCCGAAGGCGGCGTAGTCCCCGTCCAGATGGGGGGCGTCCGCTACCATGATGAAGAACTGGCTTCCCGCCGAGTTGGGGGACATGGCTCTGGCCATGCTCAGCACCCCGGTGGTGTGTTTTAAATCGTTGGCAAAGCCGTTGCGGGCAAATTCCCCGTGGATGGAGTACCCCGGGCCGCCCATGCCGGTGCCGGTGGGGTCCCCGCCCTGAATCATAAAGCCGGGGATGACTCGGTGGAAGATGGTGCCGTTGTAAAAGCCCTTCTTCACCAGGCTGATGAAGTTGTTGACGGTGTTGGGGGCGGTTTCCGGGTAGAGCTCCGCCCGGATGACCCCGTCGTTTTCCATGGTGATGGTGACAATGGGATGATTCATAACGATTTCCTTTCCGTGCTTTTTCGCACTGAACAGATTGGGTTACCGGAACCGGCGGCCAAATCGGCGGCCGGAGGGGAGACGGGTGGGAGGCTCCGTTTTGGGGAGCTGCTGCTGGGCGGGAGCCGCTTCCAGGATTTTCGGCGTTTCCACCGCCTTTTTCCGGCTGATTAAGGCAAAACCGCCGGGATTGAGGCAGATGCTGTCGTCCACAAAGCTGCCGCTTTGGATGAAACTCAGGTCCTCCGCCGGAGGGGTGTAGGAGAAGGTGTAGCTGCTGTCCCCCAGGTTGATGGCGACGGTGACCTTTTCTTCCGGACATTCCCGGATGAAGATTAAAACCTGTCCCTGGGCAGTGACGATTTTCAAATCTCCTACCTGCAAAGCAGGGTGGGACTGCTTTAAGCCGGTGACGGCTTTGTAGAACAGCAGCAGATCATCGTTGATGTTGTCCCAGGGGAAGTAGCGGCGGTTGAAGGGGTCTTCGTACCCTTCCAGCCCCACCTCGTCCCCGTAGTAGATACATCCGGTGCCGGGGAGCATAAACTGTAAAAAGGCGGCGGCTCGGGCCCGCTTCATGGCGGTGCGGTACAGGTGGGGTGGAATCTTGGCCCCGGCCTTCTCATCCCGGGAGTAGTCGAACCGGTCCGCTCCCAGCACCGTGAGAATCCGCATGGTGTCGTGGGTGGAAAGGCTGTTCATCACACAGTCCAGAATGGGTTTGGGATAGTTTTCCGCAATGGTCATCATGGACCGGGCCATGGCCCCAGCGTCCATCTCCCCCTTCACGAAGCCGATGATGGCGTCTTTGTAGGGGTAGTTCATGGTGGCGTCCAGCTCCAGGTTGGTGAAGTACCGCCGCCGGACACTGTAAGCTACCTTATTGGAAGCGTCTTCCCACACCTCCCCGATGACCAGGCCGTCGGGGTTTAACTCCTTCACCCGCTTGTGGAGCAGGCGGATAAATTCGTCGGGAAGTTCATCCGCCACGTCCAGCCGGAAGCCGTCCGCCCCCAGCTTCATCCAGTGGGCCAGCACGCTGTCCTCCCCACGGATGATGTAGTCCAGATAGTTGTCGTCCAGCTCCTCCACGCAGGGCAGGGTGTCGATGCCCCACCAGGAGGTGTATTCCTTCAGGTTGTCCCCGTGGAATTGGTACCAGCTGTGGTATTTGGAGTTGGGGTCGTGGTAGGCCCCGCCGCCGTAGCGGTTTAATTTGTCAAAGTACAGACTGTCGGAGCCGGTGTGGCTGAACACCCCGTCCAGGATAATCTTCATCCCCATCTGGTGGGCGGCGGCACAGAGCTGCCGGAAATCTTCCTCGGTGCCCAGCAGGGGGTCCACCCGGCGGTAGTTGGCAGTGTCGTACCGGTGGTTGGAGTAGGCCATGAAAATGGGGTTGAGGTAGATCACCGACACGTTCAGCCGCTTTAAGTAGGGCAGCTTCTTTTCAATGCCCTTCAGGTTGCCCCCGAAGAAGTCGTTGTTCCAGATGATGCCGTTTTGGTCCGGCCGGTATTCCGGGCAGTCGTGGACGTCCTGGTGGAGGTAGAAGGGGGTGAGCTTGTCGGTGGTGTCGCACTCTCCGTAACGGAAGAACCGATCCGGGAAAATCTGGTACATCACCTGCCCCTGGAAGCACCGGGGGGTGGTGTAGCCTGCCGGGTAGACGGTGAGCTGCCATTTAGGGCTGTCTTCCCCGCCAATCATCACGTCCCGGAAGTTTTCTTTGTACAGGTCCATGACCCCGTTTTCCATCTCCACATGGAAATAGTAAAAGTATAAGTCGCTTTCTTTCAGGGAAAACTTTCCCACATAGGATTCGTAGCCCTCAAAGCTGCCGTCGGTCTCTGGCTGCCGGGCCATGGGCACTTCCACCTCTCCGGTGTATTCCCCTTTCAGCCGGAGGGTGACGGTTTTGCTTTGACATTCCGCCGGAATCCGAATTCGCATCCAGCAGGATTGATTCTGCTCCAAGCACCCGAAGGGCTTTTTGTAGTCCTGGTTTTTGCTGTCGTACAATACTCTCATATCGGATCACACTTTTCTTTGGATTTCAATTCAGTCTTATCTTTTTATACCCCCTTAGTATACCAAATTTCAGTGCCATTTTCAACCAATTCCGGGGAAAATGAAGGAGGGAAACAAACCAAAATCAATCAAAATAATTCAATTTCACGCATCTGAATCTTTCTTTTCCAGAAAATGGTTGGCAATCTGCCAAAATATACGATAAAATCCACAAGATTTAAGGATGTATTCTGGTGATGGTTACAACTTTTTCAAAAGGTTTCGGTTGCTGCTTGAATTATCTCTCCTGATTTGGTATCATAGGGAAAGGCAAAACCTCACAAGCGGCATTCTGCCGCAGACAAATCCTTTTTCCCCGGCGCAAGCCTTTCCGTGCCGGGGCATGACAGTATTTCAAAACATGGAGGGAAACAAGTGAGTATCAGCAAAGAGCAAATTTGTACGCTTCTGGACGATAAGTGCCAGCGCCATTTCGGCTGCTATCTGAAGGAAGCCACCAACACCCAGGTGTTCAAGGCCACCTGCCTGGTCGTGCGGGATATGCTGGCCAAAAAGCGCCAGACCTTCTGCGACCAGTACGAAGGCAAACAAGCAAAGCAGGTCTACTACATTTCCATGGAATTCCTGGTGGGGACCAGCCTGCACAACAACCTGTTCAACCTGGGGCTGGAAGAGGTGTTCCGGGATGCCTTGAAGGAGATCAAGGTGGACCTGAAGGATCTGTACGCCATGGAACCCGACGCAGGTTTGGGCAACGGCGGTTTGGGCCGTCTGGCCAGCTGCTATATGGATTCCGCTACCACCCTGTCCATCCCCTGCACCGGCTTTTCCATCCGCTACGAGTTCGGCATCTTCAAGCAGAAGATTGTGGACGGCTGGCAGATGGAATATCCCGACGACTGGCTGAATTTGGGAGACGTGTGGTTGCTGCCCCGGAAGGATGAGAGCTATATCGTCCACTTCGGCGGCAATGTCCACGAATACACCGACGAAAACGGCAAGATGAAGGTGAGTTATTCCAACACCAACGACGTTATCGCCGTACCTTACGATATGCTGATTAGCGGCTACAACACCAACGCCGTGAACAAGCTGACTCTTTGGAGCGCCACCAGCCCCAAGAGCATCGACATGGCGGCCTTCTCCCGGGGAGACTATGTCCGGGCTTTGGAAGAAAACACCATGGCGGAAGCCATCTCCAAGGTGCTCTATCCTGCCGATGACCATCTGGAAGGCAAAACCCTGCGTCTCAAGCAGCAGTATTTGATGGTCAGCGCCTCCTTGCAGAGCATCATCGCCCGGTACAACCGGTACTACGACAACATGGACGAATTGGCAGAGCACGTTGCCGTCCACATCAACGACACCCACCCGGCTCTCTGCGTGCCGGAACTGATGCGGATTTTGCTGGACGAATACGGCTACGAGTGGGATAAGGCCTGGGACATCACCGGCAAGGTGCTGGCCTACACCAACCACACCGTCATGAGCGAAGCTCTGGAACGCTGGCCGGAACACCTGTTCAAAGAACAGCTGCCTCGGATTTACCAGCTGGTCTGCGAAATCAACCGCCGGCTGCTGCTCCAGCTGAGAAATATTTACGGCAACGACGAAGCCAAGATTGATTATATGGCCATCATTGCCAATGGGGAAGTGCGGATGGCAAACCTCTGCCTGGCCTGTGTGCATAAGGTCAACGGGGTGAGCAAGCTCCACAGCGAAATCCTCATCAACTCCATCTTCCACGACTACTACCACATCACCCCCGAGAAGTTCACCAACGTCACCAACGGCATTGCGTACCGCCGCTGGCTGTGCCAGTCCAACCCTGGCCTGACCGACCTGCTGAAGAAGTATATCGGGGACAGCTTCCTGGACGACGCCAACAACCTGGAAAAGTTCATGGACTGCTACGACAACAAGACCGTCCTGGCGGAACTGCGCCGGGTGAAGCTGGCCAACAAGAAGCGTCTGTGCGCCTATATCGCCGAGCACAACGGGGTGAAGGTAGACCCCAACAGCTTGTTCGATGTACAGGTCAAGCGGCTGCATGAGTACAAGCGCCAGCTGCTCAACGTGCTGAATATCCTGTATATGTACCGTCAGCTGAAGGCCAACCCCACCATGGATGTCACCCCCCGTACCTTTATCTTTGCGGCTAAGGCCAGCGCCGGTTATCTCATGGCAAAACAGATCATCCGTTTGATCTGCTCCGTGGCCAACCTGATCAACAACGACCCCGCCTTGCAGGAAAAGCTGAAGGTTGTGTTTATTGAGGACTACCGGGTGAGCCTGGCGGAGATCATCATTCCCGCCGCCGACATTTCCGAGCAGATCTCCATTGCCGGCAAGGAAGCCTCCGGCACCGGCAACATGAAGCTGATGATCAACGGCGCAGTGACCCTGGGCACCCTGGACGGCGCCAACGTGGAAATCCACGAACAGGTAGGGGACGACAACATCTTCCTGTTCGGCCTCAAGAGCGACGAAGTGAACGACCTGTGGCGTCAGGGCTACGATCCCACCAAGTACTACAACAGCGATCCCGAATTGAAGGCCGTGTTGGATATGCTCATCAACGGCGAGCTGGGCAGCCGGTTCGACGACATCTACAAGAGCCTGCTGACCAACAACTACGGTGTGGCAGACGCCTATATGATTCTGGCCGACTTCCGCAGCTATGTGGAAGCCCAGAAGAAGGTGGGCGAAACCTTCCGGGATAAGACCAAGTTCACCAACATGAGCCTGGTCAACATCGCCAAGGCCGGCCTGTTCAGCAGCGACCGGGCTGTGATGGAGTATTCCGACAACATCTGGAACACCAAGCGCATTACCAAGTAAACGAAACAGCGGCGCAGCTGCCGCTGGGGATTCCCGCTGTGCCGTCCAACTACGTGGGCGGCACTTTGCTTGCAGCGAAAATTTATCCTGTGGGTTGTTTCAAAGAAAAAGCGCTGGCTTCCACCTCATCTTAAGAACTGTATGACTCCCCTGCCTTTCCCGGCGGGGGAGTTTTGTTGCGGTTAAATTTCCGTTTTACAATAAAAAATTATTGACTTGCATGGAAAATGCTGCTATACTGAAGGCAGACTGAAAAGGAAGTGATGATCTTGCCGGACAAGACAGCCAGGGGTTTGCTTTTGCTGGCGTATCTGCTTCTCTGGATTCTGCTGGGACTGGGGATTTTGGCAGCGCTGGCCGGCACCGCCTTTTTGGCGCTGATCCTTGCCCGCTCCCTTCCGGAACCGCTGGGGGAGCTGACTTGGGCGGACTGGCAGGTGTTTGGGCCGATTTGGATGCTGGCAGTGACGGGGTGTGTGCTGCTGGGGCAGGGAGTACGGCTGCTGCGCCTGGTGCTGCGGGGCACGCCCTTTTCCCAAAAAGGGGTTTCTGCCCTCTGTTGGATGACGCTCTGCCTGGTATGGGCGGGGGTTTGGGCATTGATGCCGTTTTCCCGGTTGACTGGAGATCCCTTTTTGGGGTTGGGACTGGGGTGGTTGCTGGCCATGCTGTTCTGGACGCTTGCGGCGGTCACAGGGGTGGCCTGCACCGAGTACCGCCACGGATTGGAATGGAATATGACGACTGACGAGGAGATTTTATTATGAAGATTATTGGAACGAAAAGCCTGTCTTCGGTGGTGTACCATCTGCTTTGGGTGCTGCTGCCTTTGGGCGTTTTAGCTTTGCTGGCTTCTTCTGTGTGGGTGGGGCTGGAACTGCATGATTTGTTTTTGGAGCAGACCGTTGTTGTTTTTCCGGTGTTGGCCATTGTGGGGCTGGCCTGGCTCAGCGGCATCTGCTGCTGTTTGTTGCTGTGGCAGCTCATCGGGATTTTCCGGCGGCTGCGGGAAGGCAACTGCTTCACCCCAGATAATGTGCCTCCCCTGACCCGGAGCGCCTGGTGCCTGTGGGGAATCGGGGTGTGTTTTTTGGGAGTTTGTGTGGCGCTATTTTGCGGAGCGGGGATGCAGGTGGTGTTCACCTTCTTCCTGTCCCTGCTGGGGGCTGCGGCTTTTCTGCTGCTGGGCGCCGGGGTGCGGGTACTCAGTGAGCTGTACCGCCGGGCTGTGGAGTACAAGCTGGAAAACGATTTAACTATTTAAGGAGGGGAGCGAATGATTATCGTCAACCTGGATGTGATGATGGCCAAGCGGAAGATGTCCTCGGGGGAGTTGGCAAAACGCTTGGGGATAACCCCTGCCAACCTGTCCATTCTAAAAAACAACCACGGCAAAGCCATCCGGTTTTCCACCTTGGACAAACTCTGCCGCATCCTAAACTGCACTCCCGGGGATCTGCTGGAGTACCGGGAGGAGGAAGAAGGGGAGTAAAACCGCCTTCCGCTCTTTTCTTTAGAAGTCAACCGGCTTTCTTTTTCGGCCGGTTGATTTTTTTCGCCAATCTGCCCGGTTTCTTTCGCCAAACTGTTACAAAATCGGTGAAAATCAAAATTGCATTTCCCGCAGAAATCAGGTACAATAAGGGGACAATACATTTACTAAGGATGCGATTGCAATGGAGACCATGGCTCAGCTCGCTCTCCGGCTGGAGGGCATGACCCTATATACTCAAATCCGCAGCCTGCCCCCGGTGGCGGCCCTGCTTTCTCTGTGGAAGGAGACCCAAAAGTCCCAGCCCGACTTTTCCACCGCTTTGGAGCAGTACAGCCGGTTCTGCTCCCAGCTGTTTGCTCAGGAGGAATCCGGGAGTTTCCCCGACTACCTCTTCGACCGGGTGTTGCAGGACGAAAACATCTTCACCCTCTCCTGCGCCCGGGGACAGTTTGATTCCCTGCCCTCCTTGTTAAAGCAGGCGGCAGCCTATGATTTGGACGCCTGCTGGCAGCTGAGCCGGCTTCAGCCCGGTGAGGTGAAGGAGCTTTTGAGCCAGACCTTCCCGGCTCAGAAGGAGCTCATCGGCGCTTTGGCGGAGTTCTGCCCGGAGCACTGCCGGTACCAGCCCTTGGAGCGGTGGGGGGAGCATCTGGCTTCCTTTGCCGACCACCACGCCAAAAACGGGGTGGGGGTGTACTGCAAATATTACGCCTTTGCTTTGGAAGAGGGAAAGATTGTGCCGGTGAAGCAGTTCCACGCCGCCCCCCTCTCCGCTTTGAAGAAGTACGAGGCCCAGAAGCAGAAGCTGCTGGACAACACCCTCAGCTTTCTCCACGGCCAGCACGCCCACCATGTGCTGCTTTACGGGGACCGGGGTACTGGGAAATCCACTTCGGTGCGGGCCCTGCTCCACGACTACCATCAGATGGGTCTGCGGATGATTCAGATTTCCAAGGAGGACATCGGCTCCCTGGCGGGGGTGCTGCGGACCATCCGGCCCCTGCCCTTAAAGTTCATCCTCTTTATCGACGACTTGACCTTTGAGGAAAGCGACGCCAACTTCAACACCTTAAAGGCGGTGCTGGAAGGCAGCCTGTCCGGGATGCCGGACAATGCCTTGATCTACGCCACCACCAACCGGCGGCATTTGATTAAGGAAACCTTCACCAGCCGGGAGGGCAGCGAAATCCACGCCAGCGATACCCGGGACGAGGCCGCCAGCCTCTCCGACCGGTTCGGCCTGGTGCTCACCTACATGAAGCCCACTCCCCAGGAGTACGCCGACATTGTGCTGGCCCTGGCCGCCGACCGGGGCATCCAGCTGGATGAAGAAACCATTCGCCAGGGGGCCAACCGCTTTGCCACCCGGAAGGGCAGCCGCAGCGGACGGGTGGCCCGGCAGTATGTGGACCAGCTGGAAAGCCGTTTGGCCATGGGCCTGGATGCGGAATAAGGGGGAAACGCCATGGCAAAGTGGAAATTCAATCCCAAATACCGTTGGCTGGTGATCTGCCTGTGTATGCTGGCGGCGTTGATTGTGCTGTTTGTCCTGTTTGGGGTACGGCTGTTCAGCCAGACGGAACTGGAACCGGAGCGGCGTCTGGAAGCCCCGGACTACCCGGTGGTGGTGGGGAGCATCACCCTGGAGCAGAAGCCGGAAAACATCATTGCTTTGGATGATACTGTGGTCCAGTCCCTGCTCCAGCTGAAGTTGGAGGACTGCATCATCGGGGTGGGGGACGACACCCAGGCGACCCCCGGCATGAAGGCCACCAACCACTTGGGCTCTTCCCACAACCCGGACTATAATGCCATCCTCAGCTTTTCCGATGCCCTTCTGATTACCACTGAGAGCATCCCCTCGGGGGAGATGGCCCAGCTTTCTGCCAAAAACATCCAGGTGCTGGTGCTGACGGCGGCAGACGAGGGAGGCGACGGGTACTACACCACCCTGCTCAAGCTCTGGGGCAACTATCCCGATGAGCTTGAGGAAACTACCTCTTCCACTGAAAGCAGTTTGTCCCAGGCCCAGCCGGCGGCATAAATCCCAGAAGTATTTTTGAACCCAAGGAGTATCAATATGGCAAAACAAAAACGCCGTCTTCGGCCCTGGGTGCCGGTTGCAGCCCTCTTTCTCATCGGTATGCTGATGGCGGGACTGGTGGCGGTGGGGGTCTGGGCGGTGAGCCAGGCGGACCTGTCCGGCGGGCGGGATCTGGAACTGAAAACCTATTCCAACTTTTACGGCGGCACCGGGGAAGCCCCCCTGTACACCGTCTGCGTGGACGCCGGTCACGGCGGGGAGGACAGCGGTGCGGTGAGCTACGACACCCAGCGGGTGGAAAAGACGGACAACCTCACCTTTGCTTTGCTGCTGCGGCAGGAGCTGCGGGAAATCGGCATCGGGGTGGTGATGACCCGCACCGACGACACCACCCTGTCCTTGGAGCAGCGGGTGAATACCGCCCAGGCCAACCAGTGCGATTTGTACATCTGTGTCCACCGCAACAGCGGCAACGGGGTTACCGGCGGAGTGGAAATCTGGATTGACGATGACATGAACACCTGGGAAATGGCCCTGGGCAGCAACATTATGGCCCGGCTGGAACAGGTGGGCATCCAGGAAAACCTGGGGGTGAAGGGCGGCAGCGCCGGGGAAGAGGAAAACGTGGACTACTACGTCAACTCCCACACCACCATGCCCAGCTGCCTGCTGGAGCTGGGGTACATCGACAACGTGGAGGACAACAGCCTCTTTACCCGCTATCAGGTGCAGTATGCTCAGGCCACCGCCCAGGGCATTGCCGCCACCCTGGACCAGATGATTCAGGCGGGGGCGCTGGAAGACCGGCGGGACACCACCGAATAAAGCAAGCGGAGCGAACCGAAAAGGGAACGCTCCGTTTTTTGTGTCAGTCTTCTGCTTGGGACAGGATTTTTTCTTCCGGCGGGCAGAGGTAATACCCGTGCTTTCTGCCTTTGCCCTTGTAGTCGATGGCGTGGACGGGGCAGCGGTGGATGCAGCCCAGGCAGAAGGAACAGTGGTTGGAAAACCGTACTTTCCCGCCGGTGAGGGTAATGTTGCCCACGGGACATTCCGCCGCACATTTCCCGCATCCCACGCAGGCGTCCGAGACGGTGAAGGCTTTGCTGCTCATCATAAAGTGGGAGAACCCCCAGTTCACCAAGCCGGAAAGCAGCCATCCCCCTTTGCTGGAAGAAGGGGGCAGGGTGTCTCCGGCGGCAATGGTTTGGGCGATTTGGTCCAGCCGGGGCAGAGCCTGCCGGAGGATGGAAAGGGCCTGGTTTTGATCGGGCATGGAAAAGGACACCAAAAAGTTATCCGGCATTACCACCCCCGCCATGCCCCGGTACTCCATCCCGGTTTTGGCTAGGATTTTTTGGACATAGCTTCCGGCGCCGCCGTAAGAAGCGCCCATGGTCACCACCAGATAGAGCTGGCGGCTGCCGGAAAACTCTCCTTGAGCCAAAAGCTCCTCCACCGGCTTGGGAAGCCGCCAGGCATAGATGGGGCAGACCACCACAAAGGGGGACACGGAGTGAAATTGAAGGGGCTGTTTGTTTCGGAACACCTGCCCCAGGGACACAGTTTGGTCCCCCAGGCGCTGTGCCAGCCGGCGTGCGGCAAACCGGCTGTTACCGGTGCCGGTAAAGTAAAGGATCATAGGGTGCTTCCTTTCTGAAGATGGTGGAAAACGGGTTTGTCTTTATGATAGCACAGCGGGGAAGGTTCGGCAAGGGAAGTTTTTCCCCGGAAAAGAATTGCCAACGGGGCCGGGGTGTAGTATAATAACTAGAAGCATACCCATTTCACAAAAGAAGATTTTGGGGGGTTAACAATGGAAAAGAAAAACATTGCCGTGCTGTTTGGGGGCGTTTCCAGCGAGCACGCCATTTCTCTGCTCAGCGCCGCCACGGTGCTACGCAATCTGAATACCGAAAATTTTAACGTCTATCCCGTGGGCATCACCCGGGACGGGGCGGTGTATTACTACAAGGGGGACTACGACCGCATCGAGCATGACTGCTGGGAAAATGAGGAGTACCTCACCGACTGCGTCATCAGCTGCAACCGGCTTCACCGGGGCCTGATTCTGCTGGACGCCGCCTATGACATCATTCCCATCGACTGCGTCATCCCGGTGCTTCACGGCAAAAACGGGGAGGACGGCACCGTCCAGGGCCTGCTTCAAATGGCGGGGATTCCCTTTGTGGGCTGCGACACCATTTCCAGCGCCAACTGCATGGACAAGGAAATGACCCACATTATTTTGGAGCGGGCCGGGGTGCCTATGGCCAAGTTTGTGGCCCTCCGCCGGGGAGACGACCTCTCCGCCAAGCTGGAGGAGATGGAACGGAAGCTGGGCTGGCCCATGTTTGTCAAGCCTGCCAATGCCGGTTCCAGCGTGGGGGTCAGCAAGGCTTCCAATCGGGAGGAGCTGAAAAAGGGCATCGCCCTGGCCTTTGAGCAGGACAGCAAAGTGATTGTGGAAGAGACCATTGTGGGCAAAGAGGTGGAGTGCGCCGTGCTGGGCAACCAGAACCCCGACCCCTCTATGCCGGGGGAAATCCAGTCCGCCAATGAGTTTTACGACTTTGAAGGGAAGTACGAAAACGCCGACAGCAAGCTGTTCATCCCCGCCCGGATTTCGGGGGAGGACACCAAGGCCCTCCGGGAACTGGCGGTGAGGGCTTACCGGGCCATGGGGTGCAGCGGGTTGAGCCGGGTGGACTTTTTCGTCACCGATCACGGCCCGGTGCTGAATGAAATCAACACCCTGCCGGGCTTTACCTCCATTTCCATGTATCCCAAGCTCCGCCAAGCGGGAGGACTTTCCATCCCCGCTTTGCTGGAGGAGCTGATTCGCTTGGCGGAAGAAGGGCGGGGATAAGGATGGATAACCGCCCCATTGGAATCTTTGATTCCGGCATCGGCGGGCTCACCGCCTTTAAAAAGGTGCGCCAGCTTATGCCAAATGAGGACATCATCTATTTTGGGGACACCTCCCGGGTGCCTTACGGCGGGCGCAGCAGCGACACCATCAAGCAGTACGCCGCCCAGGACATTCGGTTTCTGCTGAGCCATCAGGTGAAGATGATCGTTATTGCCTGTGGCACTGTCAGCGCCAACCTGCCCCCCATTTTGCAGCAACTTAGCGTCCCCTACACCGGGGTGCTGCAACCGGCGGTGGAGGCGGCCTGCCGGGCCACCAAAACCAAGCGCATCGGCATTTTGGCCACCGCCGCCACCATCCGCAGCTGCGCCTATGAAAAAGCCATCTTTGAAATTCTGCCCGACGCCATGCTGGTGCCCAAGGCCTGCCCCATGTTTGTGCCTTTGGTGGAAAACGGCTACATTCAAAAAGACTGCACCGTTACCCGGATGATCGCCGAAGAATACCTGACCCCCTTGAAGGAAGCGGAGGTGGACACCATTATTCTGGGCTGCACCCACTATCCTGTCATCAAGGAGCTGATTGGGGATTTGGTGGGGCCGGATGTCACCCTCATTGATTCCGGCAAGGAAGCCGCCCGGTACACCCAAAGCTATTTAGAGGAAAAGGGCCTGCGCACCCACCGCACCGAGCCGGGGGCCAGCCACTTCTTTGTCTCCGACACGGTGGACAGCTTTGCCGCCACCGCCCGGATTTTCTTGGGGAAAGACATTGGCAGGGACGCCAGCCACATCGACATCAACCAATACTGAAAAGGAGCAAACTGCTTTGAAACAAACGGGACAGGACGTTTCCATCTGCATCCGCACCCAGACGGTGGTGGACGGAGAAGAGGAGACCACTGAACTTTTTACCCAGGGACGGTACTACGAAAAAAACGGCAGTTGGTACATCACCTACGAGGAAACCGAAACCACCGGTTATGAGGGCTGCCGCACCACCCTGCGGGTGCAGGACCGGCAGGTGAGCCTGATTCGCCAGGGGGACTACCGTTCCCGGCTGGTGGTGGAGGAGAACCAGCGCAACATCGGCTACTACGCCACCCCGGTGGGGGAATTGATGATCGGGGTTTCCGCCAGGGAAGTGGTCAACCGGCTCACCCCCTTTGGGGGGACGCTGGAGTTTTCCTACGCCCTGGACCTCAACGCCAGCTTACTGAGCGACAACCGCATTACCATCCAGGTTTCCCTGCCGGAGATCGACACCCAGGTAAACCTGCAAACAGGGGAGAGAACAGAATGAAGGATATTATCCAACAAACCAAACAGGAAGTGGAATTTTTAGTCAAGGAGGCTCTGGGCCGGGCCGTGGCCAAGGGGACTCTGCCCGCCGAGCCCATTCCCGCTTTTACCGTAGAAGTGCCTGCCGACACCAAAAACGGGGACTTTGCCTGCAACGCCGCCATGGTCAGCGCCCGGGCCTTCCACAAGGCCCCCCGGCAGATCGCCCAGGCCATTGAGGAAGAGCTGGTGCTGGAAGGCAGCCCCTTTGTGAAGATGGAGGTGGCGGGTCCTGGGTTTTTGAACTTCTTTGTGTCCCAGGACTGGTTTGCAAACATTGTGAAAGCCGTTCAGGACCAGGGCAAGGACTACGGCCGCACCGATTTGGGCAAGGGCAAAAAGGTGATGGTGGAGTTTGTTTCCGCCAATCCCACCGGCCCCATGCACATCGGAAACGCCCGTGGGGGCGCCATTGGGGACTGCTTGGCAAGCGTACTGGAAGCCGCGGGGTACGATGTGACAAGAGAGTTTTACATCAACGACGCCGGCAATCAGATTCACAAATTCGGCGTGTCCCTGTCGGTGCGGTACCAGCAGATTTTCCTGGGAGAAGAAGCGGCACCCCTGCCGGAGGACGCCTACCAAGGGGCCGATATTATGGAGCACGCCAAGAATTACGCCGACCTGCACGGGGACGCTTTGATGAGCGTTTCCGAAGAAGAGCGGCAGCAGGCGCTGGTGGACTACGCCCTGCCCTTGAACATCGAAGGGCTGAAGCGGGATTTGGCCCGGTATCGGATTTACTACGACGTGTGGTTTAAGGAATCCACTCTTCATGAAAGCGGGGCGGTGCAGCAGGCCATCGACCTGCTGACCCAGCGGGGGTACACCTATGAGCAGGACGGCACCCTGTTCTACAAAGCCACCGCCATGGGCCAGGATAAGGACGATGTGCTGGTGCGCAGCAACGGGATTCCCACCTACTTTGCCGCCGACATCGCCTACCACTACAACAAGTTTGCCGTCCGGGGCTTTGACAAGGTAATCAACATCTGGGGCGCCGACCACCACGGCCATGTGGCCCGGCTGCAAGGGGCCATGGATGCCATCGGCCTGGACGGACGGAAGCTGGACGTTGTGCTGATGCAGCTGGTGAAGCTGATGCGGGAGGGCAAGCCCGTTCGGGTGAGCAAGCGCACCGGCAAGTCCATCACCCTGGCCACTCTGCTGGACGAAGTACCCATCGACGCTGCCCGGTTCTTCTTCAACCAGCGGGAGCCTGCCAGCCAGATGGAATTTGATTTGGATTTGGCGGTGGAGCAGTCCAGCCAGAACCCGGTGTACTATGTCCAATACGCCCACGCCCGGATTTGCAGCATCTTTGCCGGATTGGAAGGCAAGGGCATGACCTATGCCCCGGAGCAGGGGGACTTAAATCTGCTTACCGCCCCGGAAGAGCGGGAGCTGATCCGCTATCTGGCTACGCTGCCGGGTGAAATCAATGGGGCGGCCAAGGCCTACGACCCCGCCCGGATTACCCGGTACAGCATTGAGCTGGCCACCCTGTTCCACAAATTCTACAACGCCTGCCGGGTGCAGACCCAGGACAACGCCCTGACCCAGGCCCGGCTGCTGCTGTGCGGCTGCGTGCGCCAGGTGCTGTGCAACGTGCTGGATATGTTGAAGATTGACCACCCGGAACGTATGTAAGGAGTAAGGGAAGATCATGGATATCGACCTATGGAGTCCCCGGCTGGTGGCGGGATTTTCTGCCGGAGAAGACAGCGAATTTCCCCCCAGTCGGGACGCCATGCTGGCCCGGCTTTGCCGGGCTAAACGCCTGGGGGCGGGGATTTTGGCCACCCCCACTGGCCACGCCTCCCAGGTGCTGCTGAAACAAGCGGGGCTGGAGGGGCAGATGGAAGAGATTAACGCCACCCTGACCCAGCTCACCCGGCAGGCTGCCGGAAGCGACGGCTTGGTGGCGGGAACCTTAGCCCCCGCAGGGCTGGAACTGGAACCCTTCGGAGAGACCAGCTTCACCGAGCTGATGGCAGTTTACCGCAGCCAGGGAAGCTGCTTGGCCAAGGCCGGGGCGGACTGCTTTTTGGTGGAGACTTCCAGCGCCCTGCAATACGCCCGGTGCGCGGTGCTGGCCCTAAGAAAGCTGAAACTGCCCATCCTCGCTTCGGTGCGCCTGGAGCGGGACGGGGAGCTGCAGCACGGCGGTTCCGCCCTCAACGCCTTGACGGTACTGCAAGCGTTGGGAGTGTCCGCCTTTGGGCTGCGGGGGGAGTACGACCGGGAAGAGCTGGAAGAGCTGGTGGCACAGCTGGCCCAGATGGCCAGGGTGCCTTTGATGGTGCAGCCCGCCAAGTACCGGATGGAGGGGGAGGACCTTTGCCCCCTGACCCAAGGGGAGCTGGAAGCCCACTGCCGACGGCTGCTGGAACTGGGGGCCACCCTGCTGTACTGCGCCACCGGCGGGGAACGGCTGGCGGTGCCTGCCGGGGCGGTGGAGGAGTACGGCGAAACCGGCCTGCGGCACCATCCCGCCCAAAGCGACCCGGACCAGGTAGTGCTGGCGGACGCCTGGGAGATCTACGATATGGACTACGACCGGTTGGAACTGGGCCCGCCCCTGCCCTGCACGGCGGACATGAGCGAAGTGCTGATGCAGCAGCAGCTGGGGGGATTTGATGTGGTGCGGATTGAAATCAACTCCCCGGAGGACGCCCAGGACTTTGCCCAGAACGAATACATGGCCCATCTGCCGGTGTGTTTTCTTTCCCACGATGAGATTAGTTTGAAGCTGGCGCTGATGCTGTATAACGGCATTGCGCTGGTGGATTCCCAGTCCAGTTTGCCTAGGAAGACGCTGGAGAAGATTGCGGCGAAGTATGGGGCGATTGTATATTAAAGTTTTTTGATGAACCTTTTTTTCAAAAAAGGTTCTGGGGTGTGGGGTGAAACCCCACGAAGAAACCGGAGTTATTTGTAATCCGGTGCGGCACCAAAACAATGTAGCTTGGCTGGTGGATACTGGCTGTGGAATCCAGCCGCCCCATGGCGAAGCCGAGGGCGGGTCGAACCGGAATCCTTTTCCAATTTAATGCAAAAGAGAAACCCTCTGTGTTTTGCGCACAGAGGGCTTTTTGCATTTCTATTTTGTGGTTTCCGGTTTGACCAATCCCCGGCCTGCGGTCATTGGATTGGCGGATTCCGGCTCCGGCATCCACCAGCTGGGCTACAAGATTGCAGCAAGTTCGCTCGGTTTTTGCGAAGCAAAATTGCGGTCATTCCCGCCGACCGCAAAGAGCGGACTTGGACAGGTCGCCAAAGGCGTACCTGTCGGCCACGGACCCTTTCAAAAGACTCCGCATTCTTCGCAGGGGCTTTGCCCCTGCACCCCACAAGCCTTTAAAAAGGCTTGACCTAAACTCTAAATTACCCTAACTGCTTCAAACTTTCTTCCACGCCTGCCAGCTTCTTCTTGGCGGCTTCCAGCTTCTGCCGCTGCTGGTCCACCACCGCTGCCGGGGCCTTGGACACAAAGTTTTCGTTGCTCAGCTTCTTGGAGACAAATTCGATCTCCTTTTCGCAGGCTTCCTTTTCCTTGGCCAGCCGTACCCGCTCCTTGTCCAGGTCTACCAAATCTCCTAAGGGCAGGTACACCGTGGCGTGGGGGGTGACAATCTGCACCGGGTTTTCTAACGTGAAGCTCTCCCCTACCTCCACTTCACTGGCGCTGGCCAGTTTTTCCAAAAAGGCGGCGCTCTTGGCGAACACCTCCGGCTGGGCCGTGGCGATATACACCTTGGCTTTCTTAGAGAAGGGGATGTTCTTTTCCGCCCGGGCGTTGCGGATGCCCCGGATGACCTCCATCACCATCTCAAATTCCTGTTCTTCCTGGGCGAAGTCCAGCGCCGGGTCGGCCACCGGCCAGGAAGCGGTCATGATAAACTCGCTGTCGTGAGGCACCGCCTGCCACAGCTCTTCGGTGATATAGGGCATGAAGGGGTGGAGCAGTTTCAGGGAATTGGCCATGACGTAGCTCAGCACCTTCTGGGCTCCCAAAGCGGACGCCCCGCCCTGGGCCATCCGGGGCTTGGTGATTTCAATATACCAGTCGCAGAGGATGTCCCAGATAAAGTCGTGGATTTTCTGTACCGCCATCCCCAACTCGAACCGCTCCAGGTTGTCGGTGGCTTCCCGGATCAGGGTGTTCAGCTTGCTCAGCACCCACTTGTCTTCCGTTTCCAGCTTCTCCGGCAGTTCCGGCTTGGTGATTTCCTCTCCCAGGTTCATCAGGATATACCGGGTGGCGTTCCACAGCTTATTGGCAAAGTTCCGGGAAGCCTTGATTTTATCGTCGGAATATCGCATATCGTTTCCGGGGGAGTTGCCGGTGACCAAAGTCAGCCGCAGTGCATCGGCGCCGTACTGGTCGATGACCTGCAGCGGGTCGATGCCGTTGCCCAAACTCTTGCTCATCTTCCGGCCCTGTTCGTCCCGCACCAGGCCGTGGATCAGCACCTGCTTGAAGGGGACCTGTCCGGTATGCTCCAAGGCGGAGAAGATCATCCGGGCCACCCAGAAGAAGATGATGTCGTAGCCGGTGACCAGGGTGTCGGTTGGGTAGAAATATTCCAGCTCCGGGGTCTTGTCCGGCCAGCCCAGGGTGGAGAAGGGCCACAGGGCGGAGGAGAACCAGGTGTCCAGGGTGTCCTCATCCCGGTGCATGGGTTTGCCGCATTCGGGGCAGGTGTCCACCGGGGTTTCGCTGACCTCCATATGGCCGCACTGGTCGCAGTAGTAGGCGGGAATCTGGTGGCCCCACCACAGCTGCCGGGAGATGCACCAGTCCTTGATGTTTTCCATCCAGTGGAAGTAGATTTTGTCAAACCGTTCCGGGATAAACTTGGTTTCCCCGTTTTTCACCGCTTCGATGGCGGGCTTGGCCAGAGGCTCCATCTTCACAAACCACTGCTTGCTCACCATGGGCTCCACGGTGGTGTGGCAGCGGTAGCAGGTGCCCACCTCGTGCTGGAGGGGCTCCACTTCCTTTAAGAACCCGCCCGCCTTCAAATCTTCCAGGATGGCCTTCCGGGCTTCCATGGTGGTCATGCCGGCGTATTTGCCGCAGTCCAGCACTTCCGGTTCCCCGGCGGCGGCCCGGCCGGAGGCAAACAGCTCGTCGGCCGCGGCTTTGTCGGCGGCGCCGGTCATGTG
>PPYE01740068.1_pt1 | contig 44585 bp, 40 predicted proteins | sample 1559881 | NCBI WGS metagenome assembly PPYE01 (sample SAMN08240022, study PRJNA423297) | Human gut metagenome, whole genome shotgun sequencing project.
TCAGATTCTTATTCTTGAAATGGTGATTACTCATTACCGTAAAATTCTTAGTTCTCTCTACACGAAAAATCTGTGCCATACTCCCATCCTCCTTTTCAGTTCAAAAGAAAAAGCGTAAGTAATATCTCTATCACTCACGCCTTCTCTAAACATTTTATTCTTTTTTCAATAAATTTTTAATCTGTCCAATTACCTGTTCAATCCTCAGTTACAAACTTCAACTTTGTTAAACATAAATCAATTCCTTGAGAATAATCTCTTCCGCAATTGTTCTGTGCTGATTGGCAGCTCTTACCCATGCCATTTGATCTGCTTCTTTATCCGGCAGTGGTTCTTTTTCTTCCAACTGTTTCAGAATCATTTCTTCCCGTTCTCTGGCTGCCTTATCTACTTCCAGAAGGTGTTCTCCAATGGTGTCCTGCAGAAGCATCACCTGATAGATTAAATTTCGATGGTTCTTCAGATAATCTCTGCGAAGAAAACCATACTTGCCAAGTTGCTCCATCTGCTCACTGGATTTATAGGTGAGATTCAGGATCAGATATCCATTTACATTCGTGTACGTTATATAAATAGGACATTCGCAATCCGCTTTCGCTACTTACTCATGAATGCTCTCATCACATTTTCTTTAATCCACTTTCACCATGAGGATTTCATTATTTACTACATTCTATAACAAGCTTCTCACATCTGTCATATCCAAGCTGTGAACTATTCAGACACAACGTATAATTACTGGCCTTTCCCCATTTCTGATCGGTGTAAAAATTATAATTCGTCATACGCCTTTTATCTGTATCTGCCATCATTTTGACAGCTTCCTTCTCTCCTACATTATACAAACCCATAATACGCTGTGTTTTTTCCGGCATATTCCCATGGATAAATACATTCAGTACATCATCCCTATCTTTCAAAATATAATCTGCATTTCTTCCGATAATCACACAAGATTCCTTATCAGCCAGTTCTAAGATAACCTTTCTCTGTGCCTCATACACCATGTCTTCTACTGATTTTCCTGTGATATCACGTCCGGCAAATGCATATGCAAACAAGCCTTTTTTCGGAGACAGTTCCGCACTTTCCTGAATATATTCCGGAGATAAACCAGACTTTTCTGCGATCTCATTGATAATGTTTTTATCATAATAAGCGAATCCCAATTTTTTCGCTAATTCTTCTCCGATAAAGCGTCCGCCACTTCCAAATTCTCTACTGATCGTAATGATTCTTTTCACCATTTCCAGTTCCTCCTTAATTCAAAACATCTACTTTATTTTTTCTGATTCTCTTTAAAAATACATATCCTACAAAACAGGAAACCATTTCAGTGATCGGAAATGCCCACCAGATCAGTGAAACTCCCATCTGAGCATTTCTGACAAGCATAGAAAAGATTCCAGCCAGCGGCAGGATAATAATAAGCTGTCTCAAAAGCGAAATAACCAGCGATTCCACACCACCATCCAGTGCCTGATAAATGCCCTGATAAGCAACATTGATTCCTGCGAACAGGAAACTTATAGAAATCACTCTCATTGCTCCGATAAAATATTCTCTCGACTGTCCCGCATTAAACAGCGTTGCAAATGCCCCAGGGAAAATCTCTGTGATTGCAATTCCCAGAATCATTAACACAATTGTATAGATCAGACCATATTTGATCCCATCCTGAATTCTCTTCTTGCTTCTCATTCCATAAGCAAATGCAATGATTGGGGTGATTGCATCTCGCAGACCAAAAGCAAGAAACAAAACAAACTGCTGTACCTTATAGAACAGACCATAGGCCGTCTGTGCTGACGGATCGAACTTCAGGATCAGGTTCATTACATAAACCATAATGGACATCAGCGCCTGAGCAATGATTGCCGGAAGTCCGATTGCATAGATTTCCTTGATAATTTCGCCATCTGGCTTCATGTATTTCGCCCCATGCTCGAATTCCTTATTTAATTTGATATGAAAAATGAACAGTAATACTGCTGACGCTACCTGTCCAATTACAGTTGCGTAGGCTGCGCCTTTCACTCCCATTTCCGGACAAGGTCCAATACCGTAGATCATGATCGGATCAAGGATGATATTTACAACCGCTCCAACCACCTGACCAATCGTGGAATAAAGAGAACGGCCTGTTGCCTGAAGTAACTTTTCAAATAGAGAAAAGAAAATAATACCAAAAGAAATCACGCAGCATATCCTCAGATAGCTGACCCCCATCTCAAGTACTTCTGTATCTACTGTCTGCGATGAAATATATGCTTTCACCCCAAAGATACCAAACAATAAACAGACCACATAAATGATCACTCCCAGAAACAGACTGTTTCCTGCTACCTTTGCAGCTTTTTTACTGTCCCCCTGTCCAAGTGTCCTTGCAAGAAGTGCATTGGTTCCTACACCTGTTCCAATCCCCACTGCCACCATAAGCATCTGCACCGGAAATACCAGTGTCAAAGCATTTAGTGCTACCTCACTGTCTGCTTTCATATTTCCCACAAATGCACTGTCTACAATGTTATAGACTGCCTGCAGTGCCATAGATAGGATCATCGGGATTCCCATTTGGACCATCAGCTTATTTACCGGCATCTCCTTCATCTTGTTGCTTTCCGCCATTTTGTTTTAACTCCTTTCTTTTTAGCACAAAAAAAGTGCGCACCCTGTCATATAAGCTGGACTTACGCTGACACGCTACACACTTTTTCATGGCGATATTCATTTTTGCAAAATGAAAACGAGTAGCCGGTAAACTGGATTTACGCTTACTTGCTACTCGTTTCTTGTAATTATATTGCCTCTTTTTCAAAAAGTCAAACAAAATTTTTCTCACATTGCCGCAACCAACTTTCCCGCAGTAAGTGCAGCTCCATATGCAGCCTCTTCTTCATATTCAGGAATCTCCATCGGCATTTTGAACATTTCTTCTGCCAGTCTTCTCATCAGCGAGTTTCGGCGAATTCCGTTTCCGGAGCCAGTCAGGCGTGTGGCCTTTTTTCCGGTGAGCTGACACATCTGCTCATACTGCTCATGCAGTTCGTTAAGGATCCCACAGATCACACCGACCGTCAGTGCACCAGGATGAAAATTCTCTACACCGATTCCTGCGATCATGCCCGTGTGAGACGGATCACTTCTTGTCCCTGAAAAAGCTGTATCTACTTTCCATGCAGCTTCTTTTCCGTATTTTTCAATAAATTTTTCTGCCTGCTCCTGCATCCGGGAATACAATCTTTCTTCAGTTTCTGCAGCTTCTCTGTAAAACTGTTCCAGCATCGCATACGCACGACCACCACACAGGGAAGCTCCCACGAGGATATAGCTGTTTTCGGTACAGGGGCGAAGCTCCACACTGCCGCTGCATTCTATAAACCTCTCTGTCACTAAGGAAACCTGGCTGCCGGTTCCCACATTCAGGAGTACGGTATCTTTAAGATCCCGGACGGAACCAAACAGACTCGCCTGATTGTCACCGATTGATCCCATTACCGGCACACCGGCTCTTGTTTCTCCGACTAAAAAATGTCCCTTTCTTACTTCCGGCAGATAAGAAGTATCTACGCCGGCCTGCTCCAGGGCTTCATACAGAAACTCCTGTTTTCGCAGGTCAAAGCAGCCCCAGCTTGCCGCCATGTCAAGTCCGATAACAGGGACAGTATTTTCACACAGCCGCATAGCAATATAATCACTGATCGTCGTCATCCTTACAGCATCCTTCGGGATCTGATCTTTCTTCTGAAGATAAAAATGTGTCACTACACCATATCCGGACGCCGCCGCACCTACTCCCTGCAAAAGCTCTGCACAGGTTTTTCCGTTTTCCAGCGGAATCTCTCCGCTTCCATCCTGCCAGGTATAGAGAGGACTCACTGCCTTGCCGGAAGCATCCACATACAGCATTCCATGCATCTGCCCTGTAAACCCTATTCCATCTGGCAAACCATTCTCCTTCTGCTGCTTTATAAGAAGCTCCCGGACGATCTCATAGATCCGTTCCGGATCCTGCAGCTTCTGTTCCGGCTTACTGCTCCGCAGAAAAGAATTATGCTCCACTGTTTCCTTTGCAAGCAGTTTTCCCGTTTCTGTATCTGTCATTACGACACTGACTGTTGTTGTGCCGATATCAATCCCCATGATCTTCATCGTCTGTTTCCGTCCTTTTCTGTGATCTTTACTATAGAAAAAAACTGTCATCATATGAGATGATTATATTATCGTTTGAGGATTAATGCTATCTTTTTTGGTTTCCTGCTCAGGTTTCTCGATTCTGAGCATGCGATATCCAATTCCTATGTGCGTCTGGATATATTGTACACCGTTTTTTTCAAGCTCCAGTTTTTTCCGCAGTGTTGCCATAAAAACCCTGAGAGAAGCAACATCGTTTTCCGAGCAGCGTCCCCAGATCTGCTGAGTAATATATGTATGTGTCAATACTTTTCCAACATTACGGGATAAAAGGCAGAGCAGCTTATACTCAATGGGCGTCAGATGCAGTTCTCTGTCCTTCAGGAATGTGCAGCCAGCCGTGTAATCTATCTTTAATCCACCATTTTCAAAAACAGATGTTTCCGGCTGTTTTCCTGACTGCGTTATGGCAAGCCGCCTTTGGCTGACACGGATACGCGCAAGTAATTCTTCTACTGAAAATGGTTTTGTGATATAATCATCTGCACCCGCATCCAGTGCCTCTATTTTGTCCATATCTTCACTTCTGGCACTGATCACGATGATCGGCATATTCGACCAGGTACGGATTTTCTTTATTACCTCTACTCCTTCCATATCAGGAAGACCAAGATCCAGAAGAACGATATCCGGATTATGTGATGAAGCCTCCAAAATGGCTGAAGCCCCATTTTCTGCAGCCAGATATTTATAGTCATGTGTTTTTAAAGTGGTAACGATCAGGTTCCGTATGGGTCTGTCATCCTCAACCACCAGAATTAATGTCTTATTCATTTAATGTCACCTCGCTTAATGGTAAAGTAAAAGTAAAATTACATCCATGCGGAGCATGATCCGAAAGAACCAGTGTTCCATCGTGAGCTTCTATGATAGAGCGGCAAAGTGCCAGGCCAAGCCCCAGACTCCGTTGGCTGTCTGCAACGGTTGTTTTCCCTGTATAAAACATCTCAAAAATATGTGGCTTCATTTCATCCGGGATCCCGGGGCCGTTATCTTCCACGCTTACCTGTGCTTTCCCGGCTTTTTTGAACCCCCGAATGCTGATGACAGAGCCTGACGGCGTATATTTTATCGCATTATCGATCAAATTTACCAGAACCTGTATAATAAGATGCACGTCCATACGTGTAAGAACAAGTTCTTCACAGTCCGCCACGATCTTATACGCATCATGCTTCCGGCTGACATGCCGGAGTGACTCTGCTATTACCTCATCCAAAAGCTGATCCGTAAATTTAAACTTCAATCTTCCATCATTGAGCCTGGTAATGGAAAGCAGATTTTCCACAACTCCGATCAGCCACTCTGAATCCTCATGAATGTCCGTGTAGATCTGATACCTTGTAGCTTCATCCAGACGGTCACTGTTACTGAGAAGCATATCTGCATTTCCGGAAATAGAACAAAGTGGAGTACGCAGGTCATGGGAGATCGCCCGAAGAAGATCGCCACGCAACTGTTCATTTTTTGCTAAAACCGCATTTTTTTCTTTTTCTATGGCATTTTGTACATTCTCCATTGCAAGTGCACATTCATTTATTACAGACAGCAGGATGCTGTATTCATAAGAGTCCAGTGTTTCTTTCTGCAGAGGGATCCCGATTACGCCATAAACATTATTCCCGCTTCGAATTGCCAGATATAAGCATTTTGCCTGTGAGAAATACTGTGTGGATGCGCCGGCACGCTGTCTGTTTTCATAAGTCCATCTGGCCGCCTGTTGTTCTTCCTGTGTCAGAAAATCCTCTGTGCTCTCTTTTTCCCCGGAAAAAAGCTTTCCTTCTGATAAAGTTCCATTTTCCACAACATATGCCGTGATGCTGCGGTTTAACAGGCGTATCAGCTGTGTACAGGTAACTCCGAGAATTTCTGTCTCACTTTTTGCCTTTTGCAGCAGACGATCCGTATCAAACAGAACCTGTGTGCGAAAGGCAATCTGTGAAGACAGCTTTGCATGCATTTTCAGCTTTGCCGCAAGGGTTCCTGTAAGTACGGACGAAATAAGCATTATGAAAAATGTCACCGGATATCCCACCGCATATGTCTCAAAAGACATCCTTGGCTCCGTCAGGAAAAAACAAAATAAGAATACACTTAAAAAGGAGCCTGCTACACTGCAAAGATAACCATCTGTCACGATGGAAGTGATCAACACACCCAGAATGTATATCGTTACAATATTCGTATCTGTAAAATCCAGCTTCTGAAACAGCAGGCCAATCAAAGTGCATACTGCAAATATAAAAACCGTCAGCAAGTAATCTTTTGCAGACGGTTTTTCCACATACCATGCAAATGGCCGTTTCGGACAGGTTCTGTTTTTTACTGTATCCTCCATTTTCAAGCTCATTCTCCTTCTGCTGTTGTTTACTGGAATTATATCACGCAGCAGTTCTGTGGTCAAAAATTTTTTCTTCATGGCAATGAGCTATATGCGGAAGCACTTCTGAAGAGCTCTGTATTCTCCTAATACCAGTAATTTATCATTTTCTGTAAAATATGTTTCCGGTGAAATTGCAATACTGAATTCCTCTTCATTTTTTACTGCCAGAATATTAATATTGTAGCGTTTTCTGATGTCAAGTCCACCCACTGTTTTTCCAACCCATTCTTCCGGCACTTCCACTTCAAAAATTGCATGGGAAGCATCCACCTCCATATAATCCAGGATATGATCATCTGTATAACGGATGGAGGCCCATTTTGCCACCTGCTTTTCCGGATAAACTACCTTATCGGCACCATTGCGTAAAAGAAATTTTTCCTGAACATCACGTTCAGCTCTGGATATCACCAATTTTGCACCCAGTTCTTTCAGAAGGGATGTTGTTTCAAGAGAATTTTGAAAGCTATCTCCAATGGTCACAAAACAAATGTCGTAGTTTCCAATTCCAAGGGACTGTAAAAATTCAGCATTGGTGCTGTCACCAATCTGAGCATTCGTCACAAATGACAGTACTTTGTCCACTCTTTCTTCCTTCCAGTCAACTGCCATAACTTCATGTCCCAGCTGATTGAGCTGCATGGCAATATGTCTTCCAAACCTTCCAAGTCCAATAAGCAATACATTTTTCATAATATTATTTTTCTCCTTCTTATCCAACCGTGATTTTTTCCAGAGGAAGCTTTGCATTTCCCTTATTTCTTCCGGAAAATACCGCATAGATCAGGGTCAGGCCACCTACACGTCCCAGATACATCAGTATGATCAACACGACTTGTGAAAAAACATGAAGTTCCGGTGTGATTCCCAGAGTCAGACCTACCGTACCAACAGCTGAAGCAGCTTCGTACAGACAATCTAAAAGCGGAAGGCCTTCGTACACACTAATCGCTATTCCGCCGCCAAAGAACAAGGCAAAATATAACATAGCTATTGTCGCTGCATTTTTTATTACATGATATTCAAGTCTTCGCCCAAAAGCTCCTGCATTTTCCTGACTTCGAAATGTCGCAATTGCATTTAAAATAAGTACTGAAAACGTTGTTGTTTTCATTCCACCAGCTGTAGATCCCGGTGAACCACCAATTAGCATTAACAATATCATAACTGCTTTTGATGCCTCACTCATCTCTGAAATGTTTATAGTATTAAATCCGGCAGTTCTTGTCGTTACCGATTGAAACGCTGCTGCTAACAGGCGTTTTCCCATGGGTAAATTTGTCAGGTCACAGATATAGAAAAAGACTGCCGGGAATAAGATCAGACATGCGGTAGTCATGAGAATGATCTTGCTTTGCATGCGGTAGCGTTTAAAGTTCAGTTTATTTGTATAAATATCATCCCATGTGAGAAAACCGATTCCTCCTGTAATGATCAACAACATAATTACCAGATTTATAAGTATATTTCCGGAATACCCAGTCAGCGATGGAAACATACTGGAATCTGTCCCCAGAATATCAAAGCCGGCATTACAAAAAGCAGAGATTGAATGAAAAATTGACATCCAGATTCCCTTTTTCCCAAAATCCACCAGAAAAACCGGCAGAAGCAGCAACGCCCCCGCTGCTTCGATCAAAAATGTTCCCTTTAAGATAAACCTTGTCAGTCTGACGATCCCTCCAACTTTAGGTGCTGAAATAGCATTCTGCATGGTGCTTCTTTGCATGAGTGATATTTTCTTTCCGGAAAGAAGGGAAACAGACGCAGCCACAGTCACTACTCCAAGCCCACCTGTTTGTATGAGTGCAAGAATGATCGTCTGGCCTGCCAGGGACCAGTAGCTTCCAGTGTCCTTTACCACAAGACCTGTAACACATACCGCCGAAGTGGCTGTAAAAAGTGCCTCATGAAATGGTGTGATCACTTTCTCCGCAGAAGAAAATGGAAGCATCAGCAGAACGGTTCCCACCAAAATCACTCCTGCAAAACCCAGAATGATCAGCTGAAAAGATGTCATATGTTTTTTCTTATATGATTTTTCCGGCATAAATGATCAGAACTCCTTATCAATACTTTTAACAGTGCTATCTTCGTAACGCATTTTATTATATATAATTGCTTTCAAAGATAGTATAAAAGTCTCTGCTTCCGTATTAAGATTTTATAAAGATATGATATTCTCTTGAGAATTATTTTAACCGAATCAAGAAAATTCCCTGCTTCGATAAGGCTAAGTAATACCTTAATACTACAGTTTTTAATCGTAAACCTATTCTGTATTTATAGTTGACAATTAATATTTCTATGTGATAAAGTGATACCCGTACAAAAAACTCAAAAGGAAGGTATTGACATGAACACTGCATCATGCGAAAAAGAAGCTCCATCGCTTTCCAGAGATGAAGCCATTGCAATTTTAGATACTCCGGACGAAGAACTCGAGGCACTGATCGACCGTGCCAGCAGTTTACGTTACAAATATAAGGGAAACCGGGTAAGCATCCACATCCTTACCAATGCCCGCAGCGGCAACTGTTCCCAGGATTGTGCCTACTGTGCCCAGTCATGTCGTTCCACTGCCGATATTGATAAATACAAATGGGTAGATGAAGACAAATTATATCAGGACAATGATTTCGTAAATGAGTATCATTTATCCAGACATTGTATCGGCCTGAGCGGCATGAAATTTACAGATAAAGAGATCGAGGAGCTGGCCCGCAGGATCCGCAAAATGAAAGAACACGGAACTCATCTCTGCTGCTCCATAGGCTTTCTCACAGAACACCAGGCAAAAATGCTCAAAGAGGCTGGTCTTGACCGGATCAACCATAACCTGAACAGCAGCCGTTCCTTTTATCATAATATCTGCAGTACACATACCTTTGACCAGCGTGTCCGGAATATCCATATGCTTCAGGGACTTGGTTTCGAGATCTGCAGCGGCGGTATCATTGGCATGGGTGAAAGCAAGGCAGACGTTGTTGACATGCTTCTGGAATTACGTGAGATCCAGCCGGAAGCACTGCCGATCAACTTTCTTCTTCCGATCAAGGGAACTCCTCTCGGAAATGCAGATATTTCCCAGCTGACAACAGAATACTGCATGAAAGTCCTCTGCCTGGCAAGACTTCTTGTACCCAAAGCAGATATCCGATGTGCTGCCGGAAGAGAAGTTTATTTTAAAGGCGAAGAAAAAAAACTGCTCAGTGTTGTGGATTCTATTTTTGCTTCCGGTTATCTTACAGAAGGTGGCCAGGGAATCGAAGACACTCTGAAAACCATTACAGATGCAGGATTCACCTATGAGATCGAATCTGCGTAAGCATCCTTATGGCATATGATCTTTCATACACACTTACAGCATTTCATTGCTTACCCAAACCAGTAAATACATTACCTTTTTCAAAGGAGGCTATTTCAATATGAATCAGACAAATACCGTCTCTGCACCACGTACAAAAACCTACGAGATCACCATGACCGCTCTTATGGCAGCTGTCACCTGCATTCTTGCGCCGCTGTCCATTCCAATCGGTCCGGTTCCGATCTCATTTACCAATCTTGCCATCTATCTGTCTCTTTATCTTCTCGGATGGAAAAAAGGAACCATCAGCTATCTGATCTATCTTCTGCTTGGACTTGTAGGTCTTCCGGTATTTTCCGGATTTACCGGCGGTCCTGCAAAGCTGGCCGGTCCTACAGGCGGATACATCATCGGCTTTATCGTTATGGCTGTTATTGCCGGACTGGTAATTGACAACTGCCATAAGCCTCTGATCCAGCTCGTTGGTATGATCGCAGGAACAATTGTATGCTATCTTTTCGGAACTGTATGGTTCTGCATCGTTGCAGATTCCACTTTCAAAGCAGCTCTTGGAATCTGTGTAATTCCGTTTATCCCGGCAGATCTCATAAAAATGATCATCGCCATGATCATCGGACCAATGATAAAAAAAAGAATCCGATAAACTGAAACTCTGATATTTTAAAAGAGGCAGCAGGAAATTTCCAACATTTCCTGCTGCCTCTTTATCGCATTTCATTTTTCTTATCTGAGTTTTTTCTTCAGTTCCTGGATCAGTTCAAAATAATCTCTGTGCTTCATCTCCGGGAAAGCCTTAATGATTCTTCCCTGACCGAATACGGTATGGTTTGTGATAGAGTTTGACAGCTCATCAAACTGTGCCTGAAGCTCCGCTTTCTTCATCCGAAGCATTTCAGAAGATTTTTCTCTCTGAGCCACAGTCGCATCTCTGAGCTCTGCCTTAGCAAGAGCAACCTGAACTTTTCCCTCTCCCACCTTCTGTGCTGTATCAATGGTAGTTGTTGCCAGAGTATCACTGAGCTTATCGCTCACGATCCGCAGATCTGCACGTACCTTATCCAGTCGGGTAAGCTTCTTATTCAGTCCGCGGATCACCGCTACTGTTACAATAAAATCTGCCAGATACACCGCATACAGAATTACCATAACAACCCATTCCAGTGTGGAAGGTGTATGAGAAGCCTGACGCTCCACATACTTTTGAAAAACCTTTACCACCATCACAATGGCAAGTCCCCATATCAGGGAAAACTCAAGACAGATATAGCCGTGAAAATTCAGCGGCTTATTAGAATAATCCCACCATCTTGCATGGAAGCATACATCCAGAAGCCATCCGGCAACCAGCTCTACCGCAGTTGCAAGAACGATTCCAAACAGAAAGATCATTCCCTCACTCATCTGATGTCCGCCGCTCTGAAGCGTATTAAGCAATGCAAACACAGAAAGTACACCAAATCCGTACACCGGGCATACCGGACCGTTGAGAAATCCCCGGTTTATAACCTTTCCTAAGGTTACTGCATGGAAGATAACTTCAACGACCCATCCTCCAAAAGAATAAAACAAAAAATACAGACATATCTGAAAATACGTCATCCCGCAAATCATCCTGTACTCCTCCTTTACAGCCGTCAAGATTCCGGCAGCTATTTCAGGGGTCAGTACCATCACCTCTGCCGGAGTGATTTTGATTATATCATATCACCCCTCTCATTTACATCCCTTTATCCGGTCATTCTTCCGAAACAATTTCTTTTTTCACACGGGTAAAGTACAGAAAGAATCCGATGTTCAGAATGATTCCCACTGTGGTAGATACCGGTGCTGCAAGACCGATCTTTGTCAGGCTGGCATCCGGCTGGATACTCATAAAGTACGCCATTGGAAGTCGTACCAGAAGCGTCTGGATCAGGCCCTGGACCATAACCCATATGGTCTGGTTGTTTCCGTTGAAATAGCCTATCATACTGAACAGAACAGCTGTAACCAATGTCTCCGGAGCAAACCCCTTCAGATAATCAAAGCCCTTTTGGATGACGCCGGCATCTGTTGAAAAGAATCCTGCCAGCACATCACCCTTCAGCAGGATCAGAATAAATACCAAGCATCCCACAGACAGGCCAACTCCAATTCCCGTAAGCATGGATTTTCTCGCACGTTTCGGCTTTCCTGCTCCTACGTTCTGTGAAACAAAGGAGGCCATGGACTGCATCAGGGAGCTTGGAACCAGCATGGCAAAGTTTACGATCTTACATGCAACTCCGTAACCGGAGGATGCTTCCAGACCCAGGCGATTGACAAATGCGCACAAGGCCAGGAATGAAATCTGGGTCAGGAATTCCTGAAGTGCCAGCGGCAGTCCGATCTTAAGAAAACGTCTGCACTGAGGATTCAGCCGGAAATCTTTTTTTGTAATGGTAAACGGAAGCTTCTTCTTTATCAGCAGAACTACTGCAAATACAACACTTAAGGCCTGAGCAGAAACCGTAGCAATAGCTGCTCCTGCTGCATCCATATGTAACCCGGCTACCAGTACCAGATCTCCGATCACATTTACAATACATGCCACCAGCACAAACAGCAACGGAGATTTACTGTCACCAAGGCCACGGAAAATAGCAGACAGTAGGTTATACGCAACAATAAAGAAAATTCCGCTGCCACAGATCCGTACATAAGATGCAGTCAGCGCTACCGCTTCTTCCGGTGCCTGCATCAGCACGGAGATCGGATGTGCAAAACCTACCATAACAATAAACAGCACGACAGATATCATGGTAAAGACGATCGCAGCCCCACCGATAACGGAGCCAATCTGCTCCGGTCTTTTTTCTCCAAGATAACGTGCGATCAGAACTGTGATACCCATAGCAAACTGGATCACTACAAAGGTAACCAGATTCAGTATCTGACTTCCGGTGGAAACCGCTGACAGTCCGGATGTGGAACCGAATCTTCCAACTACAAGAAGATCGACCGCACCATAGGCAGCCTGCAGGATCAGCGCACCGAGTACCGGCATCATAAATGCAACCAGCTTCTTCAGGATATTTCCCTGGGTAAAATCTGCCTTATCATTTGTCATAATGTTCCCTCCTGTCACACATGATCTGATAAAATTTCCCGATGGTCCGGATCATACTGTCTGCTTCTTCTTCGGAAATCTCTGAAAGATAGGGCGCCAGACTGCTGAAATAATCCTGATCATACTTCCTGGAAAGCCTCTCTCCTTTTTCTGTTATGGAAATGTAAGTAACGCGCCCGTCATCCGGAGACGTAAGTTTCTGAAGATATCCCTTTGCCTCCATTTCTTTCACTGTTCTGGTGACACCCGGACGCGGAAGGTTCATGGCATCACTGATATCAGAGAGCCGGATATCCTTTTTTTCCCGCTGCAGAGAATGGATCACATCCAGATACTGTATGTAGGATGGCATCACCCCCTGGGGCAGTGGCGGAAGCATATCCCGGATCCGCTTTGCCTGATAAAATGCATCAAACATCCGCTTGATCTTTTCATTTGTCATAAAAAAACTCCTTATATAATTATCTTCGTTAATTACCGTTGATAATTATATAAGAATTTCTGATTTTGTCAAGCCTTTTGACTTTAGCTCCAGCAAAGTTGCTGTATGATACCCGTCGTACCCTTCTCTTAAACTTTCACGCGTAATGTTTCGCAATTACCTAACTATAAAAAGTACCGGACAGATCAAAATATCTCTGTCCGGTACTTTTTATGGAATCTTTACAGAATTTCCCCGTTTGATTCAATTACTTTCTTATACCAGTAGAAGGATTTCTTCGGTGTCCGTTTTAAGGTACCGTTTCCCTCATCATCTTTATCTACATAAATAAATCCATAGCGTTTTTTCATTTCACCTGTAGATGCGCTTACCAGGTCAATACAGCCCCAGGAAGTGTATCACAGCAGGTCTACACCATCTTCTTCCACCGCTGCTTTCATAGCTTTGATATGTTCTCTCAGATACTCGATCCGGTAATCATCTTCCACATATCCGTTTTCATACGGTTCTCTTCCTCTGCGCTGTACCGCTCCTCCATCATCTTCTTTGCCCTTTTTACAAGATCATACAGCACAGCCATAACGATCACATATTCTATGGTAAAACCCAGAGTATAAGCTACAAACATCTGATTGCGGGATCTTCCAAGATACAGGACGTCATAAGTTCCCGCAGAATTGATATATACGGCAGCCACCATCACAAGATACGAAAAAATTCCGGTTTTTATCACCAATTCCGGTTCAAAATACAGGCACCCAAGTATCGGAACAAGCACATAGGTAATGTATACACCTATATGATTATTCGTTCCCAGTATTCCGATAAACACCGCCGCCATAAAAAGCATATAGTCTCTCAGCAGCCGATCCGGCAAAAAACGTATCAGAATTCCCGGTGTGACAGCAATGATCAATTCAGCGATCAGTATAATCATCGTATATTCCTGTCCAGGAACACACAACCAGTGCCAGAATCGCTACTGTACATAACCGGTAGATCCTGGTCATAAGCTGATTGACCTGTTTCATATTTTTTTCAAGCATAAATTCTCCTCTGTATTTTGAGTCCCTTCAGTGTTCCAAATCCTTCCGGATTATATACTCGCTGCATACTCTTATTTTTATTGTTTCATAAAACAAATATAGAATCTTTATCAAAAAAAATACCCCATATTTTCATATATGGAGTATTTTTTCGATATAATTTTTCACATTTTAAGCTTCTTTTTCCAGATTTTCTGTCAGATTAAATTTCCGTTCCACCAGTTCTTCAATAAACTGTGCCGTTGCTTCCCAGCCCAGGAGGCTGCTGTTTAAGAGAATGTCACGGGTATGACGGTCGCCACGTTTTTTGCCGGTGATGTACTCGTGTCTTGCATGCTGAGATTTTTCCACATTTTCCCATTCTTCCTCTGCTTTGTGCTGATTTAATCCTGATTTCTTCATAACGGAAGCAATCTCATCTTCTTTTGGTGCATAGATAAACACGTTCATTACATCGGAACTGTCTTTTAAGATATAATCACTGCTTCGGCCTACGATGACGCAGGAATTTTTTGCAAATTCGTGGATTGCCTGGAACTGGGCGTCAATAACACGGTTGGAAAGGTTTGCATAGCGGACACCATAAGAAGTATCAAAAGCATAGCGGACGCCGATCCTGGTATCGGCTTCCTCTACCAGTCCTTTGTCAACACCGATTTCCTGTACGACTTTGTCCACCAGGTCACGGTCATAGTACTCAATTCCGAAATATTCTGCAACCATACGTGCGATCTCCGGTCCGCCGCTTCCGTATTCACAGCCAACGGTAATAACAAAGTGTCTGTCCGGATATTTTGCATCCGGAAGTGCAACCGTTTCTTCCGGTACTGCTTTTGTTTCGTCTACAATAAAGATATCACGGCCAAATTCCTCGCCGTATTTTCTCTTAGAATAGAAGTAAAAGAATACTCCAAGTGCAAGCCAGATTCCTACTACGACCCACTCCTGCCATACAAGTGCCGCGGAAAAAGATGCGGGAATAATATACAGAAGTGTCATAAATCCGGCCATGATCACTGCCATGGCTCCAACAAAGCCGCCAGCTTTTACCTTATAAGGCCTTTCCATCTCCGGTTTCTTTTTTCGGAGAATACAGAAGGAAATAGATACGAACATATAGGCAATAACACAGCCAAAAGATGCAGCATCAACCAGCCATACCAGAACGCCTCTTCCAAAAAACGGCGCTGCCACACAGGCAATTCCGCAGAGGATAATGGCTGCTTCCGGCGTTTTGTTTTTTCCAAGCTTTCCGAACATCTTCGGGATCATCAGGGATTCACCCATGGAATACAGGGCACGGCTTCCACCCATCAGGAAAGAGTTCCAGGATGTGATGATTCCACACAAACCTCCGATGATCAGAACCTTACCCATCAGCGGTGACCGGAACGCGATCTCAATGGCTTTTGCAGAGACCAGTCCGTTCTGGGAATTCATTTCCTGTGCAATGGCACTCTGCGGCATGATGTAGCAGACTGCAAAGATGATCAGCAGATACCAGGCTACTGCAAGGAAAATAGACAACAGCATGATCTTTCCGATCTTTTTATAAGGAACACTGATTTCCTCAGCTGCCTGAGGGATAACATCAAAACCAATAAAAAGGAATGGTGTCATGCAGGCAACTTTGAATACACTTCCCAGTGTATTTCCGGCGCCACTTTCCCACATCTGTCCTGTAATATTGGATGCATCACCGTTTACTGCGGAACCAACTACCAGAAGGATTCCGGCGATGGCAATGATCGCTGTCAGAACGGTCTGAAGAATGGCCGCTGTTTTTGCACCCTTGATATTGATGATCGTGATCAGGATTGCAACACCAACGCCAAGGATGATCGTTGTCAGATAAATATCTTTTCCTGCAATGGAATACAGGTACACCTGATTGAAATCCGGAAACAGATAGGTAATAACAGTCGGAAGTGCAGTGGCCTCAAACGCAGAGGTTGCCACATATCCGAGAATGATCATCCAGGTACATACAAAAGATCCGGTAGGACCCATGGCACGGTAACTGAATACATGCTCACCACCGCACTGCGGCATTGCAGAAGTCAGTTCCGCATAGGTAAGTCCTACAAAAAATACCATCAGACCACCGATCAGCATGGCAATCATAGATCCGGCAAAACCGGCGGTTGTGATCCAGTCTCCGGAGTTGATGACCCAGCCCCATCCGATCATGGCTCCAAAAGCAATGACCAGGATGTCCCAGGCTCCCATTACTTTATCAAACTTCGATTTCTGTTCCATATAAAACCTCCTCTTTTCCCACTCTAACAAGCAAAAATCCGCTGTCCTTTTTCCTGCATCCTTGCAGGCAGAACAGCGGATCTGTAATTTTTGTATTCTTTTTCTTTAAGCTTCCATTGCCTCTTTCAGAGATGCCTCAAAGATCTCCAGGCCTTTCTCCATCTGCTCATCGGTCATAGTGAGCGGTGCAAGGAAACGAACTACATTGCCTGCTGTTCCACAGTTCTCAAGAAGGAGTCCCTTCTGGATCGCATTCTGGATCAGCTTGGCTGTAAGCTCTGTTGCCGGTTCTTTTGTTTCTTTATCTTTTACAAGCTCGATACCGATCATAGCGCCAAGTCCACGTACATCACCGATCACCGGATATTTCTCCTGAAGCTCTTTGTAGCGTTTCATGACAACCTCGCCAATGTGTCTTGCTTTTCCTGCGTAATCGTCACGTTTCATGATATCCATAACAGCCAGTGCTGCTGCACAGGAAACCGGGTTTCCACAGAAGGTTCCACCGATGGTTCCTGCCGGTGCTGCATCCATAACTTCTGCTCTTGCTGTGATAGCGGAAATCGGAAGACCTGCACCAAGAGATTTTGCGGTTGTGATGATATCCGGTGCTGCGCCTGCTTCTGCCCAGTACTCAGATGCATAATATCTTCCTGTTCTGCAGTTGCCACACTGAACCTCATCTGCAATCATCAGAATTCCGTTGTCATCGCAGATCTTGCGGACTGCTTTTACCCACTCGATCGGTGCCGGGATGAATCCACCCTCGCCCTGGAACGGCTCAACGATCATGCAGGCGATCTCACTTGCAGGTGCTCCTTCGTCAAAGATTCTCTGAAGCTCATCAATATAATACTGAATTGCTTCAGCCTCTGTGTATCCTTTTGGTGCACGGTATACATATGGATATGGTGCACGGAAGATTCCTGCCGGGAACGGTCCCATACCCACTGCATATACTTTCTTGGCTGTCAGTGCCATGGTCAGGTTTGTTCTTCCATGGAAAGCACCTGTGAAACAGATCACGCCGCTTCTTTTTGTGAAGGCTTTTGCAATCTTGATGGCATTTTCATCACACTCTGCACCGGAGTTTGCAAAGTATGTTTTTTTCACATCTCCTTTGCATGGCATGATCTCATTTAATCTCTCAGCCAGTGTTACATAGCCGTCATGCACATATACATTGAAAATTGTGTGGAAATATTTTTCAGTCTGTTTCTTTACTGCCTCAATAACTTCCGGATGGGAATATCCGATATTCAGGACGCCGACACCGCCAACCCAGTCAAGGAATTTATTTCCGTCCATATCTTCAAACATGGCTCCTGATCCCTGTTTGATACAGATCGGATATGTTTTTCCGCAAAGTGCTTTCGGGATCGCTGCGTCTCTTCTGTCAAGAAGTTCTTTTGATTTCGGTCCTGGAACCTGCTCTGTTACAATCTCCGGTAATGCGGTTGCTAATTCTGCTGTTGTCATAATATTCTCCTCCTTTATCTGGTCACGGTTTTTCTGCCTGCCGGACTCCTCTCGGAGTTCTCTCCGGAAGCAAAAAAACAGGCGCCGGATGTGTTATCATCCGACGCCTTTGTCGTTTATCTGCTGTGTTATTTTGTTTTTTGATTTAGGTAGATTATAGCATTTTCCGGTACGAAATCAATAGGCCTGGTGTTGTATGTTTTTTGTGCACAGTGCACAATTTCTATTATCTGCGATACCGATATCGCCTGATCAGAAACGCCATCTTCAGCTCCAGGCAGGTATCCAGGTTTTCAAGATCGCATCCCAGGATCTCCCGGATCTTTTTCAACCTGTAATTTAAGGTATTCCTGTGAAGAAACATCTCTTCTGCCGTCTTTTTGGCATTGCAGCTGCAGTTCAGATAATTTTCCAGAGTTTCACTTAAGTTTCCATCGTTCAGTTCATCTGCCTGCAGCAGCTTTCCGATTTTTTCTTCCATATAAGTATCCAGGATTCTGGAATCGTCCACATGGGAAAGTAATGTATAGATTCCCTGATCCCTGTAAAAAAATATCTGCCCCTTCAATCCGGAAACTTCTGCTGCCCGAAGTGCTGAGGAAGCTTCGTTCCGGCTGTCTTTTACCTCATCCAGATACGCCCTACTGTTTCCGGCTCCGATCCGAAGCTCTATTCCATATTCCCGCTGTGTTCGGTCCACGATCCTGGCGAAAATTTCTTTTATATTGCTATCCTCCGCTTCTCTGTCCGGAAGCAGTGCAAGGATGGAGCCTGCCTGTGGAAGGATAAGGATATCCTGTTTTATGTAACTGGAAAACTCAGTACAGATCACACGCTTCACATTCCGTCCGGTTGTCAGGGAATCCTCGTTCTCCCATCCGCTTTCTATATTTCCGGACGCAAACGCAAATTCCGCTACAAAAAAACTCCCCTCCAGATCAATATTCAGATATCTGGCCTGTGCCATCACACGCTCCCGGCTTAAATGTTCTGCATCCAGAATAGAGGAAAACAGCTGCTCTGCGGCATTTCGGTCATTTTCTTCCAGAACAAGCCTGCGGCAGATGATCTGAGACAGATCGATCAGAGGATATTTCTCCGGAAGCTCAAAAAGAGGCAACGCTTTCTCTTCACAGTATTGCATCAGTTCCTCTGATATCTGGCCTTCATTGATTCCAAGAGCCGTAATTCCATGCCCATACATCTGCCGGATCATCTCCATCAGCTTCCGACTGTCATCCGTAACACTGGGATTGGTCAGAACTACAAATTCGTCTCCGTGGATATAGTTTTCGATCTTATATTCACTTTTTACACATTGCAGACAGTCTGCAAAATAAATCCATCGAACAGATTGCTCCAAACCGTTTTTTCCGGCTTTCAGCTTCAGAACCTCTGTAAGCTCCGGAATCTGCATCATATCTTTACAATTCATAAAGTTCTATTCCTCCCACTGGTGCCTTTTCATATCCACGCATCCATTTGCTTTAAATTCCACACCTTCGTCTTCCAGAAGTTCCCTCTGTTCTCTCCATCCTGGTGCAGTACGGCCTGCATGATTCACAACTCTGTGGCAGGGATATTTCCCATAAAATTCTGCCATGCTTAAAACTTTTCCTACAAGCCTCGAATTTTTATCCCAGCCGATGAGACGTGCAATCTGCCCGTAGGAAGCCACTTTTCCTGCCGGTATTTCTTCCACCACGGATAGTATTTCGTAGATCAGATCCTCATCCAGTATTTTTCCCATTGTTGTTCCTCCGAAGCATTTTTTATTTTATATCCACAATTCTTCCCAGGTCAATCTTCGTTCCATCTGTCAGAAAGATTTTCTGGCTGCAGTCGTCAATCTTTTTTATCTGCCCGGTGACGGTTACATAGGAGCCTCCCTCTTTCCGGTCATCCGGCTGGAAATAGATGATGGTGACGGACTCTGTTCTCTCCCTGTCGGCTATCAGCTGCCGGAGTTTTTCATCCAGTTCCTGCTTTTTGTCTTCGGAAAGCTGTACCCAGTTATCGGTGAGTCTGGCTGTTTCCCGGATTGCGTCTTCATAGCCGGTAAGGGCTGCAAAGGGGGAAAACTGTGCAGCTCGGTCATAGAGGGGCATCTGTGGGTGTGTTTTTGAAACATGGTGAGGCAGGTTTATGATGTCCTGGTATTTGCCTTTTGGTTTCTTTTCCATTTATGCTCTGTGACCTCCGATCTGGTTGTTCCGCTCTATGGTTGTGGAACCTTCCTGTAAGCTGCTGCCTTTCAGTATGGCATTTTTTCCGAATTTCTTTTTTACGGAAAGCATAGCTTCTTGGAGCTTTCGCTCTTTTTCCTGTTTTTCTTTTTCTGCTTTCTGTTCTGCCTCTGACACTTCTGATTTAAGGTAATCCGTGAACAGATTCATCTGCTGATATACGGGCTCTGCCGCTGCCAGTTTTTCATCTGTGAGCTGATTGGCTGTGATATAGACACGCCGGATCAGAAGTGTTTTATCCGTGATACGCTCATACAGGTCAAGGACTGCCTTCATGATCGTTGATGTGGATGAGGTTGGATTGTCCAAATTTACAGTTCCGTGACCATGTTTGGGAATTTTTCTTCCATAACGGTCTGTTTTTATTTCGCCCTGATATTTTTTCCTGCCGGAGGAAGATTTCAGATTGTCAATATCGTAGCCTATGGTAAGGACTATCTGACTGGTTACCAGCCTTTTTTCCACAAGCTGAAGAACCAGCATGTCTGTCATTTCACGTACGATCAGTTTCGCCTGTTCAAAATCACTGGGACAGTGCAGTACCTGACCGGAACCGATGCTGTTTGTTTCCGGTTTGTAGGCTTTGATCAGATCCATGGTCACCGGTTCGTATCCCCATGCATGATCAATCAGAAGTTCCGCGTTGATGCCGAATATTTTATAAAGAAGATCTTCATTATAGTAATCACGCACACCGCCCAAAGAGCATCTGGCAATGTCTCCCATCGTGTAAAGTCCTACTTCTTCCAGCTTCTTCCTGATTCCTGTGCCTACCCGCCAGAAATCTGTCAGCGGCCTGTGATCCCATAAAAGTTCCCGGTAGGACTGCTCCGTCAGTTCTGCGATACGCACACCATTTTCGTCTGGTGTTACATGTTTGGCCCCGATGTCCATGGCAATCTTACACAGATAAAGATTGGTTCCGATTCCGGCAGTTGCCGTGATCCCGGTCTCTTTCATTACATCGGAGATCATTTTTGCAGCAAGCTCTCTGGCTGTCATCTGATACATTCCAAGATAATGGGTGACGTCCATAAACACCTCATCTATGGAATAGACATGCATGTCCTCCGGTGCCAGATAACGGAGGTAAACGTTATAGATCCGGGTGCTGTAGTCCATGTACAACGCCATTCTCGGCGGTGCTGTCACATAGGAAACGGCCAGTTCCGGATGCGCTTTCAGTTCATCCGAAGACCAGGATTCTCCGGTAAAACATCTTCTTGGTGCTTTTGTGACACGTGCCTGATTGACTTCTTTTACACGCTGGACCACTTCAAAAAGTCTCGCTCTTCCTGGTATTCCATAGGCCTTCAAAGAAGGAGAAACTGCCAGGCAGATGGTCTTTTCAGTACGTTCTTTATCTGCCACAACAAGATTGGTGGTAAGTGGATTTAAGTTCCGCTCCTGACATTCCACGGAAGCGTAGAATGATTTCAGATCGATGGCTATATAGATATGATCTTCTTTTTTATCCATGGATACACCTCCGGAGTGTTTTCTTTTCTTATTATACCAGAAAATTTGTTCGATTATAGGTCTTTTTCTTATTTTTACATAAAAAACCTCCTCCGGTTTTTATTGCCGGAGGAGGTCTCTATCTGAATTCCCCTCAAAAATACTTTATAATTATATGTTTCCGGTTCTGCTTAGAACAGTCCTGTGATCTTACCGCTCTCATCTACGTCAATCTTGGTTGCAGCCGGCACTTTTGGAAGACCTGGCATGGTCATGATCTCACCTGTCAGTGCAACAATAAATCCTGCACCTGCGGAAATCTTAAGATTTCTTACTGTTACCTCGAAATCTGTCGGAGCACCAAGCTTTGTCTGGTCGTCTGTTAAGCTGTACTGGGTCTTAGCTACACAGATCGGGCAGTTGCCAAATCCAAGTGCCTCCAGCTGTTTCGCCTGCTTCTGGGCATTTGCTGTAAGAACCACTTTCTTTCCACCGTAAACCTTCTGTACGATCTGGTTCAGTTTGTCCTCAATGGAACCTTCCAGTTCGTATGCATATGTGAAATCATTAGGCTCTTCAACCAGACGGAGAACTTCCTCAGCAAGCTTGATTCCGCCTTCGCCGCCTTTTGCCCATACCTCGGAAAGTGCAACGTTTACGCCAAGCTCCTTACATTTCGCTTCCACAAAATCAAGCTCTGCCTTGGTGTCGGTCGGGAATGCGTTGATAGCTACCACACATGGAAGCTTGTATACATTTTTGATATTGCTTACATGTTTCAGAAGGTTCGGGATACCTTTCTCAAGAGCCTCAAGGTTCTCGTTGTTGAGATCTGCTTTTGCAACACCACCGTTGTATTTCAGGGCACGTACAGTTGCTACGATAACAACAGCACTTGGTGTAAGTCCTGCCATACGGCACTTGATATCCAGGAACTTCTCAGCACCAAGGTCAGCACCGAAACCAGCCTCTGTGATGGCATAATCTGCAAGTTTCATAGCCATCTTTGTAGCGGTTACGGAGTTACATCCGTGAGCGATGTTTGCGAATGGTCCGCCATGAACAATGGCTGGAACATGCTCCAGTGTCTGAACAAGGTTTGGTTTCAGGGCATCTTTCAGAAGTGCTGTCATAGCACCCTCTGCATGAAGATCTCCTGCTGTTACCGGTTTCTGCTCGGAAACTTTGCCATAGGTGTATCCGATGATGATTCTGGAAAGTCTCTCTTTCAGGTCTTTGATATCGCTTGCAAGGCAGAGAACTGCCATAATCTCAGATGCAACTGTGATGTCGTATCCGTCTTCACGCGGCATACCGTTTGTTCTTCCGCCAAGTCCGTCTACTACATTACGAAGCTGACGGTCGTTCATATCCACACAACGTCTCCATGTGATCTTTCTCGGGTCGATGTTCAGCTCATTACCCTGGAAGATATGGTTGTCGATCATTGCAGCAAGAAGGTTGTTTGCTGCACCGATCGCATGGAAATCACCGGTAAAATGAAGGTTGATATCCTCCATAGGAACTACCTGTGCATAGCCGCCGCCTGCTGCACCACCTTTGACACCGAATACCGGTCCCAGAGATGGCTCACGAAGAGCTACCATAACATTTTTTCCAAGTCTCTGCATTCCATCTGCAAGACCTACCGTTGTAGTTGTTTTTCCCTCACCTGCCGGTGTCGGGTTGATAGCTGTCACAAGAATCAGTTTGCCGTCTTTTTTGTCTGTTTCTTTCAGGAGATTATAGTCGATCTTTGCTTTGTATTTACCATACTGCTCCAGATATTTGTCATCAATACCTGCTTTCTCTGCAATCTTGGTAATTGGCTCCATTGTGCACTCCTGTGCAATCTCGATGTCACTTTTGAATCCCATAATGTTCTCCTTTCTCCGCTGCAACCGTCTGCATCTTTTATCCCATAAAAAAGAGCAGTATCTGAATTTTTTCAAATACTGCCCAGACGGTCGACTCATCGAATCTCCGGCTCCCTCGTGGTTATCCCACAACTCCGTCAGTCACCGAAGACTTTATTAATTTGATGATTGAATACTAACATATTTATTAGTACTTGTCAAGAAATTATCAAATTATTTTTTCACTTTTAAAGTGAGCTAAGTCTAATTTTCTGAATCATTTCAGTTTTCCGTACTATTCATCAGATACTGAATGTTATAAGGAAAATTCTATTTTTCGTCAATTAACGTAATTCATGTCTGATCTTTGCCTGCAAAACCACACCGGATCGCCTGTGTCGGACATATCTTTTTACACCTTCCACATCGGATGCACTCTGCACTGTTAGGATCCTCTGTCGGATCAACCTCCATCTGGCAGATATTTCTGCATTTTCCGCAGTGAACACATTTTTCTTTCTCTACTCTGTAACGAAAAACGGAAACTTTATTAAATACCGAATAAAAAGCTCCCAGCGGGCAGATATACTTACAGAATGGCCGGTATATCATAATTGATAAGATAATGGTGATCACCAGGATCGTATTTTTCCACATGTACAGCCAGCCTACTGCACTTCGCATGGATTTGTTCAGCAGCACCAGCGGGATACCTCCCTCCAGCGTTCCTGCCGGGCAGATCAGCTTGCAGAAATATGGTGCTCCCTGGCCCATGATATCTACTACAAACATGGGAAGTAGGATCACAAATACAAGAAAGATCACATATTTCAGTTTTCGCAGAAGCTTGTCTCCCCGAAATGTCCGGATCTTCTTTGGAAAAGGAATCTTGTTCAACAGATCCTGGATCAGTCCAAAGGGGCAGAGAAATCCGCACACCAGTCTTCCAAGCAACGCTCCCACAAAGATCAGAAATCCAGCTACATAATATGCCATCTTGAAGTTCCAGCTTCCGATCACAGCCTGAAGGGAACCAATGGGACAGGCCCCTCTTGCTCCGGGGCAGGAATAACAGTTCAGCCCCGGAACACAGACATTTTTCATTTTTCCGGTATAGATCTTTCCAGTCACAAAACCTGATATGTGACTGTTTGTAAGGGCCGCCCACAATGCCTGGATCCCATGCCGCGGCCATTCATTTATTTTCATCTTCTTATTATCCAATGCCAATACACTCCATACAGATGTTGATCGCTTTTGTAAAAACTACAGATGCCTCACCTCTGTAGATTCCCAGTATCATCAGTAAAATTCCCAAAACTGCCAGAGCAGGTCCGATCCACCTGGATTCTGTTATTTTCCGAATCATTTTTCCACTCTCCATAATAATCATCTTTTACTTTGAAACGTTTTTAAGCTCTTTTTCCACGATTTCCTTCCATTCGTCCAGTGTATGGCTTCCTGTATAGGTATCGCCTACAATATTTCCATCTTTGTCAACAAAAAATGTTTCAGGAAATGCGGAAATCCCCTGCAGACGGCCGTTCATCATAGTAGTATCCGGTATCAGGAACGGATACTCTGCTTTTGTTTTTTCCTGAAGAATGCCAGCTTTTTTTACAGCCTCCTCGTCCTGATTTCCCTTTTCATCTGTAGTATCAAGCACCACACCTGCTACTCCGACGCCTTTCTCTTTCATTTCTTTATAGAGCTCCTGAAGTTCCGGAATCTCTTTTACGCATGGTGAGCACCAGGTTGTAAAAACATTTACCAACGTCAGGTCATAGTCACTGAACACTTTTTCTGTATATGTTTTTCCATCTATTCCTGTTGTTTCAAATTTTCCTACAGATTTTACATCCTCCGGGTTGCTGCTGGTATCCTGTGGCTGGTCAAACACGGAAATATTCTGATACGGTGTCATTTCCGTAATATCGGTTTTGATCTTTTCCAGCTCCTTTGTCAGCTTTTCATCTGCATCTTTGTTGGTGCTCAGATAATATTTGTATTTCCCGTCACTGCTGCTTCCAAGCTCTTTATGCTCTGTACAGCCGGTGATCTCATCCAGCTTTTTCTGTGAAGCTTCGTCATAAACGCCAATTGTACCGATTCTGTCCAGACCTGCCACCCAGTCGTCATATCCTGTTCCCATCTTCTGTATTTCGGCATTTTTCTGTTCCTCTGTCATTTTGCTCCAGCTTACGTAGGCATATGTCACTGCATTGGTCTGATTCTCAAAATCTTCCGTAGTAAGCATTGCAATGCTCTGATCCTTGATCTGATTTAACAGCTCCTTCGAAAGTGAAAGCTTCAGTCCCAGAAACGGATATTCATAAGAATCCTGTGCCTTGCAGGTTACGTCGGAAGGCTTAAATGTACCTGCTACCAGATCTGATGAAACTGCCTCTCCATCCACCGCCATTGCCTCTCCGATATCTGCTGTTTCCGTGCTCTCTGCCGCTGTTACCGGCACACTTCCTAATGCAGATATTCCTAATACCGCTGCTGCCATAAGTGCTGTTATTTTCTGTGTTCTTAATTTCATTGTTTATATTCTCCCTTCTGATATCACCGGCCCATATCCGGAACCGACGTATATTTTATATGTAAATCTTGCTCTCTGTAGCCTTACTATATCATCCCCTGTATAAAATCTCTGTTAAGAAGTGAAAAAATTTACAGGAATTTTATGCTATACATGATATGATAGATAACAAAGCAAAATCAACTGTTTTTTAGGAGAATTTATTATGCATATATTGATAATCGAAGATGAAAAGCAGCTCTGCCAGTCTATTGCGGAGGGACTTCGCATGGATGGCTATGAAGCGGACACATGTTTTGACGGGGATGAAGGACTGGAATTATGTCTGGTGGAAAATTATGATCTCATCCTTCTTGATCTGAACCTTCCAGGCGTTGATGGTCTGGAAATCCTGCGCCAGTTTCGGGAATCCGATACTTCCACTCCCGTTTTGATCCTCTCTGCCAGAGGACAGATCCAGGACAAGGTTGAAGGGCTTGATCTCGGTGCCAATGACTATCTCACAAAGCCTTTTCATTTTGAAGAGCTGGAGGCACGGATCCGAAGTCTGACACGAAGGAAATTTATCCAGCAGGACGTATGTCTGCAATGCGGACGTATCAGCTTTGATACCCGTACAAGAAAGGCCAGTGTCGATGGACTTCCCCTTTCTCTGACCCGAAAGGAAAGTTCTCTTCTGGAATATTTCCTTCTTCATCAGAACCGTATCATAAGTCCGGAAGAAATGATCGAGCATATCTGGGACGGAAGCGTCAACAGTCTCAGCAATTCCATTCGTGTCCACATTTCTTCTCTTCGAAAAAAGCTGCGCACGGCTCTCGGCTTTGATCCGATACAGAATAAGATCGGCCAGGGTTACATTTTAACGGAGGATATGCAATGAAAAAAATAACCGGAAAGCTATCTCTTCAATGGCGTCTGACACTGATCACCGCGCTGCTTATGACAGTCACCTGCATTCTGATGTATTTTTTTATCAGCCAGTCTGCAGTTGCCGGAATGGAGAATCTGGGAGATTACATGATACGGATCGATAACACAGACTCTGCTCCCATCACCTTTAATATGGATCCCTCCGTCTTATTTCCGGAGCTTTCCGATCAGCTGCAGCTAACAAAAAAACTGTTTCTCACCAAAGGACTCATGGTAACAGGGATCATCATCCTTCTCAGCAGCATCTGCACTTATTTTATCAGCCGTCAGGCATTACTTCCGCTTCGCAGACTCAGCCAGGAGGTAAACCAAATAGAGGTCCAGAACCTTTCAGAGGCTCTGGAAGTTCCTGCTACCAATGACGAGATTTCCCGCCTGACCATTTCATTTAACAAAATGCTCGCACGCCTGGATGAGGCATTTACTGCCCAGAAGCAGTTTTCTGCCAATGCAGCCCATGAGCTTAGGACTCCTCTTGCCGTTATCCAGACAAATCTGGAGGTTTTTGCCCGCAGGGAAGCACCTGCTTTAAAGGATTATCAGGAGATTTTTGCCATGCTCCAGGAACAGACCGGGCGACTTTCCCATCTGGCTGAAATCCTCCTGGATATGACCGGTGTACAGACTGTTGAACGTTCCGAAAGGATCTCTCTGGCAGCACTGACGGATGAGGTTTTCTGCGACCTGGCTTCTGTAGCGGAACAGAAGGATGTTGAACTGATCCAACAGGAAGGGGACTGCATTATTACCGGAAGCTATCTGCTGCTGTATCGCGCTGTGTACAATCTTGTGGAAAATGCGATCAAATACAATCACTCCGGTGGAAAAGTAACCGTAAATATCCATCCTTCCGAAGAAATAACAGATACATCCACCTCTGTCAATTACGTCTTTCTTGAAGTCTCCGACACCGGAATCGGCATTCCTCCTGAATATCAGGAAAAAATCTTCACCCCGTTCTTCCGTGTAGACAAATCAAGAAGCCGTGCTATGGGAGGTGCCGGCCTGGGGCTTGCACTTGTCAGTGAAATTGTCAGACAGCATAACGGACAGGTAAAAGTACTGGAAAGCAGCAAAAAAGGCAGCATGATTGCAATTATTCTGCCAGTCTGAACATGTTTGTATTACATTTACTTTATATGCTCATGAACGCAATCGCTTTGCGATCTGCGTTCAAATCCGAGTATATTTTCTCAACAATACTGTCTGTATCCATTTCGCAGGTAATAGCCTGTTCCCTGAGAACTGAAGAAAAATCTTTTTCTCTCCACCATCTGCGCATATCTTTTTCACCAAATTCTCTGTTTCTTGTATTATGTCGTCTCACGGTTTCTTCAAACGACAGATCAAATTGACACTCCCCACAGCTAAAGCAGGGGGATTCTTGCTTCTCCCACTACTGCATTGGCAAACACCTTACGGTACTGCAATGTCTTACACAGTGTCCACAAGCTATATTTATACTGTTCCCGTATGCCCTACGGTACAGTTTTTATCTTTATGCAGACTGCATCTGCAGTCCTTTTTTCAGAATATTGATACTTGCATTCGTATCCCGGTCATGAACCGCATGGCATTTGGGACACTCCCAGATACGAATGCCCAGATTTTTTATCCGTGGATTTCTGTTGCCACAACAGCTGCAGGTCTGACTGCTCGGATACATCGTTGGTACTCTGTGAATTTCATTTCCATACCAGCCAGCTTTATATTCCAGCATTTCAAAAAATTTTGCCCAGGAAACACTCGCTATCGATTTTGACAGTTTATGATTCCGGATCATCCCCTTAACATTCAGATCTTCAATACAGATGGTTTGGTTTTCACGCACCAGCATCGTTGACTGTTTCTGCAGGAAATCATTCCGCTGATTGGTTACTTTCTCATACACTCTTGCCACCCTGATCCGCTGCTTCTCGCGGTTATGGGAATCTTTTTGTTTTCGGGAAAGCCTGCGCTGTTCTCTTATGAGTTTTCGCATTGAGCGTTCCAGATATCTGGGATTTGATACCGTATTTCCATTACTGTCGGAGTAGAACGCTTTGATTCCGACATCAATCCCTATCGTTCCGCCAGCATTTGAGCGTGGTTCCGGTTCAAAATCAACATTTAAAACCGCAAAATATTTTCCAGCCGGTGTGTGCTCAATGATCACGTGATTAATCTTTTCCACTTCCATCGACTGCCGTATTTTAACAAATCCAAGTTTCGGAAGTTTGATATATCTTCCCACAATACGAATATTATCTTTTTGATTTACCGTTCTGTATGACTGGAACCGGTTATGTTTACTTTTGAAGGTTGGATAGGAAGCCCGTTTCTGAAAGAAATTCACAAATCCCCGGTCGAGATCCCGCAAAGACTGCTGTAATGCAATGGAATCTGCTGCTTTCAGAAAGGCAAACTCCTCTTGCTTTTTCAATTCAGTCAGCATGGCGGAAGTCTGGGAATAGCCGATCTTTTCCCCATTTTCATAGCCTTCCTTACGCATGGCAAGTCCCCGGTTGTAGATGAACCGGCAGCATCCCAGGGTCTGATGGATGAAGTTTTTCTGTTCTCTGTTCGGGTAGATCCTGAATTTAATTCCTTTTTGCATTATCCCATCTTATCCTTTTGTCTCTGCGATGTTTTCTGGTTTTCAATATACTGTTCTACTGTTTCCAGCGGAGCACCGCCCACCGTCGATACAAAATAGCTGTTTGTCCAGAGAGTCGGCATTTTCGTTTTAAGATAGGGAAATTCCTGTCTTAAAATTCTGGACGTATAGCCTTTAAATGACTTTACAGCTTTGTGGATGCCAAACTGAGGATCTACTTCCAAAAGCATATGAACATGGTCTGGCATGATCTCCATTTCCAGAATGTCTACAGAAAGATTTGCAGCATACTCTGTGAGCAGCTATATTTGTATTATACTATAGTTTATTAGTTGATACAATTACTATTTTGTCCATCTTCAATTACTTGCATAAATTCGATGGACGCGTCTTATATCCCCATAGCTGAAGCAAAGGGTTTTACGACGCATTGGATAATATAATTTTCACACCATAAAAATTCCCCTGAACGCGGATAATTTTCCGTATCCAGGGGATTCTTCTTTCTTCTCTATAATTGCCAGCTCATTACCATCATATTGGTCCGGATTTTCCCGAAAGCTACTCTGTTCAAAGTACTTTTCGTCCGTTTACAGTCAGCTTGAAGGTTGTTCCCAAAATTTCTGCTGATTTTCTGCAGAACATCATCCGATCAAGAAAAATCTCAAAATAGTCATACATGGAACAGATATTTTCATCGATCTGAAGGTTCAGTGCGATCACAGATTTTTCTTCATCAATCTTAAGCTTCGAATCTGTCACAGCATAATTCACACGATCGTGAATATCAAACGCAGATCTTTCCTTCTGGCGTACACGGCTTCTTCTGACATCAGTTTTGTCCGCAATGATAAGTGCTGCTGATATAACATCTTCCGGGCTTCCTGTTGATTCATCGTGATTTCCGATTGCAGCTATGACAGTTACTCTGTCCTCAAGAGACATGTTGGTATCCTTCAGCAGATCATTTGCAAGAAGGGCACCGTATTCCGCATGATGGTTTCTGTTAATCGCATTTCCGATATCATGCATATATCCGGCGATTTTTGCAAGCTCGATCTCATGCTCCGGATAGCCTAGTCTTTTCAGGATCTTCCCGGCCTGATGTGCTACCTGAACACAATGTGCCTGTGAATGATCTGTAAATCCAAGCTGTCCCAGGTTTGAATTTCCCTTTTTCAGATATGCATTGATTTCCTTATTATTCGCTACATCCTTATACTTCAAGTTTTTTTACTCTCCCTACGTGTTTCGTGCAGATATTCCCACTCTGCTTATGCTTCTTAGCCATATAGTCAGAGTCTCTTTATTGCGTCCATTGCCAGCGATGATCTCTCGCATTCTTCAGCTGACAATGTGATCTGCCAGCAAAGAGGACTATCCACCATATGTTTCGCCGCATAGCTTAAACCATTTGTCCTTTCATCCAGAAAGGGCCTGTCGATCTGCTGCGGATCTCCCAGCAGTATGATCTTCGTTCCCTGGCCTGCTCTTGTGATAATGCCCTTTACCTGATTTGGTGTCATATTCTGAGCTTCATCAATGATCAGATATGTCTTCGCAATAGACCTTCCTCTGATGAAATTCAATGCTTCCGTCTGAATGATTCCACGTTCAAAAATCTCCGCTATCTTATCACTCAGCTCGTCTTCATCTTCATATCTCTTCTTTTCATCCGAATCAAGGATCTGTTCCAGATTATCGATCACCGGTCTCATCAAAGGTGCTATTTTTTCCTTTTCATCGCCCGGCAGAAATCCTATATCATCGTCAAACTGTGCGTTGGGTCTGCATACGATCACACGGCGATATTCCTGTGCCGGATTGTTATATACCTTTTCCATTCCAACAGCAAGCGAATAAAATGTTTTCGCGGTTCCCGCCATTCCTTTGATGATAACAAGGGGAGCTTCTTTTGCATCTGTCATAAGGGCTTCCTGCATAAAATATTGTCCGACATTTCTCGGTGATATTCCATAGGGCTTGCTTTTTTTGTAAACAAGCTGGACTATCTTTCCTGAGGATACTCTTCCAAGAAGTGTCTTTTTTGTAGACTGATCCGGCTTCAGTATCACAAATTCATTCTCATGAAATTCCGGTATGGTATGATTTCCTTCCTCGTCACTCTGATAAACCTCTTCAAGAGAAATTCCTTTTTTCTTGAACTCCTTGACCTTATCTTCCGGAATGTATACTTCTGTACGACCGGTATACTGTGCATCATCATCTGAGATCTGCTCACGCTCAAAATCCTCTGCCTGAATTCCCATGATCTGTGCCTTCAGACGAAGTACGATATCCTTTGTCACCAGAATAACCTGCTCATCTGTTTCCGCAAGACCTCTGCATACCTTCAGGATCCTGTTATCCGGTTTGTCATCCGGAAGATCCGGCGGCAGCTCTACGTGTACAAAATTTTTTTCAATACGAAGAATACCACCGCCGGAAAGTGCTACTCCCTGTAACAGATCACCCTTCTGCCTGTACCATTCCAGCTTTCGGACTGCGGCTCTTGCATTGATTCCTTTTTCGCCCTCTGCCTTTTTAAGTCCATCCAGTTCTTCCAGCACCACCAGCGGAAGTACCAGATTATTGTCCTCAAAACACTCCAATGCATATGGAGCCTGGATCAGTACATTCGTATCTATCACATAGGTTTTTATCATATATGCATGCGCTCCTTTTCTGACTTCTGTCCCTTTTTCAGAAAATATGGTAGCATGCTTATTTTTTCGGTACTATCTCATTATTATGATTTTTGTATAAAATTATCGTAAAATCTTCTATTCCATGATGAAGCGGAACCTTCCTACAGTGCCTCTTTATACAGTGCCAGGATATCCTCCCGAACGGTTTTCTGAGGATTTATCGCAATGTTTCCGCTTTTCATGGCATCCTCTGTCATCTGCGCAAAATACTCATCCGTAACCCCTGCATCCGATAATTTCGCAGGGATCCCAACCTGTGTATTCAGCTCACGGACTGCCTGCTCCAGCATTCCTTTTGAAAACTCAGACTCACATTTCTCTTCCGTGGAAATATAATTATAGATCTTCTGATATTTTCCGAAGGCTGCCTCTTCGTTATATTTCACGATATACGGAAACAGGATTCCGTTTGCAACACCGTGAGGCACATTGAAAAAAGCACTGACCGGATGGCTCATGGCATGGATATTTCCAAGTCTTGCCCAGGAAAAAGCAATCCCGGCAAACAGAGAGCCTGCCAGCATATCGGAGGCTGCTTCCAGATTGCTGCGGTCTGCCACGTAGGTGCGGATGCTCCGCCCGATCAGCTCCATTGCTTTTTCGCTCATTGCCTCGGAAAATGGAGATGCGTCCAGAGAAACGTAAGATTCCTCTGCATGGATCAGTGCATCGATCCCGCAGGCAGCTGCCACGGAAGCCGGTGCGGAGGTGAGAAGCAACGGATCCAGAAGTGCATAAGCCGGGATCAGCTTATAGGAAAATACTGTAAGCTTGTAATTTCGTTCGTGATCGGTAATAACAGAAAAAGCCGTAACCTCTGAACCGGTTCCGGCAGTTGTAGGAATGGCGATCAGCGGGATGATCTCCCCCGGAACCTTGTCTGCACCTTCATATTCTGTGATGCTGCCGCCGTATTTCGCCACAACGCCTACGGCTTTTGCCACATCCATCGGGGAACCGCCGCCAAGAGCAACAATAAAATCCGCTCCGCTTGCCTGGAACGCTTCTGCTGCACGTTCCACAGTCTCCACCGATGGATTTCCTTCTGTATCACAAAAGGTGCTGACTGCAATGCCTGCCTGTGTAAGGATTTCTTCACACTGCCCCACTACGCCAAGTCTGTTCAGTGTGGGGCCGGAAATGATAAAGCCATGTTTTCCGCCAAGCTTCCCGGCTGCCCCGGGAAGCTCCTTTAATACACCTTCACCAAAAAGAATATTCTGCGGTACGGAAAATGTAAATCTTTTCATGCTGTTCGTCTCCTCCGCTTATTCTGAAAGTGCTTTTACTGTCTCTTCAATGATGGCAGCCGCCTGATCACAGTCTTCCTCTGTAATGATCAGCGGCGGTACCATACGGATGGTATGTGCTCCGATGGCCGTGATCAGGAGATGTCTGTCCAGACAGCCATGCTTTACATCCACACCGGAAATAGTATCATCAAACTCCACGCCTACCAGAAGACCCTGACCACGAACCTCTTTTATATGAGGGATCTTTGCAAGCTTTTCCATAAAATAGGTGCCCATTTTTGCCGCATTGCCAGCCAGATCTCTGTCAAGAAGTTCACCAACCTCGGCCAATGCTGCAGCACAGGAAACCGGATGTCCGCCGAAGGTTGTTCCGTGAGAACCAGGTGTGAAAGCTTTTGCCACTTCCTCTGTAGCACAGATCGCACCGATCGGCATACCTCCTCCAAGTGCTTTTGCCATGGACACGATATCCGGTTTGATCCCGTAATGCATATAGCTCATCACATTACCGGTTCTGCACCAGCCTGTCTGGACCTCATCAATAAGAAGGAGCATATCGTTCTCATCACAGAATTCCCGGAGTCCCTTCATAAATTCCATGGTTGCCGGATGGACACCGCCCTCGCCCTGTACAGGCTCTATCATGATGGCAATGGTATTTTCCGTGCAGGCATCTTTAAAAGCCTGAAGATCATTGTACGGTGCATAGGAAAATCCGTAGGTCATGGGACCGAAGCCGACCTGGCATCCGTTTCCCGGCTGTCCGGTGGCGGACATGGCACCAAAGGTCCTTCCATGGAATCCCATTTTTGCAGTTACGATATGATAACGGTTCGGACCATATTTTTCGATTCCGTATTTTCTTGCCATTTTGATCATGGCCTCGTTTGCCTCTGTACCGGAGTTCTGGAAAAAGATCTTATCCATTCCGATGGTTGTGCAGACCTTTTCAGCAAGAAGTGCCTGGGGAATGGTGTACGGATAGTTGAAGGTATGCATCAGTGTCTGCGCCTGGTCTACAACCGCTTTTACCACCTTTTCATTGCAGCTTCCTGCGGAGTTTACTGCGATACCTGCATAAAAATCCAGATATTTTTCGCCCTTCTCATTGTAGATATACTGGTCTTTTGCACTTTCTGCCAGAAAATCCATTCTCTCATAGGTCTCGATCATGTATTTGTTTACTTTTTCCTTGATATCCTCAAATGTCAGTCCTGTTTCTTCCAGCTTCATTTCTTTTCCTCCCCTTTTGTGATCTGTTCTGATAAGATCTGTTCCCTTGTGATCAGACCCTTCATCACCAGATATTCTTCGATCATCTTTACGCATCCTGTAATTCCGACTTTTTCACTGTTCAGCGTCATATCGTAATTGACGGGATTGGTCCAGTAATTTCCTTTTGTATAATATTTATAATAGTCCGCTCTGTACTTATCTGTGTTCTCAATGGTGGCTGCTGCCACATCTGCGGATACCTTCATCCTCTGCATGGTCCGCTCCAGACAGAAAGCACGCGGTGCTTCGATATAGATACTTACCACATTTTTTCTGCCCTTTAAGACATAATCCGCGCATTTTCCAACGATCACGCAGGATTCCTGATCTGCCAGGTTTCTGATGATCTGTGACTGATACTCAAACAGCCGGTCATCGGAAACAAATTTCTCATTTCTTGCAATGTACTGCCTGGATCTGGGCAGCCCTTTAAGAAATCCTGTAAATCCTCCGTTGTTCCGGATACGCTCATTGATATCCAGGAAGAGCTTTTCATCCAGTCCGCTCATCTGGCTTGCCAGTGTCAGGATACGGTTTTCATAGCAGTGGATCCCCAGATCTTTTGCCAGCATGGAGGCGATTTCCTTTCCGCCGGTTCCAAAACCTCTGGCAAAGGTTACAATAAAATTTTCCATTTTATACTCCTTCCTATCCTGCCAGATAACGGCTCAAAAATTCTCTGGTACGGGCATTTTTAGGATTTTTAAACAGCTCTGCCGGAGGTGCGTCCTCCACAATGTAACCCTGATCCATAAAAATCGTCCTGGTGGAAACATCTCTGGCAAATGCCATCTCATGAGTCACAATGATCATGGTAAGGCCTGTGGTCGCCAGCTCCTTCATAACATTTAAAACCTCTCCTACCATCTCCGGGTCCAGCGCTGATGTAGGTTCATCAAAAAGCAGGACCTCCGGATTCATGCAGAGCGATCTTGCAATGGCAACCCTCTGCTTCTGCCCACCTGAAAGCTGTGTGGGATTTGCATTGATAAACGGTGCCATTCCTACCTGCTTCAGATGTGTGATCGCCCGGTCAAAGGCTTCTTCCTTTGACAGATGAAGGACTTTTCTTGTACAGAGCATACAGTTCTGGAGAACAGTCATGTTGTTAAAGAGATTAAAGGACTGAAATACCATGCCCACCTTTGACCGGTATTCATTGATCTCCTTCTGGACTGCTCCGATCTCTTTTCCATGATAGCGGATCTTTCCGCTGGTCTGGGTTTCCAGCTTGTTGATACAGCGAAGCAGAGTGGATTTTCCGGAACCGGAGGAACCAACGATACAGATGATCTCGCCCGGCTCCACGTTGAAATCGATTTTTCGCAGTACCTCATGCTGCCCGAATGCTTTACTTAATTCCTCAACGGATATGATTGCATCACCCATTATTTTTCCCTCCTTACGGATTTTCCATATATTCCACTGCCAGTGCGTAGTTCTCTGTTTTCTTCATCTTCTTTTCAAGGAATGTAAACAGACGGTTGAATACAAAGCAGAGTACAAAATAGATCACTGCAATAACAAGATAGGATTCAAAATATTTATAATAATTTCCGCCTACAGTTTTCGCTGCCATAAACAGCTCCTGAACTGCGATAACATTCAGAACGGAAGTCATTTTCAGATTTGTAAGAAATGTATTTGCCATCTCAGGGATGATGTTTTTGAAGGCCTGCGGAAGTACTACATAGATCATAGTCTTCATAGGTGACATTCCCATGGCCCAGGCGCCTTCCCTCTGTCCCATATCAATGGAACCGATACCGGCTCTGACAGTTTCTGCCATGTAGGCTCCGGTGTTCAGTACCGTTACCATAACACCTGCAAACAATGGTGTAATATTCACATTTGCCTGACGGATACCATAATACAGGACCATTGCCTGAACGATCATAGGCGTATCTCGGAAAACCTCCACATAGATCCTGCAGATTGCCTTTAAGATTTTAAAAATTCCTTTTTTCAGAATGCTGTCGCCTTCATTGATACGGATATCCTGGATGATACCGATGATATAGCCCAGCAGGAAACCAAGAATGGTTCCTGCTACAGCTATATAGAGAGTCAGCCAGGTTCCTTCCAGAAACATACTGGAATATTTTTTTGCCAGAAAGATCATCCATTCCAGGGAATTGGACGGATCTGTAATTGAAAAGCCTAACATATCTCCACCTCACTTGGACTAGTTCGCTGCCGGCTGCTGTGTCAGAACAGTATCCATCAGCTCATCCATTTTCTCTTTATCGTTCCAGCCGATGTCATCCATGGCACCCTGCAGCTTATCTCTCAGCTCTGTGTCATCTTTTCTTGTTGCGATGCAGACATTGACCATTTCATCATCATCTTTAAAGGTATCCTTCTCATCCAGGTTGATGATCTTCAGATCCTTGTTTGTCAGTGCTGCTGATTCTGCTGTAGGAACATCTACAACGCAGACATCTGCAACTCCGTTGGAGATTGCCATAAAGCACTCGGAGGTTGTCTCATAGTTTCCGGACTGCTCTGCACCGTCGATCTGATCCAGAAGCGGTACCCATCCGGTTCCAAGCTGTGTGGTAACCTTGCAGCCTGTTCCTGCAAGATCGGAAAGGCCTTTGACATCGTCATATTTGCCGCCTGCCTTTACTACGATACAGTTATCTCTGTAATAATATGGTTCTGTAAAAGCATATGATTTTTCTCTTTCTGCCGTTTTTCCCATACCTGCGATGATACAGTCATAATCGCCGGCATCCATGGAGATTCCGATGGAGGACCACTCAACCTTGTGAATCTCCAGCTTCATTCCAAGCTGATCTGCAAGCTTCTGGGCTACTGCCACATCGTAGCCATATGCGTAATAATCACTGCCGTAAATAGGTTCTGCCTTGCTTCCGTCCGGGGTTGTGTCTGTATCCTGGGTCCAGTTGAACGGTGCATATGCACATTCCATACCAACCCTTAACACATCCTTATCGGATTTGTCTGCTGCCCATGTGGAAGCTGCTGTAGATGCTAACATTGCTGCGGAAATAATACCTGTGATCACCATTTTGCCTAAAAGATTTTTTTTCATATTCGTTTCCTCCTCTTCTACATAGCTGGCACAAAACATATTTAACTGGTCGACCTGAACGTTTTCGCCTGTAAACAAAAAGGGCGCTGAAAGAAATTTTTCATTTCCTTCAACGCCTTTGTTGTTTGATAGACTTCATTATACTCAGGAGAAGCTTTTCGTCAACTTTCATTTTGCACAAACAAACTGTTCATTTTGCACAGTGTTGTAAATATATGAACCTGATCTTCAGGAAAACATCAGCTGTTTGATCAGGATACAGTTTATTATATCCAGATATTCCATATAGTCATCCAGTTCAAAATCTATCAGCTCCTGGATCTTATTCAGCCGGTACTGCAGGGAATTTCTGTGGATAAAAAGCTCCTTCGCCGTTTTTCCGACGCTGAACCCGTTCATGTAATAGGCAAGCAGGGTATCCAGGAGAAACGTTCCGTTTGCATGATCATATTCCTCCAGCTTTCCCAGCCGTTCATTGCAGTAATTCAGGATCTCATCATGGTTGTCGTTATTGAACAGATACTGATAGATCCCCATGGCTGTTGCACTTAAAACTTTCTTGTGCTTGGGATTTGGAAGTATGTCTTTTTTGGGGATCAGACGCTTTGCCTCCTGATAGCTGGTGCCGAAATCTGCCGGATTGGTGTAGATACCGCCCAGGATACAGGTGCTTCGGATGGTTCCGTGAAACTGCGGACTGGCATCGATCTTCTGCAGAACCTTCTCCAGCTCATGTTCAATGCTTTTGTCTTTTTTTGCCTCAAAAAGAAGGACAAATTTGTTGAGAAACCGGAGGAACATGGGCTTACCTTCCATTGCCATGACTTCCTGGTTCAGATAATTGGCATAATACTCGTAGATATGCTCATCCTGCTCCAGATTGATACCGTACTTCCGGTCAGCCACAATGATCCCGACTCTGCAGGGTGTAGTAAAATTGATCCCGAACTGCTGGGAGATTTTTTCGATATAGCGATCATTAATATCATAGCCAAACAAAAGATTGTAAAGATAATCTCCCATCCGTTTATTCTGCATTTCATATTCCAGGATGATCTTTCCCACACTCTGGGCAATATCCACAAAAGAAGCTCCTTCCCACCGGATGTAAAACAGCGGAAGCTTCAGTTCATTTGCTTTGTCGATCATCTCCTTCGGGACGGGCTCCTTGTCATCGGTGATAGAGATCCCAAAGCCGGAAATTCCAAGCCCATACAGTTCTTCCATGGCTTTCCCGGCTTCTTCCAGGTCAAACCGGACATAGTCTGCCACACACAGAGCAAAATTCCCCTGGTTCATATGCTCCTCAAAAGGCCGGGTCTGCACCATATAGGTCCATGTGACAGGTCTTGTGAGGCCTTTTTCCCCGGCGATCAGCTCCACTCCGTCCAGCTGCAGCTCCAGTATATCCTGACAGGTGATCATATGCATCAACTCCTTATTTTTGCAGTATTTCACACACTCGCATCCATAAACAGGCAAAACAATATCTGATCTTCTCATCCTTCCGTTATCCTAGCAGAAATATCGGATTTCGGCAACTTATAAAAAAACCTGGAAGAACTCAGCCACAGGCATTTTATTTCTTCCAGGTTTTTCTGTTTTCAGATTCTCAGTCAGCTGTTTTTGATCCGGCAGCCGGCACAGCTCTGCATCCAGTTACATTCAGATTTATTCTGCCTGTGGTTTGCGTACCTGTGCTGTACCCTTCTTTGCTCCGACAGATTTTTCAGCATGCTCTTTCACAAGATTTCGTCCAAGCAAAGTCAGGCATACAAATGCGATCACTGCAAAAACAGCTCCGATCCCAAATACCACGTTCATCTCATAACCATTGCTGCTCACCAGACCGGAGATCGCCGGTGCGCCAAAGGTTGCGAATACGATACCGAACATAACAAATCCGTAATTTTCTCCGGTGTGTTTCATTCCGAAAATGGAGCTTGTCAGAGACGGAAAGCTTCCCATGATGCCGCCATAGCAGCCGTACATCAGCACAACGGCAACCGTTACTGCCAGGGATCTTGATACAGCGAGAACTCCCATAGCGATCACTGCCACGATCAGCACTCCTTTGATGCAGACGATCCTGCCCACTTTATCTGCCAGTGTCGGAAGCACCAGTCTTGCTCCCGCATTGACAATGGATCCAAGCATAACGGCACTGACTGCCACTGCAGACGGGATTCCAAGGTCGATCTGGTAGGTCTGGGATACCGGTGAAACCATAAAATAAGAAATCAGTCCAAAGAACATGGTCGCAAGAAGAAGATAAAAATTCTTTGTTCTCATCATCTCTCCGGATGTATACTGCTTCATCTCCGGTGTCCCGGACTTTGCCGCAGAGCCACCTGCGTTCACTAGACTCTTATCGGGTGCCTGAAAAAAGATACCGCACAGGATCCAGGAAATCGTGATGGCCACGCCAACGATCAGAAGGGTTTTCTGCACACCTTCCGCTTCCAGCAGCTTTCGACTCAGCGGCGCCAGGAAAAATCCACAAAGTCCGTTGGCAGTTACCACAACACCGGAAGCAAATCCAGTACGGTCCGGGAACCATCTCTGCACGGTTGCCAGGATCACCGTGTAGATCATTCCCTGTCCAAATCCCTGCATCACTCCATAGGACAGATACATAGGAAGCGGTGTGGGAACGATCAGAAATGCAGATGCCAGGATTCCTGCCGCAAAGATCCCGCCTCCGATCCATACAATCGTCTTTTCCTTAAAGCGATTCTGCATCCTTCCGCCTACGATGTTTCCAAATACAAAGGTGCTAAGTGCCAGATAAAAACACATGGATGCCTGTCCCTGACTCCAGCCTGCCTGCTCCATCACATAGGGCTGATAAATAGACCATACATGGGGATATCCGGTAAAAAAGATCGCAAAAGCTCCAAATATCATGGTCAGCAGACGCTGTTTTTTCTGTATTCCTGTCATAATTTCCTCCTCTGAAAAAGATTTCCGGCCTGCTCTGTACTCTCTGCCCACAGAATGCAGCCTGTTTCTGTACACACGATCTGCACGTTTTCCTGCACATTAGCTTCACTTATCTTTGATATTCTTTTGTTTGCGTGCCATTATCTTTTATTTGCGTGTCAAATGCGTGTTAATTATGTTGTGTGTATGTTATCACACGCAGTCTTATTATGCAATATAAATTTACAGCTTTTTCTGTTTTCTCATTTTTGTCCAAAGTTTCCTGTTATTTCTTTGTATATTATTCACAACGGCGTTGTTTTATGCACGCATGTGCACGCATTAATTCTTGTATAAAATCCTTATTTCATCTAATATATTTCAAATTTTGATCCTTTTCCTGCAGCAAAAAAGCACGCATTTTAAGCAGGCGTGCTTTTCCGTTTTTTTATCTCTTTTTCACTTTATCTGTTCACAGCCCCATAACTGTCCCTTAAAAAATTATCTATATTGGATATTTTTAAATACACAAGTAAGTTTTATAATCTGGAACCAACAGAAATCAAACACAAAATCAATGATTACGGAGGATAAAGATCATGTCTGCAACAAACGAAAGATATAAACTGAACAAAGAACTGGCACAGATGTTAAAGGGCGGTGTGATCATGGATGTCACAACACCTGAGCAGGCAAAAATTGCCGAGGCTGCCGGAGCCTGTGCGGTTATGGCTCTGGAGCGTATTCCTGCCGATATCCGTGCAGCAGGCGGTGTTTCCCGAATGAGTGACCCGAAAATGATCGAAGGGATCCAGAATGCAGTTTCCATTCCAGTTATGGCTAAATGCCGTATCGGACATTTTGTGGAAGCACAGGTACTGGAAGCCATTGAGATCGACTATATTGATGAAAGTGAAGTTCTTTCTCCTGCTGATGATGTTTATCATATCAATAAAAGAGAATTCAAAGTTCCTTTTGTATGCGGTGCCAAAGATCTTGGAGAGGCACTCCGCCGCATCAATGAAGGTGCTTCCATGATCCGTACAAAGGGTGAGCCCGGAACCGGTGATATCGTTCAGGCAGTCCGCCATATGCGAAAAATGAACAGCGAGATTGCAAAGCTTACCAGCATGCGTAAAGACGAACTTTTTGAGGCTGCAAAAACTCTCCAGGTTCCTTATGAACTGGTATCCTATGTACATGACAACGGCAGACTTCCGGTTGTAAACTTTGCTGCCGGCGGTGTTGCCACTCCTGCAGATGCCGCTCTTATGATGCAGCTTGGCGCCGAAGGTGTCTTCGTCGGTTCCGGTATCTTTAAATCCGGAAATCCGGCAAAAAGAGCTGCTTCCATCGTAAAAGCAGTTACCAACTACACCGATGCCAGACTGATCGCAGAACTTTCCAGAGATCTTGGCGAAGCTATGGTCGGGATCAATGAACAGGAAATCGCCTTACTGATGGCAGAAAGAGGCAAATAATGACAATTGCGGTACTGGCTTTACAGGGTGCTTTTGCAGAACACGAAAAGGTTCTTGACCGCCTTGGCGTTTCTCATATCGAGCTGCGCCAGGCAGGTGATCTTAAAAAGCCTTTCGACGCTCTGATCCTTCCGGGCGGGGAAAGCACTGTTCAGAGCAAGCTATTAAAAGAGCTTGATATGTTTGAGCCCCTGAAAAAAAGAATCGAAAACGGAATGCCCGTTCTGGCTACCTGTGCCGGACTGATCCTTCTAGCTTCTGAGATCGAAGGACAGGACAGCTGTCATTTTGGCACCATTCCCATGTGTGTGCGCAGAAATGCCTACGGAAGACAGCTTGGAAGCTTTCATACGGAAGAAACGGTTAAATCAGTGGGCAAAGTTCCCATGACCTTTATCCGTGCGCCTTATGTGTCTGACGTCCACGATGGTACAAGGGTTCTGGCTTCTGTCGAAGACCGGATCGTTGGCGTACAGTACAACAATCAGCTGGCCTTTTCTTTTCATCCGGAACTGGATGAAGACACCCGGATCCATGAAAGATTTCTGGAAATCGTCCGTAATTCCTGAAGCTGAAATTCCGGGATAACAGCCTCTTTTCATCACATGAAATTGTTTTCTGAAAACGAATGCCACCAGACACACCTGTAAAAAGATGTAAAAATCCGGGAACACAGAGTAATATGGACTGTGTTCCCGGATTTTCTGATATTTTCTGAGCTTTATTTCTCAGCTTATTTGATTGTCTTCAGCTCATACTCCCTGGTTCCCAGACCGATCTTTTCTGCCTGATCCAGAGTTGCCTTCCACTCAATATTCGGATTGGAATCCTTAAAGTGATCATGATGACAGTGCCATCCCGGCTCTGCCAGATGCTCTCCAAGCTGGCTGTTGGCGATCGGTGTTGCCTTCAGGCAGGCATCTGCACAGGCCTGATCCAGTGCAACCGGGTCAAAGCTTGCGAACATTCCGATATCCGGAAGGATCGGCGCATCATTTTCACCATGGCAGTCACAGTTAGGGCTGATATCCTGTACCAGCGCAATATGGAAATGGGGACGTCCGTGACAGACAGCCTGTGCATACTCTGCCATCTTGCGATCAAGAAGCTCGTTTGCACTGCTATTCGGATTGTATACGGCATCATAGCTGCAGGCCCCGATACAGCGGCCACAGCCTTTGCATTTATCGTAATCGATAACTGCTTTCTTGTTTACATATGTAATCGCATCACTTCCGCACTCTTTCGCACAACGGCGGCAACCACGACAGACATCTTCATGGATGGCCGGCTTTCCGCTGGCATGCTGCTGCATCTTTCCGGCACGGCTTCCGCATCCCATACCGATATTCTTCAGAGCACCGCCAAAGCCGGTTGTCTCATGTCCCTTGAAATGGCTGAGACTGATAAAAATATCTGCGTCCATGATAGCATGTCCAATCAGGGCAGTTTTGCAGTATTCTCCGTTTACTACCGGAACTTCTACTTCATCGGTTCCTCGAACTCCGTCACCGATGATGATCTGGCATCCGGTTGTGATCGTGTTAAATCCGTTAAGATTTGCACAGTCCAGATGCTCCAGTGCGTTCTTTCTGCTTCCCGGATAAAGGGTATTACAATCTGTCAGGAACGGCATTCCGCCCTGCTCCTTACAGAGATCTGCTACTACCTTTGCATAGTTCGGACGAAGGAATGCCATATTTCCAAGCTCTCCGAAATGCATCTTGATGGCTACGAATTTTCCATCCATATCGATATCTTTGATTCCTGCGGCAACGCAGAGTTTTTTCAGTTTGTCCAGCTGGCTGGTTCCCACCGGACAACGAAAATCAGTGAAATAAACTGTTGATTTTTCCATTCTGGTTTTTCTCCTGCTGATTCTTTTTATGTAATTACATTTATTTAAACTCTACACGTTTTTTCTGTTTCTGTCAACGGATACTCGCATTCGTACACGACAAACGCATGAATGGTTAGCAACTGCAAATTCTATTTTTTTCTACTTTTTAAGCTTCTAAAAGCTCTTCTAAAT
>PPYE01432592.1_pt1 | contig 44510 bp, 37 predicted proteins | sample 1559881 | NCBI WGS metagenome assembly PPYE01 (sample SAMN08240022, study PRJNA423297) | Human gut metagenome, whole genome shotgun sequencing project.
CCTTTTAGGGAATCAGCACGTAATACCCCTTCTAGGGGTTGTTCAAACCACTAGTTAACTAGTGGTTTTGATTTTCATATAAAGGGTTCAGGCTTAGGAAAGACCAGCTGCCGTTACTTTTTCCGCAATGGAATTGTCTACGAAATTTTCAAAAGGCACTCTGCTTTCCAGTTCGCCGCCCTGTTCCATAATATCTTGCAAGCGTTCATAGCTTTCTTTGGAGAAAGTGGGGTCTGTTTTCCATGTATCTTGTGCCTGATACCGTTCCAGAATGGATGTGAGTGTTTCCAGATCAGAATCGGGGAACTGAGGCAGAATTACTTCCGCGATTTCCGCCGCTGTGTGGGTATCTACCCATTGCTGTCCGCGGTAGATGGCACGGGTAAAAGCTTCGATGACTTCTGGATTTTCCTGCATATAAGCGTCGTTTGCCATGTAAACCGTGTAAGGAATTTCGCCGCAGGCTGCCCCCAGAGAAGCAACGATATACCCAGCGCCGCTGTTTTGCAGAGCTGTTGCGGTAGGTTCAAATTCTACAGTATAGTCACCAATACCGCCGGTAAATGCGCCGGCTGTAGAAGTGAAGTCAATATTATTGACAATTTCCACATCCGTAAAAGGTTCCATGCCGTTCTGCCGCAGTACATATTCCAGTACCAGTTCCGGCATGCCGCCTAATCTGCCGCCAATGACAGCACTTCCTTCCAGATCTGTCCACTGGAAGTCAGGAGAAGGTGAGCGGGATACCAGAAAATTCCCTGCTTTTTGTGTCAGCTGGGCAAAGGCTTTGGGATAGGCTTCCTTGCCTTCGTTGTAGACATACAGCCCGGCTTCGGTACCCAAAAGGGCAATATCTGCTGAATCGGAGAGCAGGGCAGTCATGGATTTGTCTGCGCCGTTGCCAACGGAAACAGTCACATCCAGCCCTTCCTCTTCAAAAAAGCCAAGCTCCTGTGCCACATACTGGGGTGCGTAAAATACGGAATGCACAACCTCATTGAGCCGAACGGGTGTTAAGTTGGCGGATGTTTCCTGCTGGCTGCACCCGGCGGCACAGCCAATGGTCAGTACAGCCGCTGTCAGTATTGCCATTTGTTTTTTCATGTTTTTCCCCCTGAAACATTCTGTTTTTATAGCTTATGCCCCGAAGAGAAAAATGTAAGTTGTCTTTCGTTCTTTTTTTGTAAAAATTTTTTTCGGAGTTTGTCATACTTTTCTTTACTTTTTGGTGTATAATAAATTTTACTATGGAGGTTTCTGGGCATTTTCCGGAAATCCGAAGAAATAAGGAGGTCAATATGGCTGAAAAAATCATGCTCATTGACGGCAACAGTATCATAAACCGTGCATTTTATGGGGTTCCTCTGCTGACAAACGCAGAAGGACGCTACACTAACGCGGTCTATGGTTTTTTCAATATTTTATTCAAATTGTTAGATGAAGATCAGCCGGATTATCTGGCAGTGGCATTTGATATGCATGCGCCAACCTTCCGGCATAAGACTTTTGATGGATATAAGGGTACCCGAAAGGGGATGCCGGAGGAACTGCGGGAGCAGATGCCTTTGCTGAAAGAAGTGCTTACTGCTATGCGTATTCCCATCTACGAACAGGAAGGCTATGAAGCCGATGATATTCTGGGCAGTCTTTCCAAAAAGGCAGAGGATGCAGGGCTCATTCCTGTTGTAGTTTCCGGTGACAGAGATTTGTTGCAGATTGCCGGAGAAACTCTGAAAGTGCGTATTCCCAAAACAAAAGGCGGACGTACAGAAACAGAGGATTATTACGCAAAAGACGTTATGGAAAAATATGGCGTGACACCTTTGGAATTTATCGACGTAAAAGCTCTTATGGGGGATGCTTCCGATAATATCCCCGGTGTGCCAAGCATTGGTGAAAAAACTGCTGTGAAGATTATCCAGCAGTACCATGACATCGAAAATGCCATTGCTCATGCGGCAGAAATCAAGCCCAAAAAGGCTTCAGAAAATCTGACAGAGTTTCAGGAACAGGCAAGACTGAGCAAGTTTTTGGCTACTATCATTCGGGATATGCCTTTGGAACTGGATCTTTCTAAAATGACAACAGCGGATATTTTCACACCGGAGGCTTATGAACTGATTAAGCGTCTGGAATTCAAAAGCATGTTTTCCCGTTTTGAACAGAAAACAACCCAGACAGAAGCAGCGGAAACAGCTTTTACCCATATCACAACAGCGGAGGAAGCGAAAAACTTCTTTGATAATCTGGAACAGAAAGAAACAGCCTATATCCTGCTGGTAGATGATGGCGCATGGAAAGGTATGTCCCTTTGCCAGAATGCGGGAGAAGGTGTTTTTCTGGAAATCACAGAAGAATTGCCTCCCCAGACATTGGCTGATTGTGCCAAAGATTTCTTTACCACAAAAAATATCGTAAAAATCGGTCATGATGTGAAAAGGGACATTCATACAGTGGCTCCTTTTGGTGTGGACGAAATTCATGCTTCTTTTGATACGGCTCTGGCGGCTTATTTGCTGAATCCCACAGGCAATTCTTATGAATATGACGATTTGGCTAGGGATTTTCTGGAGGAAGTGTATCCCTCTGCAGAAGAAGTGTTGGGTAAAGGCAGAAGCAAACAGCCTTTGGAAAGCCTGCCGGAAGGAGAACGTGTTGCTTTTGCTGCAAGACAGGCAGAAGTTGCTTTCCGCAGCAAACAGGTTATGGCAGAAAAAATCAAGGAAAATGAACAGGAAGAACTGTTTTATGAGGTAGAAATGCCCCTGTTGTATGTGCTGGCGGATATGGAACGCTGGGGCATGAAAGTAGACCGTCAGGCCCTTTTGGCATACCAGAAACAGCTGGGCGAAAGCATCGAAACCATTACAAAGGAAATCTATGAACTTTCCGGCGAAGAATTTAACTTGAATTCTCCCAAACAGCTGGGGGTGATTCTTTTTGAAAAAATGGGTCTGAAAGGCGGCAAAAAGACCAAAACCGGTTATTCCACTGCGGCAGACGTACTGGAAAAACTGAAAAATGAAGCGCCTATTGTAGAAAAAATACTTTATTATAGACAGCTGGCAAAATTGAAAAGCACTTATGCCGATGGTTTGCTGGCAGTGATGGATGAAAAAACAGATAAAATTTACTCTACCTTTAACCAGACCATTACAGCTACAGGACGTATCAGCTCCACAGAACCCAATCTGCAGAACATTCCTGTGCGTCTGGAATTGGGACGAGAATTGCGTCGAGTATTTGTTCCAACCTCTGATGAATTCTGCTTCCTGGATGCAGACTATTCTCAGATTGAACTGCGTGTATTGGCGCATATTGCTGGGGATGAAACCCTCATTGATGCTTTCCGTCATCAGCAGGATATCCATCGCCTGACAGCTTCTCAGGTGTTCCATGTGCCTTTTGATAAGGTAACACCATTGCAGAGAAGCAACGCGAAGGCTGTAAACTTTGGTATCGTTTACGGTATCGGTTCTTTCAGCCTTAGTCAGGATCTGGGTATCACCAGAAAAGAAGCGGAACAGTATATTGCGGCATACTTTACAAAGTATCCAAAAATCAAGGAATATCAGGAACGGATGATCAAAGAAGCAACAGAACAGGGATATGTTTCTACGATTTTCCATCGCAGACGTGCTATGCCCGAACTGCAGAGCGGCAACTTTGTCCAGCGTTCCTTTGGGGAAAGAGTGGCAATGAATATGCCTATTCAGGGCAGTGCCGCTGATATTATCAAAATTGCCATGGTGAAAGTTCATCGTGCCCTGAAAGAAGGGGGATTCCGTTCCCGTCTGATTTTGCAGGTACACGACGAACTGCTCATCGAAACAGCGCTGGAAGAAAAAGAAGCTGTGGCAAAAATTCTGAAAGAAAATATGGAACAGGCAGTGGCTTTGGCTGTGCCTTTGGACGTAGATGTCCATGAGGGACAGAACTGGCTGGATGCCAAATAAAAAAGAGGGATAGAACATGAAAGTCATTGGATTGACTGGCGGTACTGGCAGCGGCAAAAGCGTTGTCAGCCGCTATTTGAAAGAAATGGGTGCTGTGATTGTAGATGCGGATCTGGTGAGCCGCCAGATTGTTGAGGTTGGAAAACCTGCCTATGAGGAAATTGTGGCGTATTTCGGCAAAGATATTTTGCAGGAAGATGGAACCATTTTCCGTAAGAAACTGGGAGAAATCGTTTTTCATGATGAAGGAAAACTGGCGTTTCTCAACCGCTGCACCCATACATATATTGTGGCAGAAATGAAAGACCAGATTGAACAGGCAAAGACAGAAGGAACTGCTTCCTGCATTGTATTGGATGCGCCGCTGCTCTTTGAAGTTGGTCTGGAAAAATTCTGCGATGCTGTCTGGGTGGTTTATGCCGATGCGGAAGTTCGCGCCCAGAGAGTTATGGAACGGGATGGTGTCAGCCATGAACTTGCTATGGCGCGCATTGCCAACCAGAAATCCTGGGAAGAATATAAGGCATTGTCCGATGTTGTTTTGGACAACAGCGGTGATCTTGCCCATTTGCAGGAGCAGCTTGCTCTGGCATGGAAAACATTACAAGAATAAACAGGTGAAGAAAACATGATTCGATTTTTGAAAAAATTGCTGTCACTGGTGTTTTTTCTCTGTGTTGTGGCAGCAATCGGATATTTTGTGGTGGTTCCGCGGTTTGTGCCGTTGGAATATGAGGAATATGTGGACAAATACGCATCACAGTATCAGGTAGAGCCTTCATTGGTGTATGCTGTGATCTTCTGTGAAAGCGGTTATGATCCCCAGGCGGTTTCTCACGCAGGCAGCAAAGGGCTTATGCAGATCAGCGATGATACGGCGGTATGGGCAGCCCAGCAGATTGAAGGCATGGATGCGGAGAACCTGAATGTGATGGATCCGGACGAAAATATCCAGATCGGCTGTTGGTATCTGCATTGGCTCCATGATAAATTCAATGGAAATACCCAGACTTGTTTGGCGGCATATAATGCTGGACACAATAAAGTTGCCCAGTGGCTGGCAGATGAGGAAAAAAGTGCAGATGGTCTGACACTGGAGGAAATCCCCTATGCGGAAACAGATCAGTACGTCAAAAAAGTGACGCTGATGCAGAAAGTGTACCAGTGGCGCTACGGTGTATAAGGAGGAAAATGGCATGAAAAAGAGAATATGGGCTTTAGCTTTGACGGCTGTTTTCCTTTTGACAGCCTGCGGTGGCGGAGAAAGTACAACAGGAGATTTTTCAGTTACTGCCGGGGAAGATGCGCAGACAGCAGCGGCAAGTGGTCTGACCCTTTCCATGCGTGTGCCGGAAACATTGAATCCTTTGCGGAATCGGGATGAATCCGTTGACCGTATTTTGAAACTGATGTTTCTGCCTTTTATTGGACAGGGGGAAAACGGAAAACCGGAAGGCGGCGTTGCGGAAAATTGGACGCTGTCCGCAGATGGTATGAGTCTGGCAGTAAACCTGAAGCAAAATATTAAATGGACAGATGGTACCAGTTTGACTGCGGATGATGTGGTATTTTCTTATGATACCATTGCTGGTTCAGAGGAGGATGCCGTATATAAGAATGTGACCAATTATGTAGCTTCCTGTACGAAAACAGGCACTTACAGTGTGACTGTCAATTTCCGGGAAGCCTTCAGCAATAATATGTCTGCACTGTATTTCCCCATAATCCCGGCTGCTCATTATCGGGGGCAGACGGAAATGGATAGCCCTGCAAATATGAATCCCGTAGGGAATGGCCCTTATCGTATGGAAAGCTATACCATGGCTTCTTCCATGGTTTTGGTGCCAAATGAAAGTTACAGCGGTACTGTGCCGAACATTTCCAATATCACAGTGAAAATTACAGGCAGTGCGGATACAGATGATTATTCCTTTAGTCAGGGGATTCTGGATACCATGGTGACAGACTCCACATCAGCGGGCAGGTACTTGGCTGCCGATGATAAAATGAAAGGAACTGCCTTTGATGCAGGCGTTTATGATTTTATTGGATTTAATTTCGGCAGAGATCTGTTTCAGGATAAAAACCTGCGTCAGTCAGTGGCTTATGTGGTACCGAAAGATTACATTTATGAAAGCGTGTATCTGAAATACGCGGAAATGAGCAATACCCCCGTCAGCCCAGCGTCTTGGCTGTATGAGGAAAACGTGGCGCCTTATAATTATGATGCGTCCATGGCGTCTACGCTTTTGAAAAACGCAGGTTGGGCAGATACAAATAATGACGGTGTGCTGGAGAAAGAAAAGGAAAACGGCACGAAAGAGGAATTACGCATCACAATGCTGGTGAATAAAGAAAATACAGCACGGAATCAGATTGCCAGCCGCATGGAAGAAGAACTGGAAGCCATTGGCTTTGAAGTGACCATTGATGCCCAGCCCTATGACGTTTACAGTGAAAAATTCGCATCAGGAGACTTTGATCTGGTGGTAGGCGGCTGGAAAATGCCAGAAGTGTTGAATCTGGCGCCATTTTTCGTGACAGATGGCGATTATAACTATATCGGCTATTCCAACGAAGAAGTGGATCAGCTGCTGCAAACAGCAAATAGTGCTATCGGGGAAGGGCAGACATTGCTGGCATACAGCAATCTGCAAAAGAAACTGGCGGAGGAATTGCCATATGTGAGCATTGCTTACAGACAGGATGTTTTGCTGACTTCTTCTTATGTAGGTGGTGAAATCCATCCCACACGAATCAACGTGTTTGATGGTATCGAATATTGGACATTACAGCAAAAAGGATGATAACAGGGGTGTGAGAAGATGTCAGAATTCCGAAGAAATCCTTTTACGGGAGAATGGACTCTATACGCAGAAAACAGAAAAAACAGACCTTATGAATTTACTTGGTCAAAGCCGGAGCGGAAAACCGGTGAGAAATGTCCTTTTTGCAGAGGACATGAAAGCTGGACAACACCTGCTGTGTATCAGGATGGTGCAGATGGTGTCTGGAGCATCCGGGTGTTTCCCAATATGTATCCGGCAGTCAGTGCCAGTGGGTTTTACAGTGAAAGGGAATCTTTTTATGAGCAGACTGTGGGCACAGGCCGTCATGAAGTTTTGGTGGATACATCTACCCATGGGGAAACCATTGACGAATTTTCTCTGGGTCATATGCAGGAAGTGTTGATGGTTTTGCGTATGCGGTATGTGAGCATCCGAGCAGAAGAAAATACGGAATATGTCCAGATATTCAAAAACTGCGGTGCGGAAGCTGGTATGAGCATTCAGCATTCCCATTGGCAGTTGGTAGGGGTTCCCATTGTGCCGGAACGTATCCGTAAAATGATGGATTTAGGCATGGGAAAAAGCTGCCGTTTCTGCGAAATGCTGCTTCATGAACAGGAACAGAAAAAACGGATTGCTTATGAAAATGAAACATTTCTTGCCATTGCGCCCTATGCATCCCGTTATCCTTATGAAGTTTGGGTGATGCCCAAAGCACACCGCAAAGCTTTTGGAGAACTGACAGCGGAAGAAATGTCAGATCTGGCGGAAATGCTGCATGTTCTGCTGCCGAAGGTGGCAAAATTGCGACAGGATGTGGGGTATAATCTCTGCTTGATGGATAGCCCGAAATTCGGGGATTTCCATTGGCATTTGCAGATCTTGCCTCGTATTGGTGGATTTGCTGGATTTGAAAACGCCACGGATTGCTTCATCAATACGGTTCGCCCGGAAGATGCGGCAGCATATTATCGCGGCGATGAGGAAGAAACAGAAGCATAATTTTGAATTTTACTTATAAACAGGGAGGATTTTGCAGTAAAAATCCATCCCTGTTTTTTTTCTGCAAAAAAATTTCTTTTCAGAATCCAATTTTTTCGTTATAATCGAACTGCAAAGAGAGGGGGATTTCATTTGAAAAAACATGCTTTTATTTTTGATATGGACGGTGTGCTCATTGATAGCCAGCCTGTCCATTATGATGCTGACCTGGAAACATTGGCACATTTTGGTGTGCAGCTGACACGGGCAGACGTAGAACCTTTTGCAGGTACGACAAATCCTGTGCGTTTTCCCATGTATCAGGAAGCTTTTCAGGTGCAGGCAACGCCGGAAGAAATGATGGCATACCGTGAAGTTGTTGTACGCCGAATGTTTGTGGAAAGCAATGCCCACGCCATCAAAGGCACAAAAGAACTGCTGGAAAACATTCATGCAGCGGGCTATCCTGTTGCACTGGCGTCTTCCACAGATCCGGAGCTGATTCGCTGGATACTGGAAACCATTGGATTACTGCCATATTTCGACAAAATCGTCAGCGGAGAAGAAGTGCCTAAGAGCAAACCGGAGCCAGATGTTTTTCTGGAAGCTGCAAGACAATTGGGGGCAGCGCCGGAAAACTGCTTTGTGATTGAAGATTCCACCAATGGTATTCGTGCTGGTAAAGCCGCAGGTATGTGGGTACTGGCATATAAAAATCCTACCAGTGGGGAACAAGATCTTTCTCTGGCAGATAAAGTGACAGACGATTTTACAAAAGTGAACGTGAATACATTTCCGGTAAATGAGGAGGAAAATGCATGAAGATAGAACAGGTAGCTTTGTTTGGCGCAGGCTCCGTTGGGGGCAGCCTGCTGTGCAGACAGAGAGAAAATTTGGATAAGATCAAAGTCATTGTCCACGGTTCCAGACGGGAACGTATGGAAAAAGAAGGATTGCTCACCCGTGGGGAAACATTCTTTCCTCAAATCTGGGAAAAAGGTTCTTACCCTGATTTGCTCATGGTGGGATTGAAGAATACACAGCTGAAAGCATCCATTGAAGAACTGCGGGATTATGTAGGGCCCAATACCATTCTGATGCCTTTGATGAATGGTATTTCCGCTTCGGAAGAACTGCGGGAAGCATTTCCGGAAAATACAGTTTTGACCGCTGTGGTTTATGTAGATGCCAGAAAAATCGGCAATGAATTATTCTGCGGAGAAACATTCCTCATTCAGATTGGTGACGCAGAAGAAGCAGTATTGGAAGCAATAAAAGAAGCGTTGCTTTCCTGGGGAATTTCCTGCCAGATCTGCGCAGATATTACCAGACGTCAGTGGCGGAAATGGATGATGAACATAGGTACCAATCAGGTTTCTGCTATTTTGGGTGCCAATTATGGACAGTTCCAGCAGAAGGAAGCAGTACGAAATATGGCGCTGGCAGCAATGGCGGAAGTGGTTGCTGTTGCGGAAGCAGCAGGCGTAGATCTTCATGCGGCAGATGTGGCTGCGGCGGGAGACAGTGTAAACAAGTGGAGTGCAGAAGGAAAATGCTCTATGCTGCAGGATGTGGAAGCACACCGCCTGACAGAAGTGGAATCTTTCTCTGGCAAACTTGTGGAGCTTGGCAAAAAATATGGTGTGCCTACACCTATTAATGAAACTTTATATGCTTTGATTCGTGCGAAAGAAGCAATGTATTCTTAAATAAAAAAGTCTTTCTTCATTTTTGGAGAAAGACTTTTTTATTTTTGTTTTTCTTTTCACTTTGTGGCTGGTGCTGTATAATCGGAAGGAGAACAGGAGGAACCAAGATGGACTTACGAGAACGACTGAGAACATATGGAGCAGGAAATGCGTACCCTTTTCATATGCCGGGACACAAACGGCAGAAACAGCAGGGCAGCCTGTTTCCTTATGATTTAGATATTACAGAAATTGATGGCTTTGATAATCTTCACCATGCGGAAGGTATTCTGGAGGAAGCCATGGAACGAGCAGCAAAACTTTGGGGCAGCAGAAAAAGCTTTTTTCTGGTAAATGGCAGTAGTTCCGGCTTGCTGGCAGGCATTCGGGCTGTGACAAAGCGCGGTGACAAAGTTTTGATGGCAAGAGGATGCCATCGGGCGGTGTACCATGCTGTGGAATTGTGTGGCCTGCATCCTGTTTATATGCAGGCGGAATGGGTGGAAGAAATGCAGATTTCCGGCAGCATCCAGCCGGAAACCGTAGAGAAGCACTTGCAGGAACATCCTGACTGCAAGCTGGTGATTCTTACAAGTCCTACCTACGAAGGCGTGGTCAGTGATATTACCGAAATAGCGAAAGTTGCCCATCGGTATGGTGCATATCTTCTGGTGGATGAAGCCCATGGCGCGCATTTGGGTTTTAGCAAAGGATTCCCGGATACGTCAGTGCATTTGGGGGCGGATGTGGTGGTACAGAGTCTCCATAAAACTTTGCCTTGCCCCACCCAGACAGCTATTTTGCATGTCTGCACAGCACAAGTGGATGTGACAGAAGTTGGAAGACAGCTTTCTGTATTCCAAACCAGCAGTCCTTCTTATGTGTTCATGGCGGAAATCGATGGATGCGTTTCTTTATTGGAACAGAAAAGAGAAAGTCTTTTTGCAGCTTATGAAAGAAGATTGGCATCTTTTTATGAAAAAATGGAGAAGCTGAAACATATCAGACTTTGTCAGCCGGCAGTTTCTCCAGCAGTGTTTGGTCATGACAGGGGAAAACTCCTCTTTTTTACAGGAAACTGCAATTTGTCAGGGGTAGAGCTGGCAGAAATTCTGCGGGAGAGATATGAACTGGAAATAGAAATGTCGCAGCCCCTGCATACATTGGCAATGACCAGTATTTTTGATACAGACGAAGGTATGGAACAGCTGGCAAAAGCTATGCTGGAAATTGACAAAGAAGTAATGCTGGCAAAACAGCCATTGGCAAAAGGGCAGATGGTGCTTCCGCAGATGGTATGCGGTATGGAACAGGCTTTGCGGGGAGAAACGACAGAAGTAATATTGGATGATAGTCTTGGGAAAATTGCGGCTGATTTTCTTTGGGCATATCCGCCGGGGATTCCCCTTGTTGCCCCTGGAGAACGAATTTCAGAAGAGGTATTGGCTCAGGCTTTTTATATGAAGGAAAACGGTGTCAATGTCCAGTGCGCTTTTGCAAAAGACGGAAAGATTCGCGTGTGTTTTTGTGAATGATGTGACATTTTTTGGTTCAAACTTGAAACAAAGCTTTTTTTGTGATAGAATACGGACAGGTATGTCTTAAAGGAAAAGACGTCCGTAAAAGCAAAGGGGTGATATACATGAAACACATTCAGACATTGAATACCCGTGATCTGGCTGCAAGTGTAAAACACGGCGGCTGTGGCGAATGCCAGACATCCTGTCAGTCTGCTTGCAAAACATCTTGTGGTGTTGCAAACCAGCAGTGCGAAAACAAATAAGAAGCGACAGGATAAGTCGCTGCCCGTTTCGGGCGGCGACTTTTTACGCATAATCCCGAAGATGGCTTCGGATCAAATAGTATATAAAATAGAAAGAGGATTTTTATGATTCATCAGTACAAGTTAAATGGTTACAACATCGTGCTGGACGTTTACAGCGGTTCCGTACATGTTGTGGATGATGTGGCGTACGACATCATCGGTATGTATGAAGGACATACAAAAGAAGAAATCACAAAGGCGATTCTGGAAAAATACGCAGATAATCCGGAAGTTACAGCTGAAGAAATCGCAGATATTCTGGAAGGGGTAGAAGAACTGAAGAAAACAGGCAAACTCTTTACAGAAGACCTGTACGCAGACATTGCGGCAAATTTCAAAATGAAAAACAACGACATCAAGGCACTGTGCCTTCATGTAGCACACACCTGCAACCTGACATGTGATTACTGTTTTGCAAGTCAGGGTAAATATCAGGGGGAACGTGCTCTCATGAGTTTTGAAGTTGGGAAACAGGCACTGGATTTCCTCATTGCCAACTCCGGTAACAGAAAAAATCTGGAAGTGGACTTTTTTGGCGGCGAACCCCTCATGGACTGGGATGTGGTGAAACAGCTGGTAAATTATGCCCGCAGCGTGGAAAAACAGCACAACAAAAATTTCCGCTTCACACTGACCACCAATGGTTTGCTGGTTGATGATGATGTCATCGAATTTGCAAACAAAGAAATGCATAACGTGGTACTGAGTCTGGACGGCAGAAAAGAAGTCCATGATAAACTGCGCCGTACCGTTGGCGGTCATGGCAGCTATGATGTGATCGTACCCAAGTTCCAGAAGTTCGTTCAGAGTAGAAACAACACTGGTTACTATGTGCGCGGTACTTATACACATGACAACATTGATTTCACAAAGGATATTTTCCATATGGCGGATCTGGGCTTCACAGAACTGTCTATGGAACCTGTTGTTTGTGATCCCAAGGAACCTTACGCACTGACAGAAGCAGATTTGCCTGTACTTTTCGAACAGTATGAAATTCTGGCAAAAGACATGCTCCGCAGAGAAAAAGAAGGCAAGCCTATCACTTTCTATCACTACATGATCGATTTGACAGGCGGCCCTTGCGTATATAAGCGTGTAACTGGCTGCGGCAGCGGTACAGAATATATGGCAGTTACCCCTTGGGGCGAACTGTTCCCTTGCCATCAGTTCGTAGGCGATCCTGCTTATAGTCTGGGTGATATCTGGAAAGGCGTTACCCATCCTGAAGTGCAGGACAAATTCCGCAAATGCAATGCTTATGCACGTCCTGACTGCAAAGGCTGCTGGGCAAAACTGTACTGTTCCGGCGGCTGCGCTGCCAACGCTTACCATGCAACAGGGGATATTGCAGGCGTATATGAATACGGCTGTCAGCTCTTCCGCAAACGTATGGAATGTGCCATCATGATTCAGGTAGCAAAACAGGTACAGGAATAATTCTCTGAAAACATAGAGCTGGAAATTTTTGAGCAATCGAAAATTTCCAGCTTTTTTACATAAAAAACAGATTGTATGTTCTGATATACAAAGTCAACAAAAAGAACATATGTTTTTATAATGCACTTGCACAAAAAAGAAGAGAATCCAGAAAGTACATTGAAGCATATTTCGAAGTGTGATATAATCTGACAAAACACCTAAGGAGGGGATAGGATGAAAAAGAAGATTGGTCTGCTTCTAATCGCGGCTTTGCTGATTTCTGTGCCAAACTGCACCAATGCGGATGGAACCACAAAAATTGAAATCAACGGAAAACAGGTGGCGTATACCAAAGAAGCAGGCACACCTTTTGTGGACGATGCAGGAAGAACACAAGTTCCTTTTAGACAAACCATGGAAACGTATGGTTGCACAGTTTCTTGGGATGGAACCGAACAGATGGCAATTGCCCAAAAAGACGGCATTACAGTAGAAGTACCCATTGGACAGCCTTATATTTATCGAAACGGGACAAAGGTGGAGAATGATACTGCTGCATTGATACAGGATGGCAGGACATATCTGCCCATTCGTGTGGTGCTGGAAAGTTTTGGTGCCAAAGTCCAGTGGAATGGAAATACCAATACAGTTGTTGTGACTTCTGGTGGACAAACAGCAGAAAATGGAGATATTCAAGTGCACTTTCTGGATGTGGGGCAGGGGGATGCGGCACTCATTAACGATGGAGAATTTGAAATCCTCATTGACGCTGGTGTATCAGCGGAAGGCGGAAAGGTAGTACAGTATCTTTCTGATTATGTAGATGGTGATTTGGATGTGGTTGTTGCCAGCCATGAAGATGCTGACCATATTGGCGGTCTGCCTGCGGTATTTGACGCGTATACCGTAGAAGAAGTGGTGGATAATGGCAGAACCAGTACTACAAAGACATATAATACCTACCATAATAAAGTACAGGCGGAAGGATCAGATTATGCTGTGGATACAACGGCACAGAATATTACACTGCCCAGCGGGGCTACACTGGAATTTCTGCCTATTACAGCTGTTTATGATAACGCTAATGATAACAGTGTTGTGACGATGCTCACCTATGGCGATGTGGAAGTGTTGTTTACGGGAGATCTGTCCGCGGATGTGGCAGATGCTAACAGTGGTTTGTTTTCCGATGTGGAAGTGCTGAAAGCAGGGCATCATGGTTCCAGAACCTCTGTCAGCAGTCAGTTCCTCCAGACAACGAAACCTGAATATGTAGTCATTTCCGCAGGTCTTGATAATTCTTATGGCCATCCCCATAAAGAAGCGCTGTCTGCTTATCTAAATACAGGCGCGGATGTTTATGGAACATTCCGTTCCGGTGACATTGTCATGACCACAGATGGACAGAAGATTTCTTTTAATACCACAGATAAATTGACACTTTCTGATGTGGGAGCGAAATCCAAAGGGACAACCCCTGTACAGAAACCGGTTACACAGCCAGAGCAGCCTTCAAAGCCAGTGGCGGAAACAACGGTGACTTATGTAGGAAATAAAAATTCAAAAGTATTTCATCGTGCTTCCTGTTCCTCCGTTTCTCAAATGAAGGACAGCAATAAAGTGTCTTTAAGCAGTCGGGACGCTGCCATTTCTCAGGGATATCGTCCCTGTGAAAATTGTCAGCCATAATAGATATAGAAGAAAGCAGGGCTTTAAGGGCATCTTCATAAGAAAACAAAGAAAGCTGAAATCATTATAACGCAAAGGATTCCAGCTTTCTTATTTTTACGAAAGTTTTATCTGTAATGTTTTCTTATGAAGCAAGCCGCAGCAATTCCCCTTAAGAAATCAAGAAAAGAAAAACAATGTTTTCTTAAGGGAATTCTGCTTTCCTGCTTTTTTAATTGCCTTTGCTGCTCAAAGGATTGCTGCGTTCTTCCCAAAAGATGTTGTTGTCCGGTTCCGCTTTGCCGCTGTCACTATAATGGGCATTTTGGCGGATCTGGTATAAATCATTGCCGGAAACCGTGTCCTTGGGTGTTTTTTTGTGTTGTTGATATCTCTTTTTTGTCATGTTTATCACCTCTTTTTATATTGTTTGCGATGGTTTCTTTTTTTATCAAGGAAAGTGTTTGGAATTTTTCAGCAAAAAAAGAACATAAAATGTTTAAGCTTTGTTTATGTCATGTTCATATTTTGTTCAAAATAGTAGAATATACTAATTACAACAGAGAAAATAAAGAAAGCAAAAAGCAATTCAGATATAACAGGAGGAATGAAATATGTATAATCCAAATGAAGATAAAAGAGAAAACGATAACAACATGGAGTCTATCCATGGACACGGTGAAAATGAACGTGAAGAAAAGGTATTCAGCGAAAACGAATCCCATGTACAGGAATCCAGAGAATTGGAACAGAATGTAACAGCGGAGGATGCAAAGGCAGAAGAAGTAAAAAATGAACACCCCCAACAGACATATCACAGTGAAACACTGCGGGACTACACACCGGAAGATGCACAGCCCATGTGCTTTGAATCCGAAGCGGCAGAAAAGACAGGCAGCGCAGGAAATGCGCATCAGGAATCTGTCAGAGAAGAAAGAACAGAAGAATCTGTTCATGCAGCTGGCCCTAGAGAAGAACGCAGAAAACAGGAAAAAAATAAAAATTGCTATGCGGAACATGTGAAAAAACACAGCAAGAAGAAAAACAGCGGCTGGGCAAAACTTATCGCAGGTTGCTTAATCATTGGCTTGGCTGGTGGTACAGGTATTGGTGCCGGCTATGGTGTAATAGAACAGCATTACCAAAATGCAGGTGGCAGTACAATGACATCCAGCGGAACTGTGAATGTAGAAAAGACAGCAACGGGAACAGGTATGTCTACCATTGATGTGGTGCGTGCCGTAAAACCTTCCGTTGTCAGCATCACCACAAAAATTGAAGGTGTAACTTCTTACTATGGTGCTTTTAGTGTGCCTTATGAAGGCGAAGGCGCCGGAAGTGGTGTTATTTTCTATTCCGATGATGAAAAAATCGCTATCGTAACAAATAACCATGTTATTGAAGATGCCACAGAAGTATATGCTACCATTAACGATACAACCAGTGTGCAGGCGAAAGTCGTTGGCACAAAGAGCGACTCTGATCTGGCTGTACTGACCATCTCCTGGGATGATCTGAGAGCGGCTGGCATTGATGAAGTAACAGTGGCAACATTTGGTGATTCCGATAGTCTGGAAGTTGGCGAAAGTGTCATTGCCATCGGGAATGCCATGGGCTTGGGCCTTTCTGCAACAGATGGTATTGTCAGTGTGAAAAATCAGACCATCAGTGTGGATAACAACACATTGAATGTAATACAGACAAGTGCTGCCATCAACAGCGGTAACAGCGGCGGTGCCCTGGTAAACAGCCGTGGTGAGGTAGTTGGTATCAATACAGCAAAATATAATTCTTCCATGGCAGAAGGTATGGGCTATGCAATTCCAAGCAATGAGGTTATTTCCGTAGCACAGGATCTGCTGGAAGACGGTACGGTAACAACACCTTACATTGGCATCATGGGTACAAGTATCACTTCTGAAAATGCATCTTTGTATAAACTGCCAGTGGGCGCACTGATTGTAGAAGTAACAGAAGGTGGCCCTGCGGCCAAAGCAGGTATCCAGGCAGGGGATATCATCACAGAATTCAATGGAAAAACAGTCATGGATATGGACTCCTTATCTGAACTGGTAAAAGAAACAGAAATTGGCCAGACAGTTTCTGTGCATATCATCCGCAATGGTGAAAAGGCCATGGATGTGCAGCTGACCGTTCAGGACAAAAACGCATAAAGCTTTTTCGAGGCTTTTCATATAGATAAAAGGGCAGGTGTAAACGCATCTGCCCTTTGTGGTTTTGTGAAAAACGGCGGAATTTTTATAAAAATAAAAGACAGAAAATAGGCAGTGCCCTTTACCCGAGAGACAAAATGTATTATAATAAAACGATGCAATAGAGTAAAAAAGAAAAAGGAGGATACCAATGCAAAGAGGCTCCTCGGGAAATAAAACCAGAAAAAAGAAAAAGCGTCCCAATGGGCCGCCGCAAGGAAAGGCGCAAAGGGATAATGTATATGAGTTAAACCGCATCCGGCAGAAGCGGGAAAGTGAAAATCGTTATTATGGACGAACACAGCCCCAGCCAGCGCCACGGGTGCATCAAAGACCTGTGCAGCCGAAAAAGGCGCAGCATAAAACAGCACAGCCGAAGAAACCGTCCAAAGCAACTGTGAAGCGCCGTAGAAATTATGCGGGACGAATCTTGCCGTTGTTTGTCTTTGGTGTCATTGCCCTGTACTTGGTAGCACAGCTGATGATGATGGCGGTGAAAAAGCCGGAAACCAATGTGGAAACGGTGACTTATGGCACCATTGACACACCGGTAAGCAGACAGGGTATTATTGTGCGTGACGAATATGTGGTCAAGAGTGATCGCACAGGAACGCCTTTCTACGAGTATTCAGAAGGGGATTATGTTTCCAAATCTTCTGTGGTATGTCAGGTAAAAGACACTGCTTCTACGGATGTGCTGGAAAAGAAATTGCAGTCCATTGACAAAGATATTCTGGAAACACAGAAAAGCCGCAGCGATCTGTCGGCATTTTCTGAGGATATTACACGCATAGAAAATAATATGGGAAATACTGTGGAAATGTTTGGCAGCAGATCTATGAAAACAGACGCTTCCTATTTATACTCCATGCGTACACAGCTTGACAGCTATATGATGCAGAGAAATGAAATCTGGCTGTCAGAAGATGTGGAGAGCCTTTCTCAGCTCAGTGAAGAACGCAGTTCCTATGAACAGCAGCTTTCTCAAAGCATGAGTTCCGTAACGGCACCGGAAAGCGGCGTTGTAGCGTTCAGTTATGATGGGTTGGAAGAGACATTGAAACCGGATGCTTTGGAAGAAATTACTGTTGGTCAGCTTAGCGGAAGCGAAAAAATGACTTACATTTCCAAAGTGAATAACGTAAAAGAAGGAGATCCGCTGTTCCGTATTGTCAGAAGCAATCAATGGTATATCGTATCTAATTTCCCGGCAAATGAAGTGCTGGATTGGAAAGCAGGCGATACCAAAAAGCTGAACTTGATTAGTGAGGACAGCACAACGGCAGTGTCCGCAACCATTCATTCCATCACACCGGGTGAGACGGAAACAAAGGTTGTATTCTCTTGCTTTACATATATGGATGAATTTATGGACAGCCGTACCATTTCGTTCAGTCTGGAAAGTGAAACAGTACAAGGACTGAAAATTCCCAATAATGCTATCGTTGAAAAATCTCTGCTGAAAATTCCGTTGGATTGCCTGACAGAAAGCGGCGGCAATCAGGGAGTACTGCTGGTCAATGGGGAAAATTCCAAGTTTATTGCAACGACCATCATCAGCAGCGATGATTCTTATGCATATCTGGCACAGTCAGACCAGACATTGAAGCTGGGCGATGTGATCCTCCAGGGAACAGGAGAAACCGCTGGACAGTATACTGTGGCGGAAGTAGAAACGATGCCAGGTGTATATGTGGCAAACAGTTCCATGGCAAAATTTGTGCCCATCACAATTTTGGAGCAGAATCAGGAATATGCCATCGTAAGATCTAACAGCAGTTATGGTCTTCAGGTGTATGATACCATCGTATCTGATGCGAAAAATATTACAGAGGGACAATCCATTTATTGATAAAAAGGAGATGCACAAAATGGGAACGATACAGCAAAATATTGCAGAAGTAGAAAAGCGGGTGGCTGATGCTGCCGCCCGTGCAGGCAGAAAACGGGAAGATGTCCTGCTGCTGGCTGTCAGTAAGACAAAACCTGTGGAACTTATAAAGGAAGCCGTTGCCTGCGGACTGACTTCTTTGGGTGAAAATAAAGTACAGGAGATCATGGAAAAATATGAACCCATGGGCCCTGGCGTTCATTGGCATTTAATTGGACATTTGCAGACAAATAAGGTAAAATATATCATTGACAAGGTAGACATGATTCATTCTGTGGAAAGCCTGCGTCTGGCAGAAGAGATCAATAAACGGGCAGCAGCCAAAGATCTTGTGATGGATATTCTGGTGGAAGTCAATATGGCTGATGAAGAAAGCAAATTTGGCGTAAAACCGGAAGAAGTAGAGGCGTTTTTGCACGATCTGTCACAGCTTCCCAACATTCGTGTCAGAGGGCTTATGACAGTTGCGCCTTTTGTAGAAAATCCTGAAGAAAATAGGGTATATTTCCGTAAAATGCGAGAATTACTGGTTGACATGAACGGCAAAAAAATTGATAATATAAACATGGATATGCTTTCCATGGGGATGACTGGTGACTATGAAGTAGCCATTGAAGAAGGTGCGACCATCGTCAGAGTGGGTACCGGCATTTTTGGCGAAAGATTCTACCCCAACAAGGCTTAAGCAAGAAAAGAAATCTAGGAGGATAAGAAAGTGGCAAAGTTTATTAATAAAATGAAAGATTTGATGTTTGGTGAATACGAAGACGATGAAGATTACTATGAAGATGATTATGAATATGAAGCTCCTGCCAGAGAGGCAGCTCCTGTAAGCAGCAGCTATGGTCTTCGTGACGTCAGCCGCGAATCCGATTACAGCACCACATCTGCGCCTCGCAAAACAACAAGAAACAATCCGCAGGTTTACAGCATCAACACAAACGTTCAGATGCAGGTAGTGATTATCAAACCGGAATGTTATGAGGATGCACAGGAAATTTGTGATCAGATCAAGACCAAAAAACCTGTTGTGGTAAATCTGGAAAAAGTAGAATACCCTGTTGCACAGAGAATCATGGACTTCCTGAGTGGTACCTGTTACTCTCTGGAAGGTTCTATTCAGCGTGTAGCAAATAATATTTTTGTCATTGCTCCTGAAAATGTAGATATCAGCGGCGATTTCAAGGAAGAACTGAAAACAAAAGGTGTCATTCTTCCCTGGATGAGCAGTGGCAGATAAGGAAGGAAGGAAGAATCATTTGACGAGTTTACAAGCATTGTTCATACAAGCCATTGATGTTTTTTTCAATGTCATTGAATGGCTGATTTTTATTCGGATTTTATTATCCTGGATTCCCATGTTCGGATATAGCAATCCTTTGGGACGCCTCATTTACAATCTGACAGAACCCATTCTGGGGCCTTGTCGCAGTATGCTGGAAAAATCTCCATTGGGCGGCGGCATGATGCTGGACTTTTCTCCCATCATCGCACTGATCCTGATGGTACTGGTAAAACAGTTGTTGATGGGTCTGGTGCTTCTGTTCTGATGGAACGAGGTGACGGATGTGAATAAACAAGCGTTATTACAAGGAATGACACAGCCTGAGGAAAGACTTTTGTTTGCGAAAGTGCTGGATCAGGCTGCTTTCAGTTATAAGCGCCATACACCGGCGTTTACGGATTTCCTAGACATGGCAAAAAGTGGGAAGTTTCTGGAAAAACTCCGTTCCCTTTCAGACTTAAATGTAGTCGCTTTTGGCGGCACAGAGGACTGTGAGCGGCGCATGATTGGTTTTGCGCCGGATTATATGGAGCTGGAAGGAAAGGATTTTCCCATTTGTGCCTTGCGTATCACAAAGCATAAAAAATTTGGTCAGACAGACCTGAGCCATCGGGATTATCTGGGCTCTATTTTGGGTCTTGGCATTGACCGGGGAAAAGTTGGGGATATTCTCGTATCTGAAGAACAGACCCTTTGCTTTGTATCAGAGGAAATCGCGGATTACATTCTGGTGAATCTGGAAAAAGTATCCCGTACGCCTGTGCAGGTGGAAAAAACAGATTTGTCGGAAATTGAGGCAAAAAAAGAAATTGAAGTTCGCAGGCTGACAGTGGCTTCCGTGCGGCTGGACGCTGTGGCGGGAGGTGTGCTTCATCTTTCCCGGGGAAGAGTGCAGGCACTCATCGCTGGGGAAAAAGCCAATGTGAACTGGAATGTGACAACAAATCCTTCTCTTTTGTTAAAGGAAGGGGATATGGTTTCTGTTCGGGGATTTGGGCGGTTCCGCCTGCTTTCCATCGGCGGAAAAAACAAAAAGGACAGAACCGGCATAGAGGTAGGCGTATATATTTAAGGAGGTTTTTTTGTGGTTACACCCAACGATATTGCAACAAAGGATTTCAAAAAAGTAGCCGTTGGCTATTCTCCCGAAGAAGTAGATACTTTTTTGGATGATATTTATGAAGATTACGAAAAACTCTATAACGAAAGTCTTCAGTCCAAAACAAAAACAGAAGTGGTTCAGGAAGATACAGACCGCTTGCGGAATCTGGAAAAAACACTGGAACGCACACTGAGCCTGGCAGAAGCTGCTGCGGAAGAAACCAAAGAAGCTGCAAAAGCGGAAGCGGAACAGATTATTGATAAGGCAAAGTTGGAACGTGATGAAATCCTCTCTGCTGCAAGAACAAAGGTGTACGAACTGGAACAGGAGATTGCTGCCCTGCAGAATCGTTATGAACTCATGCGTGCCCGCGTGAAACTGCTGTTGTATGCGGAAATCGAACTGTTGGACAAAAATGAAATCCTGGCAGAAAAAGATGCTGCCAAAGCAGCTGATAAAGAAGCTGCACACAAAGAAGCGACTCATAAATAAGTATGGAATGAAAACGGCTGTAACGAGGTGCCTGCGATGCGGGTGCCTTGCTGCGGCTGCTTTTGTTATGTAGAAATGAAAAAACGGGAACATTTTTCCCGGAAAGGCAGGAAGATTTGAAATGTGGATCATAGCTATCATTGCAGCGGCGGTATTGGTGGGGATCGACCAGCTGACGAAATATCTGGCATTGGTGAACCTGAAGCCCATCGGTTCCACTACTGTGGTGGATGGATTTCTGGATCTGACCTTTGTGGAAAACAGAGGGGTAGCCTTTGGTATGTTTTCCGGTAAGAAATGGTTTATTCTGCTGCTGACACTTTGTATTGTGGCTTTTTTGGTTTACTATTTTGTGAAAATGCCCCGTACGAAAGAATATCAGTGGGTACGCTGCGCTATGGTGCTGGTTTTGGCTGGTGCCGTAGGCAATATGCTTGACCGTGTATTCCGTGGATATGTGGTTGACTTTTTTGAATTTACATTCTTCAGCTGGCCCGTATTCAATGTGGCTGATATTTACGTTGTGGTGGGGGTCATTGTTTTGGCAGCACTCATTTTGTTTGTCATCAAAGAAGAACCTAAGTTAGAAAAGAAAAAGGACGAGAAATAATGGAATATTTTACATTTGCGGCAGAAAAAGAAGACGTTGGCACCAGATTGGATGTGTTTCTGGCTGAGAATATGGAAGACCTTTCTCGCAGTGCTGTACAGAAACTGGTGGAAGGCGGACATATCCAGCTCAATGGCGGCAGCGTGAAATCCAATTATAAATTGCGTGAAAAAGACGTGATTGATGTGGAAGTGCCGGAAGCAAAAGAAATTGAAATTTTGCCGGAGGATATTCCGCTGGATATCCTTTATGAAGATGCGGACGTGATTGTGGTAAATAAACCCCAGGGAATGGTTGTCCATCCTGCACCAGGGCATTATACAGGCACATTGGTCAATGCTTTGATGTATCACTGCGGCAGTGAACTTTCCGGCATCAATGGGGAAAAACGCCCCGGCATTGTGCACCGTATCGACAGAGATACCTCCGGGGTATTGATGGTGGCAAAGAACAACGCTGCCCATCAGGCTTTGGCGGCACAGCTGGCAGAGCACAGCATCACAAGAAAATATAATGCCATTGTATTCAATGGTTTTAAAGAGGATGAGGGTACCGTTGACCAGCCTATTGGCAGAAATCCTTTGGATCGCAAAAAAATGGCGGTAACTCAAAAACATAGCCGCCATGCAGTGACTCATTATCGGGTATTGCAGCGCATGGGGAATTTTACTCTCATCGAAGCACAGCTGGAAACAGGCAGAACCCATCAGATTCGTGTACATATGACATATATTGGGCATCCCTTGCTGGGGGATCTGGTGTATGGGCCTAAAAAACAGCCCTTTGCTTTGCAGGGACAGGTACTGCATGCAAGGGTTCTGGGATTTGTCCATCCCACAACAGGAGAGTACATGGAATTTGAGGCGCCCCTTCCAGAATATTTTCAGAAATTGATGGAACGTTTGGAGGGCTGACAGGAGGCGAAACAAATGGCATTGCATCGGAAAGACTTTTTCGGACTGCGGGATTTAACGGCAGATGATATCCGTTATATCCTCAGCACGGCAGAAACCATGAAATATATTTTGAACCAGAAGAATAAGAAGGCACCCCATTTGCAGGGGAAGTCTGTCATTATTTTGTTCTATGAACAGAGTGCTCGTGCGAAACTGTCCTATGAATTGGCAGCACAGCATTTGAGCGCCAATGTGGTAGATATGACAAACTCGGCTCATTCCATGGAGCGGGAAAGCCTCCAGGATATGGGGCAGCTGGTGGACCAGATGGGTGCAGACTTCATCATTCTGCGTCATCCTATGGCAGGCGCAGCCCGCTTGCTGGCAGAATGCGTTGAGGCATCTGTTATCAACGCTGGAGATGGTTACAACGAAAATCCCGGGCAGTCTTTACTGGATTTACTGACCATCAAAGAACGCAAAGGCAGTTTTGAAGGTCTGAAAGTTGCTATCATTGGTGACTTGCTCCATAGTCGTGTAGCAAAAAGCAATATCTGGGGATTGACGAAACTTGGTGCAGAAGTCTGTGTATCCGGGCCGCCGACATTTCTTTTGCCAGGGATCGAAAAATTCGGTGTGCAGGTGCATTATGATGTGCGGGAAGCAGTAAATCAGGCAGATGTTATCCTGACAACCCGTATGCGTATGGAAGCCCAGGATAAAACATTCCTGCCTTCTCTGGATGAATATAAGCGGTTCTTCCGTATTGACCATAATCTGCTGCGTTATGCCAAAGAAGATGCCATTGTCATGCATCCCGGTCCCATTCAGCGGGGGATTGAGATTTCTGACGGCGTTATCGACAGCCCTCAGTGTATCATCAATGACCAGATTGCCAACAGTGTAGCGGTGCGTATGGCCATGTTCTATATTCTGTCACAGATGGGAGGCGCTTTGGCATGAAAACCATTCTGAAAAATTGTAAACTCATTACACCGCCTTTTTCTGAAGAAAAACTGTATGATATTTTCATTGAAGGCGGGCTCATTGCGGATATTGGTGAAAACCTTCATGTAGAAGATGCAAAAGAACTGGATTTGGACGGTCATGTGGTATTGCCCGGTTTTATTGACATGCATTGTAATATTTGTGAACCAGGGTTTGAAAATATCGAAGATATTTCCACCGTTTCCCGCAGTGCCGCAAGAGGCGGTTTTACATCCATTACCTGTGAACCTAATACAAAACCAGTGATTGATAATAAAACCGTTGTGGAATACATCATTTCCAAATCCAAAGCGCAGGCTTCTGTAAATATTTATCCTTATGGCAGTATGTCCATGGGATGCGAAGGAACAGCCATTGCGGAAATTGGTGAAATGTACGAAGCTGGTGTGGTTGCCATTTCTGATGGCGACGAATTTATTGATAGCGCGGCACTTATGCGGAACGTTATGCGTTACAGCCGCATGTTCGATTTGCCTATTATGACCCATTGCGAAGATCGGAGCCTTTCAGGCAAAGGGGTTATGAATGAAGGTTATACGGCAAGTTGTCTGGGTCTGTCTGGTATGCCCAGAGAAGCAGAGGAACTCCAAGTGGCAAGAAATATTTTGCTGGCGGAGATCACAGGTGCCAGACTGCATATTGCCCATGTGAGCACAGGCGGTTCTGTGCGCATGGTTAGGGACGCGAAAAAACGTGATTTGCAGGTGACCTGCGAAACTTGTCCTCATTATTTTGCACTGACAGAAGAAGCGGTAGAGGATTATAATACATTCGCAAAAGTCAATCCGCCTTTGAGAACACAAGAAGATGTGGAAGCTATTCTGGAAGGCATTGCCGATGGCACTATTGATGCCATTGCGTCTGGACATAGCCCTACAAGTCGGACAGATAAAGATAAAGAATTCGGCAATGCGGCATATGGCATTTCTGCGCTGGAAACAGCTTTTTCCATCAGTTTTACCAGACTGGTGGAAACGGGCATCATTTCTCTGGCACGTCTGGTGGAACTCATGTCCAAAAAACCGGCAGAAATTTTGAAGCTGGAACAGAAAGGCGAGATTGCTGTGGGCAAAGACGCCGATCTGATCGTCATTGAAACAAAAGGTACCCAGATCATTGAGCCGGAACTTTTTGCGTCAAAAGCAAAATTTTCTCCTTTTGCGGGACAGGAAGTCAAAGGCAGAGTGGTTTATACCATCGTTGGCGGAAAAATTGTATCGTAAGGCTTTTGTGAAGAAAGCCAAAAACGAGGTGTAACATGTATTTAAAAAGATTGGATTTACAGGGTTTTAAATCTTTCCCTGAAAAAGTCAAACTGGAATTTAATCCGGGTATTACGGCAGTGGTAGGCCCTAACGGCAGCGGCAAAAGCAATGTATCCGATGCTGTTCGTTGGGTTCTTGGAGAACAGCGTGCAAAAAGCCTCCGTGGGGATAAAATGGAGGATGTTATTTTTGCCGGTACCGAAAGCCGCAAGCCTCAGGGTTTTGCGGAAGTTACCATTGTCATTGACAATCAGGATGGGCGTATGCCTGTGGAGTTTACGGAAGTACAGGTAACTCGTCGGGTATTTCGTTCCGGCGAAAGCGAATACCGCATTAACGGCGCTGCCTGTCGTCTGAAAGATATTCAGGAACTGTTTATGGATACAGGTGTGGGCAGAGAAGGCTATTCCATCGTTGGGCAGGGCAGAATTGATGAGATTCTCAATGCCAAAGGGGAAGAACGCCGGCGAATTTTCGAGGAAGCCACAGGGATTGTCAAGTATAAGACCCGTAAAATAGAAGCAACCAATAAACTGGAAAAAGAACAGCAGAACCTGCTCCGTGTGGAAGACATCATTTCGGAGCTGGAGGGACAGCTTGCACCGCTGGAAGAACAGAGCGAAACAGCAAGACAGTTCCTTTCTTTGCGGGAACAGCTGAAACAGGCGGAAATTGCTATGTTCTGCACAGAAGCGGAACAGATGGAGCAGGAGTTTGACCGCTTGACAGAGCAAATGGCGTTGGCTGCGGAACAACAGGCAGCAGCCCAGGAAGAAGGCAATGCTGCCAAAGCGCAGATTGCCGAAAAGAAACAACAGAATGAAGAAAAAAATGCAGCTTTGCAGACATTGAACGATACCATTGCTCAGGTAAAGGCCGATATTGAAAAAACAGAAGGTCGTATTCGTTTGGTGGAAGAGCAGAGCCAGAATGATGCTGCAAACCTGACCCGTATGGAAAAAGAAGTGGCTGCCAAAGAAAAACAGCAGGCGGAAAAACAGCAGGAAACAGAAGTCTGCCGCAGCCGCATCACAGCCCTGAAAATGACCATGGATCGGGAACAGGAACAACTGGATACCCTGGAAGCATCTTATGAAAACTTGAGCAGTACATTGCAGCTGCATGAAAGCCGTGCGGAAAGCTTTAAGGACGAAATTTTTGAACAGATTCGTATTGGTACAGAAGCCAAAGGGGAAATTGCCAAACGAGAGGCTATGATGGAGCAGTTCTCCAGCAGAAAAGAGCAGCTGGAAACAGAAATCGCCCACACCCAGAGCCGTTTGGAGCATCAGGAAGTCCACCAGAAAGTGCTGGAGAAGAAGGCGCAGGAACAGCAGGAAGCGGCGGATTTTCTGGAACAGGAACTGGATGCTCTGGAGCAGGACAGCCGTCATGCGTCAGAAACCAAAGCCAAGGCTGAACGTGCCCTGGCACAACAGGAAAGAGTGGTTTCTGAGAAAAAGTCTCGTTTGCGTTTGCTGTCTGAATTGGAGCGGGAGCACGAAGGTTTTTACAACAGTGTCAAAAGCCTTTTGAATCTGCCTGACCAGAAAGAGCGTGGCATCTGCGGTGCCGTTGGGCAACTTTTGCAGGTGGAAGAAGCCTATGAAACCGCCATTGAAGCGGCGTTGGGCGGTGCCATGCAGAACGTTGTCACCAAGACAGAAGAAGATGCCAAAAACGCTATCCAGTATCTGAAACAGCGCCGTTTGGGACGTGCAACCTTCTTGCCTATCACAGCGGTGAAGGGCAAAGGTTTGGAAGGTCGTCCTGCTATTTTGGAAGAACGGGGCGTCATTGGCACAGCAGATACGCTGGTGACTTTTGCGGAAGAATACCGCGGTATCATGACCTATCTGCTGGGAAGAATCCTTATTGTGGAAAATCTGGATGAGGCCGTAAGATTAGCGAAGAAATATCGCCACCAGTATAAAATGGTAACCCTGGAAGGGGACATCATGAATCCCGGCGGTGCCATGACCGGCGGTTCTCAGGCAAAGAAAACAACCAATATCTTTGGCAGAACCAGAGAAATCCATACTTTGCAGAAAGAATTGGAAGATGCAGGCAAACAGACCGCATCTCTGGAAGAAGCTTTGCAGCTTGCGGAAGAAGATTTGCAGGAAATCGCAGAGCAGATTATGGAAAAGAAACTGGAACTGCAAAAGCTGACAGTGACCATTCAGACAGGCAAAGGCGAAATGGCGAAAATGGAAAGCGAAATCGCCGAAACCAATTCCCGTTTGAAATTGCTGGAACTGGAAGAAAGACAGCTTGCAGACCAGTTGTCGCGGGCTGAAGGGGATATTGCAAAGAGCAAAGAAACCTTGGCGCAAAGTGAAGCTGCTATGGCAGAAGCCAATGAATCCTTGTCCGCTTTCCAGGAAAATCTGGCAGAGGAAAAAGAACAGCGGGATCACCTGATGGAAGAAATCACTCAGGTGAAAATTCGTATTTCCAATAGTGGACAGCAGATTTATGCCGCAGAAGAAACGGTACTGCGCTTGCAGCAGGAAGCAGAAAATCTGCAAAAAGAAACCCGTCAGCTCCATCAGCAAATGGAGCTTTTGAGAGAAAGCGGCGATAAACGGGGAGAAACTCAGGAAGCCCTTCATGCGGAACGGGAAAAACTGGAACAGCAGGAAGAAACTCTGCGCCAGCAGTTGGAGGAAACCAATGCCCTCATTGCCTCCCTGACAGCAGATACGGCAGAACTGGAGGAAGCTGTTCAGACAGCGGCTGATACAGCCACCAAGCTGGAAAATGAACTGTTCCGTATTGAGACAAAACAGGAAAAGATCAATGAAGAAAAACAGCGCATCTTTGACCGTATGTGGGAAGAATATGAAATCACCATTGGTGCGGCAAAAGAAGCGTCGAAAGAAGAAAAACGACCTTATGGTGAATTAAAACGCTTATCCAAAGAATGGAAAAATGATATGCGTGCCCTTGGGAATGTCAATGTAGGCGCTATTGACCAGTATCGAGAAGTGAAAGAGCGTTTTGACTTTTTAACAAATCAGCGAGCGGATATTCTGGAAGCGGAAGAAAAACTCCGCCAGATCATCGCGGAATTGACAGAGCTCATGGAAAAACAGTTCCGGGAACAGTTTGCGGTGATTTCCAAGAACTTCAGCGAAGTATTCCAGGAAATGTTCGGCGGCGGGAAAGCTTATCTGAAACTTTCTGATGATGCCAACGCCTTGGAATCATCCATTGATATTGTGGCACAGCCGCCCGGCAAAAGTTTGCAGAATATGCAGCTGCTTTCCGGTGGGGAACGTGCGTTAACTGCTATTGCCATTTTGTTTTCCATTTTGAAAATGAAGCCGTCACCTTTCTGTATTCTGGACGAAATCGAGGCGGCGCTGGATGATGCCAATGTCAGACGTTATGCCCAGTATTTGACACGGTTTTCCAAGGAAACCCAGTTTATTGTCATTACCCATCGTAAGGGTACAATGGAATATGCTGATGTTATGTACGGTGTCACCATGCAGGAAAAAGGTGTTTCAAAATTGATTTCTGTGGACTTTTCTAAGGCACAGGAAGATGTAGTTTAATTTGAGGTGAAAATATGGGATTTTTTGATTTTTTGAAGAAGAAACCGCAGGAACAGCCTGTGGTGGAACAGACAGAAGAAAAAGACGTCGTGGAGATTGCAGGCATTGAGGTAAATACTGCTCCGGAAAAAGAAGAGGATATTGTACTCAATGTCAATGAAAATCTGGGAACCACAACCGCCATCAATCAGGCAGTCCATGAAGTCATGGACGAAGAAGAAATTGAGTTCCACGAAAAAGCCGGCGGCACACTGTATCAGGAAAATGATGATATTGCCGCTGCGGAAGAAGAACCTGAAGTGGAAATCGAACTGACCACAGAGGAAACCGTTGTACCGGAAGACGCGGAAGCCTTTACAGAAGAACTGACAGAGCTGGTGGAAGAAGGTCTGGAAGCGGCAGCGGAAAGCGAAAGAGAATTGCAGGTGGAAACAGCTGAAGAAAAATTCGTGGAAGAAACTGACGCGGAAGGTCAGCAGTTTGTGGAAGAACTGGCTGATTTTGTGGCAGAAGAATTGGAAGCGGAGCAGGAAGAAGAAGCTGTGGAAGAAACAGCAGCTGAACCTGAAGCTGTTCCCGAAGAAGCTCCTGTACAGGAACCTGTGAAAGAGAAAAAAGGCTTTTTTGCCCGTCTGAAAGAAGGTCTGGATAAAACCAGAAGGAATATTCTGGGCGGCGTAGACACCGTTCTGGGCAGCTTTACCAAAATTGATGAAGATTTGTTTGAAGAACTGGAAGAAGCTCTCATTATAGCGGATATGGGTGTACAGACTACCATGGACATCGTGGAAAACCTGCGTCAGCGCGTGAAAAAAGAACGTGCCACAGACCCTGCGGTTATCAAAGATATGCTCATTGATGAAATTGCAGCGATTTTGCAGGATGGGGTAGAGGAAGAAGAAAATCTGCCATCTCCCACTGTGATGCTGGTCATCGGTGTCAATGGTGTTGGTAAGACCACAACCATTGGTAAACTTTCTCATAACTTCAAAAACGAAGGCAAGTCCGTATTGCTGGCGGCAGCGGATACTTTCCGTGCAGCAGCCATCGACCAGCTGGAAGTTTGGGGACAGCGCGCTGGTATTGAAGTCATCAAACATGAAGAAAACGCAGACCCTGCGGCAGTTGTGTTTGACGCAGTCCATGCGGCAAGAAACCGTAAAACAGACCTGCTCATTTGCGATACAGCGGGACGTCTCCATAACAAAAAGAACCTTATGGAAGAACTGCGGAAAATCTCCCGTGTCATTGAACGGGAATACCCTGCGGCACATAAAGAAACTTATCTGGTACTGGATGCGACCACAGGTCAGAATGCTTTGCAGCAGGCAAAAGTATTCATGGAAGTGGCAGATATCACAGGCATTATTCTGACAAAACTGGATGGTACCGCAAAGGGTGGTATCGTTGTTGCCATTAAGAGTGAACTGAAAATCCCTGTACGTTATATCGGCGTTGGGGAAGGCATCGAAGATTTGCAGAAATTCCACGCAGAAGATTTTGCCAAAGCGTTGTTTGGTGAAGAAGCATAAGAGAGGACAGAAAAATGGAAGAAAAGAATTTGCAGAATGAAGAAACAACGGTGGTACGCCATCAGGAACCCAAAAAGAATGAAAAACAGCGTCCTGTGCATACCACACCTTATAGTCAGGAAATCCAGAAGCATATGAACAAATGCTTCCCCGGACGCACAGAAAGGGTTTTCTTTGATAAACTGAATGATTATTTGCAGGTAGATATTCATATTCTGGAAGCACCTACAAAACAGGACTTCCATGTACTCTATACCGTTGGTATGAGCGCATTGCCCATGAAACTGCCTGATGAATTTTATCCTGATTATCAGATGTTGGAGAGGGCAGAACTCATCGCCCTGTTGCCTGCGGAATGGCAGCTGCCTGAACCCGCGGAAGGAGAAACATATAACAATACCTTCTGGTGGCCTGTGGATCTGTTGCAGTATCTGGCAAGATTCCCTCATGAATACAAAAGCTGGCTGGGTTGGGGACATACAGTTCCAAACTCCGATAAATATGTATCCTATGACGAAGCAAGTACAAAACTGTGCGGTGTTATGATTTCCGCATTGAACGAAGCCATCAGCATGTTCCATGCGAAAGATGGTACGCTTATCAATCTGTACGCGCTGCTGCCTCTGTATAAAGAAGAAATTGATTTCAAACAGCAGGAAGGCGGCGAAGCATTATTGCAGAAGATGGTTGGTATCAATGGCTTTGGTATGATCATTTTCCCTGACAGACCGAATGTGTGTCTGGAGGAAGAAAGTACAGAAAATACAGAAACTGAATAAAAAAGAAAAAGGACTGGGACAGAATATCTGTCCAGTCCTTTTCTTTTTGAATAAATAGAATTAAGTTGTAGAATTTCCAGAAACAACTAATACATGGTCTTTATCAAAAATAGAAATTTCTACGGTGTTATATTCTTGCGATTTATTTGTTATTTTATTGATGTTTGAGGCTATTTTCTCTACATCATTTTGAATGCTTGAATATACTTCTGTAGGAATAAAGTCAATATATATGTCTATATTAATTTGAGGTTTTGAAGAGTGCTTATAAGCTATTACATAATCAATATTGTCAACTGACTCTATTGAAGTTTCAATAGAATCGAAAATGGATTGAGATTCACTATTATTTAAGCTGTTAATTGAAGAGGCGATTGACTTGACTGTATCTTTTATATCACCTGAAGTCATTTCTGCTACTGTGTTATCATTATTTTCTTTATTCGCATAGTGAACAGAATTAGGCTTTAACCCCAAATAGCATAAAGATACAATAAGCACAATGAAAATAGCTATTGATATGCCAATCATCTTTTTTTTATTTGTCTGAGTTTTCTTTTTTTCATCAGCGATTCGTATATCACATTTCTTTTTTAACAAATCATAATTAATTGTATGAAGAACATCAATCTTCTTATTACATTTATGACAGTGAATTTCCTCTTTTTTATTCCATGTACCGCAAGGGCAAAACCATAATTCGGAAGATTCTTCAAAACCATATTTTGAATCATTACCATATTCAAGTTGGAACTGTTTAACAAGTGCATCATCTTTTAATAAATCTATCAGAGGAGTTGGAGTGAACAGAGGTTCCCACTCTGTGTTAGTACTATTCCATATAGAACCATCTTGGAAGATTACTTGTGCAATACTGATAGAAAATGAACGAGTTGTTAAATCCTCCAGAGGAATTGCTGTATTTTGACCAAAGAATTCATCACGTGAAATATTTAAATCAAGATAATCAGATTCAAGTTCTTGACCTAAAGATTCTTTAGCAATATTAAATGGATAGATTTTTACTTTGACAGCTATAATTGTTTTTTCACTAATATTTTGCATTTTTAGTTGTACTAAAATCTGATTAGTCTGAATATCTTTTAGCAAAGTACCTGCGGAGATAATTACTGGAGCACCTGTAGAATATAAGTTGTTGGGCAAAAAGTATAAATGTGTATATCTTTCACTCATTTAGATATTCCTCCTTATAATAGTGGCAAATCATCACTTTGAATGATATTCTTCTTATTATCATCGTTCAGATTTTTCATACGGTTAGGAAGTGCAATAATTAAAAGGTATCCAAAGATCCCAAACAAAAAGCAATACCAGAAATATTTTGCTTGAGTATAGCCTTTGACTTTAGCAATTGAATAAAATTCATTTGCTAAAATCAAAGATATTACAATAATCACTATCAAAATTATTCCGTTCAATTAAATTCCTCCATTCAATTAAATTCCTCAAGATTTTTTTAAATATTTAATAAATGGCATAAGAATTAATATGCTCTGCCCCAGTAAACCATGTGTTTTGCAGGTTTGCCGCAGCATACGCAAACGGTGTCGATTTCTTCCTGTTCAAAAGGAATACATCTGCTGGTTGCAGCTGTTTTTTCTTTGATGGCATCTTCACATGCCTGATCGCCGCACCACATAGCTTTGATGAAACCAGGTGTTTCGTTGATTTCTTTTTCAAATTCTTCCATGTTGTGTGCAACGTATGTTTTGGAGTCACGGCGTTCTGTTGCTTTCTGCAGCAGGTTTGCCTGGATGTCTTTCAGCAGTTCAGGGATCTTTGTTTCCAGTTCATCCAGAGAAACAACGATCTTTTCGCCTGTGTCACGTCTTGCCAGAACAGCCTGGTTCTTTTCCATATCCTTAGGACCGATTTCCAGACGCAGAGGCACGCCTTTCATTTCATATTCGCTGAATTTCCAGCCTGCGGATTTGTCGGAGTCGTCCAGTTTGATACGGCAGATGGAAGAAAGTCTGTCTTTCAGTTCGCCAGCTTTTTCCAGTACGCCTTCTTTGTGCTGTGCGATGGGGATGATCACAACCTGTGTAGGTGCGATCATAGGAGGCAGTACCAGACCGCTGTTGTCACCGTGTACCATGATGATGGCACCGATCAGTCTGGTGGTCATGCCCCAGCTGGTCTGGTGAACATACTGCAGTTTGTTGTCTTTGTCTGTGTACTGGATGCCAAATGCTTTTGCGAAACCATCGCCAAAGTTGTGGCTGGTACCGGACTGCAGTGCTTTACCGTCGTGCATCAAGCTTTCGATGGTGAATGTGTGTGCTGCGCCCGCGAAACGTTCTTTTTCTGTTTTTTCGCCTTTGATAACAGGAATAGCCAGTACGTCACGGCAGAAATCAGCATATACGTTCAGCATTCTCAGAGTTTCTTCCTGTGCTTCTTCTGCGGTAGCATGTGCGGTATGACCTTCCTGCCACAAAAATTCCATAGTACGCAGGAAAGGACGTGTTGTTTTTTCCCAACGTACAACGGAGCACCACTGGTTGTAAAGTTTAGGCAGGTCGCGGTAGGACTGGATGATGTTTGCGTAGTGTTCGCAGAACAGTGTTTCGGAAGTAGGGCGAACGCAGATACGTTCTTCCAGTTTTTTGTCGCCGCCGTGGGTTACCCAAGCAACTTCGGGTGCGAAGCCTTCTACATGGTCTTTTTCTTTCTGCAGCAGGCTTTCGGGGATGAACATGGGCATGTATACGTTTTCATGACCTGTTGCTTTGAAGCGTTCATCCAGCTGTTTCTGGATCAGTTCCCAGATTGCGTAGCCATAGGGACGGATGATCATGCAGCCCTTCAGAGAAGAATATTCTGTCAGGTCAGCTTTTTTTACAACGTCCGTATACCACTGGGGGAAATCCAGCTCCATATCGGTGATGGATTCTACAAATTTCTTTTCTTTTGCCATTGGTGTTTCCTCCTCTATGAAAATCATTCTGTTTTTTTCGGATACCAGAGGGACATTTTTCCATAAAAAAAGCCTTCGTCCCCACACAAAGGGACCAAGGTATCATTGGCGGTGCCACCCTCCTTGACAGCTCATATTGCTGTCCGCTCGAAATCCGTTAACGCCGGAATACGCCGCATTTTCCCTGCGGAGCTTTCGGGGCAGGTTCCAAAAGGTTTGCCAAGGCTCGCATCAACCGCCTGTTTTCTGAAGACAAAGGGCTTTTGTACTATTCCCGGTCATAGCCGATATCAGCTATTATCATAAACCGAAATGCCTTATGCTGTCAAGGAAAACCGACGGAAAAACGTAAGAATTTTGTAATGACTCTGCAACGCAAATGTGCTACCATAAAAACAGGGACAAGATGTAATAAAAACGGAAAAGGGGGATTTGTATGAAAGTGTTTGCTTTATGTATGGCGGCTGTATTTTTGATTGGAAATACGGTCTATGCAGCAGAGAAAACAGAAATAAAGGAAAAAACAGCAATTCCTGTCCATCAGACGGTTGTTTGGGATGGTACAGAAACCAAAATGCCGGGCTATAACATTGATGGGTATGCCTATTTTCGCCTGCGGGATGTTGCAAAGATGGTATCTGCTTATGCAGCAGATGAAAAAAGTTATTTTGATCTGGATTATCAGAAAGAAACCAATACCATCTCCATTGTTACGGGAAAAGGAAAATATATGGATCCTGCCAGAGAAAAAGTTTTTGATGTAGGCACAGAGGAGAAAAAGGCTTTCTTAGCGGATACCACTGTTGTGGTAGATAGACTGAATGGGCTAACTGATAAAGGAATAGGCGAAGGATATGTAATTGATGGGTATAACTTTTATAAATTAGGCAGGATAGTTGGGGCACTTGGCATGCAGATGAATTGGTGCAAAGAAGAAAATGTGGTAGAGATTGTTTCACTGCCTAAATGGGATCCAAACGAGCCAGTTGTCTATCGAAAACCTGTCATCTATCTCTATCCTGAAAAAACTATGGATGTATCTGTGAAACTGGATTATGCCGGAGATTTGACAGTCACATATCCCACTTATCAAGATGGCTGGCAGGTAACGGCACAGCCCGATGGTACATTGACCAATCATGCCGACGGGCTGGAATATTCCTATCTGTTCTGGGAAGGCAATGGACAGCTGGATGTGGATTTCTCGGAAGGTTTTGTGATAAAAGGGGAAGATACAGTAGCATTTTTGCAGAAAACGCTCTCCAATATGGGGTTGACACCAAAAGAATACAATGACTTTATCGTTTATTGGCTGCCTTATATGCAGGACAATGCTTATAATCTGATTTCTTTCCAACAGGAAAACTACACAGAACAGGCAAAACTGGATATTCAGCCAGCGCCGGACAGTGTCCTGCGAGTATTTATGGCATTTCGTCCTTTGGAAAAACCTGTAGAAGTAACACCACAAGAATTGCAGCCTTTTGAACGCAATGGTTTCACGGTTGTAGAATGGGGCGGTTCGGAAGTCAGATGATATTTTTGCAGCAATGTAATCTGGATGTGCTAAACGAAAAACAAGGGAAATGTTAGAATGAAAAAGGAAAAGGAGGATTTGTATGAAACGGTTTTTGCTGAGTTTGGCAGCAGTATTAGGGATTTGTGGCATAGCGATGCCAGCGTATGCAGCAGATACGTTTGTACCAAAGGAAATAACCATTGCAAAGCCATTTTCGGATGTGGTTTATTTTGATGGGAATCCCGTATCTATGAGTGGATATACCATTGACGGTTACACGTATTTTCGTTTACGGGATATTGCCGCAGGCATCAGTTTGAATCCCAGAGATGAAGAAGCAACTTTTGATGTGAAGTATAATGCAGAGGAAAATACCATTGAGATTTTAAGAAATCAGGTCTATTGCCCCGTCAAAGAACCTGCTTTTACAGTTGCCCAAGAGGAAAAAGTAGTGCATTTGTCGCAGATGAATTTGCTGATAGATGGAGAAGAAACAGAATCTCCGCTGCCGGTATATAACATTGATGGATATAGCTTCTGCCGCCTGCGTGATATTGCCGGAGAGGTTCACTTTATTGTAGAGTGGCTTTCGGATGTGCAGAAAATCAATGTATATACTGTGGTAGCGGCGGCAAAACCTGTCATCTATCTTTATCCGGAAAAAACAACAGATGTTTCTGTGAAACTGGATTATGCCGGGGATTTGACGGTGACGTATCCCACTTATAATGACGGTTGGCAGGTAACGGCACAGCCAGATGGCACATTGACGAACCATGCCGACGGGCTAGAATATTCCTATCTTTTCTGGGAAGGCAATGGACAGTTGGATGTGGATTTCTCAGAAGGATTTGTGGTGAAAGGGGAAGACACAGCAGCCTTTTTACAAAAAACACTATCCAGTATGGGATTGACACCAAAAGAATACAATGACTTTATCGTCTATTGGCTGCCTTATATGCAGGACAATGCTTATAACCTGATTTCTTTCCAACAGGAAAACTATACAGAGCAGGCAAAACTGGATATCCAGCCTGCGCCGGACAGTGTCCTGCGAGTATTCATGGCATTTCGTCCTTTGGAAAAGCCAGTAGAAGTAACACCACAAGAATGGAAACCTTTTGAACGGAATGGTTTCACAGTTGTAGAATGGGGCGGCACAGAAGTAAAATAAGTTTTGACAGCAGCAAGGCGTTTTGCCGTTGCTGTTGTTTTTATATTGACTCGTTTATTTTTCTGGAAAAATAAAAAAAGTATTGACTCTCACATGATGGAATGGTCTATGCTGTATTTGTGCACAGAAAGAAGTAGAAAGGTGGTACGGTACCATGTTAAAAATTGGTGAATTTTCCAGACTGTCTAGAATCAGCATTCGCATGCTGCGCCATTATGATGAAGCAGGTATATTAAAACCACAAAGCGTAGACCCTGTTACAGGCTATCGTTTTTATGGAGAACAGCAGCTTTTGCATGCCTGTAAAATCCAAATTCTTCGACAAATGGGTTTTGGCGTTCATGCCATTGGCGAGATTTTAAGTCATTATCACGACATCGACGCGCAGGAGTCATTTTTGCAGGCGCAGAGGGAGTGTTTACTGCAAAAACAGGAAATATTGAAAGGGCAGTTTCGTTTGCTGGACAGTACCATGGAATGGTTTCGAAAGGGTGGTATCAATATGGGTTATGAAGTAGCTTTAAAAACATTGCCAAAACGTTATGTAATTTCTGTGAGAGACGTAATTCCTTCTTACAGCGCGGAAGGATTGCTCTGGGAGATGCTGCACAGAGAAATGCAGGCACAGAATATTGCAGAAAATCCGTCAGCTATGCACATGACAGTGTTCTATGATGGGGAATATCGGGAGAGTGATGTGGATATTGCAGTACAAGTGACAGTGCCTTCCCGCATGGAAGCAAAACTTCCATTGCTGGCAGATGAATTGCCGGAAGTGACCTATGCAGGGGTTGTTTTCCGTGGGCCTTATGAACAGATCACACAGGTAACCATGGCGATTGCGAACTGGGTGGCAGAGCAGGACTATGATTGGGATGGCAATTATTTCATGATTTATCATGTCAGTCCGGCAGAAACGGAGAATCCAGCAGAATATGTAACGGAGTTCTGCTGCCCTGTGAAGAAAAAGAAATAATGAATTGTATATACATGTGTAAAACAATCTGTCCTTTTTGGTTGAAACCCATTTTTTACCGTGGTACAATAATACAGAATCCTATTATTTTGAACCGAAAGGACGGAATACGACATGAAAAAATTACTGGTTGTTATCGATATGCAGAATGATTTCATTGATGGCGCACTGGGGACAAAGGAAGCGGAAGCCATTGTGGATAACGTAGTGGCAAAAATCAAAGAATATCCGAAGGATTGCATTTACGCCACCAGAGATACCCATACAGCTGATTATCTGGAAACACAGGAAGGCAAATTCCTGCCCGTTGTTCATTGTGTGGAAGGCACAAAGGGCTGGGAAATTAATGAAAAAGTGGCAAAAGCACTGGAAGGCGCAGTGATTGTGAACAAAGGCACATTTGGTTCTGCGGAACTGGCGGACATGCTGTACTTTGAGACCATTGGACAGGATGAAGTGGAAATTGAGCTCATCGGTCTTTGCACAGACATTTGCGTGGTATCCAATGCTATTTTGATTAAAACAAAACTGCCGGAAGCCAAAGTAACCGTAGATCCTTCCTGTTGTGCAGGGGTTACACCGGAAAGCCATAACGCAGCTTTGCAGACCATGAAAATGTGTCAGTGCGTGGTAGAGTGAGGTGAAGGGCATGAGAGATGAAAGACTGAAAAAGCTGGCAGAAGTGCTGGTAAACTATTCTACCAATGTAAAAGCAGGAGATAAGGTTGCCATTTCCGCAGAAGATTGTGCTCTGCCTTTTATCAAAGCGGTAGCACGGGCAGCGGTGGCAAAGGGGGCTCTGGTGGAATATTATGTGGATATTCCTGATGTAGATGCAACCATACTGAAAAATGGCACAGAGGAACAGTACGCACGCCCCAATATTCGTTTTGGTGCCTGTGCATCTTCTGATGTCTGGATCAGTGCATGGGGAAGTGAAAATACCAAAACCATGCAGTCTATCTCTGCGGAACGGCTGAAAGAACGCAGACTGGCCAATAAGGATAACCGGAAGATTTACTCCGACCGCACGGGCACAGGAGAACTTCGCTGGTGCGGTACCCAATTCCCTACAAATGGCGATGCCCAAAACGCAGGTATGAGTCTGGAAGAATATGAAGATTTTGTATATCAGGCAGGCTATCTCTATGAAGCCGATCCCGTTGCCAAATGGAAAGAAATGGCGGCAGAACAGGAAAAATGGGTGAAGTATCTGGATGGCAAAAAAGAACTCCATATCCTTTCCAAAGATACAGACATTCGTGTCAATGTGGAAGGCAGAAAATGGATCAATTGCTGTGGACAGGAAAACTTCCCGGATGGGGAAATTTTCACTTCTCCCGTAGAGGACGGCGTAGATGGATATATCACCTTCTCTTATCCTTCCATCATCAATGGCCATGAGTTTGAGGAAGTGCGTCTGACGGTGGAAAAGGGCAGAATTGTGGAAGCGGTCTGCAAAGATGCGGAAAAGAACGCAAACCTTCTTTCTTATATTGATACAGATGAAGGTTCCCGGTATTTTGGGGAAGTTGCCATCGGCACTAACTATGGCATCCAGAAACATACCAAAAACATTCTTTTTGATGAAAAAATCGGCGGTTCCATGCATATGGCTATCGGCGAAGGTTTCCAGGAAGCTGGCGGTAAAAACACTTCTGCGATCCACTGGGATATGATCAACGATATGACAATAGAGGGCAAGATTTACGCAGACGGGGAACTGTTCTATGAAAAAGGACATTTCCTTCCGGAAGTACTGAAATGATGAGAAACAGGAAGCAATCGATCGGGGGCTTCTTCATAAGAAAACAAAGAAAGCTGAAATTTTTGTAGTACAAAGGATTTCAGCTTTCTTATTTTTACGAGATTTTATCAGGTATGTTTTCTTCTGAAGACGGCTGTTGCAGTTCCCCTTAAGAAATCAAGGAAACGGAAAAACAATGTTTTCTTAAGGGGAGACTGCTTTAAGTTGCTTCCTGTTTTTTTCATGGAATTTGCCCATGACAGAAGGACAGGATTGTGCTAAAATAAGGACAGAATTTTGTTGGAAACCTTTGGAGGTGAAATCATGGATAAACACCGTACAGCCGTTGCTGCCGGGCATATTTGTCTGGATATTACGCCTGTTTTTCATGGCGGCAGAGGAACACAGATGGACAAAATACTGGAACCAGGCAAGCTCATTGACGTAGGAGCGGCGGACATTCATACAGGCGGTGCCGTAGCCAATACAGGACTTGCCATGCAGAAATTGGGCATTGATACAAAGCTCATGGGCAAGATTGGCGATGATGCATTGGGAAAAACCATATTATCTATTTTGGAATCCCATCATGCGGCAGAAGGGATGATTGTGGACGCAGATGCAACTACATCTTATAGTATTGTCCTTGCCGTTCCCGGCATTGATCGCATGTTTCTGCATCATCCCGGCGCAAACCATACTTTTTCATATGATGATCTGGATTTTGCGGAAATTGCAAAGGCAGATTTATTCCACTTTGGATATCCACCCATCATGCGGAATATGTACCTTGATAATGGGAAAGAGTTGGTTCGTATTTTTCAGAAAGTCCATGCATCAGGCGTGCTGACTTCTTTGGATTTGGCAGCAATCGATCCATCTTCTGAAGCGGCACAGCAAAACTGGGAAGAAATCTTGCGTCATGTATTGCCCTATGTGGATTTCTTTGTGCCAAGCATTGAAGAATTGTGTATGATGATTGCACCGGAAACCTATGTAAAGTGGCTTGAGAGAGCAAATGGCAGTGATGTAACGGGGATTTTATCCTTATCGGATATTTTGCCTTTGGCAGAAAAACTGCGGTCAATGGGCGCGAGAAATTTTCTCATCAAATGTGGCGCACCGGGGTTGTATTATGACATGGCAGATGCAGAAGTGCAGAAAGAACTGGAAGAAAAAAGCGGATTGCATTTTCTGGATTGGGCAGGGAAATACGGTTTTGAAAAAAGTTATACTCCAGAGCAAGTGCTTTCCGGCACAGGAGCAGGGGATACTACCATTGCGGCGTTTCTCAGTGCACTTTTGCAGGGATATGAGTTGGAAACCTGTCTGCATTTGGCGTCAGCCACAGGCGCAAGCTGTGTAGCGGCTTATGATGCCCTCAGCGGCATCAAACCCTTTGCGGAGCAGTTGGAACATATGAAGAATGGATGGAAAAAACAAGATTTGTTGAAAATGGAGGAAGAAACATGTTAGCAAATTTGAATGATGTATTGCGTCCTGCAAGAGCAGGGAAATATGGCGTTGGACTTTTTAATGCAGTGAATCTGGAAATGGCAAAAGGTGTTTTGCAGGCAGCGGAAGAAAATCAGTGCCCTGTCATTATTGGTACAGCGGAAGTGCTGCTGAATACAGCTACATTGGAAGAAACAGCAGATATGCTCCTGCCTATGGCAAAACGGGCATCTGTGCCTGTGGTGCTGCATTTTGACCATGGTTTGACTCATGACTTGTGTGTGAAGGCATTGGAACTGGGATTTACTTCTGTGATGTATGACTGTTCCACAGATATATATGAAAATAATCTGAAGAAAGTGAAAGAAATGGCAGACATTGCCCACAGTTACGGCGCAACACTGGAAGCAGAACTGGGACTTGTAGGGGAAGCGGCCGGACATGATCCTTCTGCTTTTTACACAGATCCTGCACAGGCATTGGAATTTGTTCAGCATACAGGCTGTGACGCTCTTGCTATTGCAGTAGGCACAGCCCATGGGGCTTATAAATTCCCTCCGAAATTGGATTTTGCCCGTATCGAAACCATTGCGGCACAGATGGATACACCTCTGGTGCTTCATGGAGGTTCTGGTTTGACGGATGAGGATTTCCGTCATGCCATTGCCAGTGGTATCAGCAAGATCAATATTTTTACAGACATCAATGTAGCATATGCGGAAGGTGCCAAAAAAGCCCTGGCAGCAGGAGCTGTTTCCGCAACAGATATGTTCCCTTATCTGGTGGAAGCTGTGAAAGAAGCTACTGATAAAAAAATGAAACTGTTCTCTATGAAATAAAAATAGACTTCTTGTAAGAAACAGTGACACAATCAATACAAAAATAATAGCCGGAATCCTTGACTTTAAGGATTCCGGCTATATTTGTTTTTTATGAAACAATCAGGTAGAAATTAAGTATCGCTCTTTGGAGCTAATTTTACAAAGTGATAACTTTCCAAAATCTGAAAATACTTAGCGATACGGGGGTAGAGGGGTTCTGCCTCTTTTCCGAATTCAGCCTTTACTTCCAGTGCCAGATCCGCAACGCTTTTCTGTCCATCCATGCGGGGCCAGAGAAAACTGCCCATGGTATCCAGATGAACCTGTGTGTATTTCGGTTTTTTGAATACCTTCTGTGCAATGCTGTGGAACAGGCCGCTGTTTTCTACCATCAGGGTTACGACTCCATCCTCTGCTGTTTGCCAATTCTCGATGTTATGGGATGGAATCATATCCAGATAATTGATTTGTGGTGTTTCTTTTTTCTTTTTCATGCTTATTTCTTCACCCTGTTTTTACCCCAAAGGGAGGATTTCAACAGTGTCAGAATGATCAGAGCCAGTACAACAATGCTGCCGATTACGCCCAGGCTGAAGCCTTTCAGGATGCTGGAAGGATCGATTGTGAATACTGCCAGAATTGCCAGTGCGATACCAACCAGACCTTCGCCGGCGATCATACCAGCGCAGTACAGAGTACCGTCGTTGAGCTGTGCGTCTTTTGTTTTCTGGTCTACGTTCTTTCTTCTGTTCATCAGCAGATTGATGATACCGCCAATCATGATACATGCATTCAGCTGAACGGGAAGATACAGACCAACAGCAAAAGGCATTACAGGTACACCAACGATTTCAATGCCAATAGCAATGAATACGCCGATGAATACCAGAGACCAAGGCAGGTCGCCGCCCATGATACCTTCTACGATCATTTTCATCAGTGTTGCCTGAGGCGCAGGGATTTCTGCTGTGCCGTAGCCCCATGCTTTGTGCAGCAGGTACAGAACGCCGCCAATAGCCAGGGAAGAAGCCAGGATACCGATCAATTCACCGATCTGCTGTTTTTTAGGTGTTGCACCCAGCAGGTAACCTGTTTTCAAGTCCTGAGAAGTGTCACCAGCCAGAGCTGCGATAACACAGATAACGGAACCGATGGCAATGGCGCCTGTCATACCTTCGATACCTGTCATGCCCATGGATTTGAGCAGCAGTGTTGCAATCAGCAGTGTTGCGATTGCCATACCGGAAACAGGGTTGTTGGAGCTACCTACCAGACCAACCATACGAGCGGAAACGGTTGCAAAGAAGAAACCGAATACAACGATCATGATTGCGCCTGCCAGGTTAACAGGGATTGCAGGGAACAGCCAGATAACCAGAGCAACAGCAGCGATGCTGATCAGGATGACATTCATAGGCAGATCCTGATCTGTACGTGCTGTGCCGTGTGCGCCGCTGTTTTTCAGACCCTTCATTGCCTGCGCGAAAGTACGGCAGATCAGAGGGAAAGATTTGATCAGGCTGATCAGACCACCAGTAGCGATGGCACCTGCACCGATGTAACGCACATAGCTGCCCCAAATGCCGCTAGGGCCGCTTTCTGCAAAGATCTGCGCGATTGTTGTGGTACCGGGATACATAACAATGTCGCTGCCGAACAGCAGAATGATAGGGATCAGTACACACCAGCCGAACAGACCACCTACGAACATGTAGGAGGAAATTCTGGGGCCTACAATGTAACCAACACCAATCAGCGCAGGGTAAATCTGGGTACCAATCTGACCGCCCAGACTTTTGAATGTGTAGTTGATTTCACTGGGAACCAGTTTCAAGCCGTCTACAATGAATTTGAAGATAGCTGCGAAGCCCATGCCTTTGAATACGGTGGAAGCGTTGGAACCGCCTTCTTCACCAGCCAGCAGTACGTCTGCACATGCTGTACCTTCGGGGTAGGGCAGAGTTGCGTGTTCCTTTACGATCAGCGCGTTACGCAGGGGTACCATGAACATAACGCCCAGGATACCACCGCAAAGTGCGATGACAGTAATTTCAATAAGGCCGGGGTTTTCCCCTTTGCCTTCAGCTGCCCACAGGAACAGAGCAGGCAGAGTAAAAATTGCACCGGCTGCCAGGGATTCACCGGCAGAACCGATTGTCTGTACGATATTGCTTTCCAGAATGGAGTTTTTCTTCATGATGATACGGATGATCGCCATGGAGATAACTGCCGCAGGGATGGAAGCAGATACAGTCAGACCAACGCGAAGACCTAAGTATGCATTTGCCGCACCAAAGATAATCGCCAACAGGACACCAACGATAACAGATGTCACTGTGATTTCCGGGGTTACTTTCTCCGCCGGAATGTAAGGTTTGAAATCTTTGTTTTCGTTCATGTTTCTCTTCCTTCTTTATGATTCTTTTTGATTGGCCAACAAGTACCAGTATAGTATAAAAAGATATGTATGACAAGTGTTTTATGCATATTTTTATGAGTTTTTCTGTGGAATTATCGTAATTTCCATTTATTTACAGCTGATTTTTTGAAAGTTTTTATGTAAATTGTATATAAATAAATACTTTTTGTCATGAGAATGATGGAATTACAGGGCTTTTTCGTGAATGGAAATGAAAAAATAGACAATAAATATGAATGTATATGAAAATGTATGTTTGCATAAAAACGCATAATACAAAAGTGTGAAGATTTGCTGTGAATCAGAAGCGAAAATCCCTGTTTTCGTGTAAGAATATGAAAAATAGCAAGGGAAAGTTAATCCCATTGGGAGTTGCTATATCAGACATTCACAAAAAAAGAAGTGTGCAGTTTAGGGGCATCCTCATAAGAAAACAAAAAGCTGAAATTCTTATATATAAAAGAATTTCAGCTTTCTTATTTTTATAAAAGTT
>PPYE01720631.1_pt1 | contig 44467 bp, 26 predicted proteins | sample 1559881 | NCBI WGS metagenome assembly PPYE01 (sample SAMN08240022, study PRJNA423297) | Human gut metagenome, whole genome shotgun sequencing project.
ATTGTGGCTACCGAATCGGGTATCTTGCATGAGATGCAGAAGAAGTGTCCGCAGACAACGTTTATCCCTGCTCCTCCGAACGATAGTACCTGTGGATGTAACGAGTGTAGCTTTATGCGGTTGAATACGTTAGAGAAGCTCTATGAGTGTCTGAAGAATGAGTCACCGGAGATTACCGTAGATCCCGAAATAGCGGAGAAGGCAGTGAGGCCTATTCAGCGGATGCTGGAGATTTCGGCGAAGCTGGGATTATGATAGGATATACAAACGGTACCTTCCAACATACTGGATGGTACCGTTTAATGTATTGGAAGGTACCATTCCGTGCGTCAGATGGTACCGTTCTTTGAGATGTAATTATCTCATTTAAATTTCATTCATAGCGATATTAGTTTTCTGCTTCCAGATGGATAACGAATCCACCGCCTTTTGCCATATCTATATTCAATATAGTTTTATTATCCACTGTTCTTTTCTCTACCATGTATTCTTTAGGTTGCTCGTAGGAATTCGGAGCGTCTTTAAAGATAGTTGCCTGATAGGAGACATTGTCTTTCAGGAAGCTGAGGTTCACTTCTGTAGAACGGGCATTCCAGTTGGTCATTCCGCCCACATACCAGTCATTGCCTTTTTGTTTCGCTGTTACGATATATTCGCTTAACTTTGCTTCTAATGGCAAGGTCTTATCCCATACTGCGGGAACTTTGGAAAGGAAGTCGAGTACATCCGGATATTTATTGTATTCGGTGGGTGAGTCACATAAATAAGCCATCCATTGGTCGTAAATGACAAACATGGACAATTCATGCGAACGTGTTCCCATGCTCATAGGCGGAGTATTATCTATATCCATCGGTCTGAATTCATCCTGAGTGACACTTCTCATGGATCCCGGAGTATAATCTGCCGGTCCTGCCAACAGGCGGATGAAAGGAAAACGAGTGTGATATTCGGGAGTTAACGTCTTTTCCCAGAAGTTACATTCCGCTCCTCTTACTGCTTCATAGTTCAGTATATTAGGGTACGTGCGATGCAATCCGGTAGGAACCGGGCAACCGTGGAAAATAGCTACCATTTGCTTTTCGGCCAGACGTTCTGCAAATTCTTTTCCCCATCGCATGGCTATCTGGTCATTCCGTTCGAAAAAGTCGATCTTTGCTCCGGATACACCATAGCTGTGCATTTTAGCGATCCAGTCACTTGGATTCTCTCTGGCACAACTAGCCCATGTCCAGACGATAATCTTCACATTCCTTTCTTTGGCGTATGAGCATAGTTCTTTAATGTAATCTTCGGACCATCCGGCATCCAAGGTCATATATTCGATATGATTTTTTGAAGCCCAGTCTACGTAGTATTTATATAACTGGAGAGAAAGCTGCTTGTTTCCACTGGGGAAGTCAACACCTTCCAAAACGGCTTTGTGCCACCATTCCCATGCACTCTTTCCCGGTTGGATCCAGGAAGTATCGGTCAGACGGCAAGGATCGGCCAGTTTGTATACCAGTTCGTTGTTCAATAATGATTTATCATCTTCCGAAACGATGATGACACGCCACGGAAAACTACGCTTTCCATCAGTCTTTGCGATGTAATTCTCTCTGGTAACAACCAAATGATTGGAATACCAGTAGTAAGGATTGGACGGATCGGAGTCTATTGTTTCTTTCGGGTAATTAGCCCATTTTCCGCGCATGGAGTTGTAGCCGTTGGATTCCATATACAGAGCCGGATAATCATAGGTATTTGATTCCGTTACGACCACTTTATAGGGAGAATCAGGATATTCGTATAATACCGGAGAAACGGCAAAACGTTCGTAAGGAATTTCCAACGGACCTTTGTAGACTTTATAGAGTCTTTCAAAGTTTCTATATCCTTGATGCACCTGATGAGTACGTCCGGATTGATCCGTTTCGCCGGAATAATTAGCATCGCATTCCGGATAATAGATGGTTGGGGTGGAAGCAAAGTTGAAAATAGCATCTTCACTGATGATTGTAATTTCTCCGTTGAGACGGGTGACGAAATGATAGGCCACTCCTTCATCATAAGCACGTAATACAAGGTCGCAGCTGTCGTTGAAAGAAACGGTGAGTTCATTATAAGCATCCTGTAATTCTTTGTTTTTACCAACAAGGACGTCGATAGTCTGATTCACCTTTCTTTTCTTTGCCGACTTTACACTTCCGTTGCCGATTACTTTGCCGTCCGCCAGATGTAATCCGATGGGAGAAGGAAGTATAAGTTGTGTATTATCGTACCATACTTCGTATTGGGTACCTTTGTCTATTTTCAGTTTAATCTTCAGTTTTCCGTTAGGAGAAACCGTTTCATATTTCTCTGCCTGTAGCGTGCAGCTTAAAGAGAATAAACAAAGGAGTATTAAATAACTGATTTTTTTCTTATCCATATAATTGGGGTTTATTGAGAATTAAAGATGTTATTAATTTAATTGTGCCAACCTTTTTTTCTTAAATAATCGAGCAAATAAGCAGGTTGATCTGTTTGTAAAATCCGGGCTCCTAGCTGTTCGATCAGATAACCGTAGCTTTTTTCCGGATCGGTCAGTGCAAGATTATCATCATGATTTCCTGCAAGTGATCCCCATAATGTGTTATACCAAATCAAACTTTTCTTAAAAAGGAATTGTTTTATTTTTGGAGGAAGCGGATTTTTGGGGTCTGAATAAATAATTTCGAAAGCAGCAGGACGTAATTCTTTCAAATAGTCTGTGATTATTTTCTCAGCTTCTTTGTTACCTAAATCTATTACTGGCATATATAAAACTTTATCCAAATAAGAACCAAATTCTCGTTTGACAGTTTCTATAGGCTGTCCTCCTTTCATGATTACTTGATTTTGGGTTTCGGTTTTTTCCAATATAGCATATACATCGTCAAAAATGTCATATGCTTTGTCCAAATTAACCATGATTTTTCCTTTTGCTGTTAACAAAGCTTCTTCTAAAGTGGGCACAACATAATTTGTTACTTTTCCATCCTTATCTTTCAATTTTAACTTTTTTATATCTGCCAGAGTCCAGTTTTTAATTTCTCCTTTTCCAGTGGTAGTACGATCTAGTGTATTATCATGCATTAGAATCAGTTGTCCATCTTTTGTTTTTTGAATGTCAATTTCTACAATATCTACTTTCATAGCAATGGCGCTGTCAATAGCAGCAGTTGAATTTTCCGGTGCGCTACGCCAATTTCCCCGATGAGCAACAACTAACACTTTGTTTGATTTTGGATTTAAGAAAGTATTTTTAATTGTTTCTACGTGTTGTTGTGCCGTTACTATGCAGGTTGATAAACAACAGATAATTAATAATAGAGTTGATTTTTGATTTTTCATTATTGCCATATTAAAATAGAATGAATAAGGTTTAATGTACTAATACATTCTTTATAACTTTGATCACTTGATTTGCTAAAGCTGAATACCCTGCGTCGATCGGATGTGTCCCGTCTCCGCCTGCATAATATTCGGGATGGTCGATGACTACTTTCCATAAGTCGTTCACTTCTATGCCAGCATAATTGATATGTTTCAAGGCAATCTGATTACGTATTTTCAACCGTTCGGTGATAGGGGCAAACTCTTTCATTCCTTCTCCGGTACGGACGGGAGTGGTGGTTGCCCAAATCAACTTGGCTTTAGGGGCGTATTTACGAATGATTTTGATTAATTTTGTGAAACTTTTATCATACTCTTCTTCTGTATAATCGAATCCGTGCAAACCATTATTGAAATGGATAACGTCGAACTTAGTATTTTTGAGTACTACAGTCAATTCTTCGATTAAAGCCGGATCACCTACACTTTTCGAATTAGAGAGTCGCCCTACATATGCTTTTTCTTTCAATGCTGCTTCTACTTTTCCATAATATCCGCGTGTGATGGAATTACCGATGAGCAATACATGTGGAAGATCTGTTTTATTAGCTCCGGGAATCCAAATATCAGACCATTCGATATATTCACGTGCAATCTTTTTCTGTGCATAAGTGAAAATACAAAGTGACAGTAGAATAAATGTAATAAAAGTGTGTTTCATTATTTTCTTTTTTTAATGGGTTATGTTATATAGGTTCGGATACAAAATTAGGTAATAGCAGAAAGATTATATGTGTACAAAGCAATCAAAAAATGAAATATTTGCAGCAAACATTCTATTTTTTGATTGCTTTATGTTTATAATAAGGTATAGATAATTTCTATCTTTGTGAAAAAAGTAAAATTTAAAGATCAATATCATGAAAAAGTACATTTTGTTTATGATGAGCGTTTGGTTCATCCAGTTGGCTATTTTTGCCCAGTCTAGGATAATAGAGGTTTTTCCGGAGCAGGGAAAAGATATTGAAAATATAGCGTTAGCTTTAAAAAAAGCTGCTGACTGTAAAGGGAGGCCAGTTACTGTAAAGTTTTCACCGGGAATTTATCAGTTAGACCGTGCGAAATCATCACAAATGTTATATTATATATCAAATACGACTTCTGAGTTGGATGATCCTGATCCGACTAAACATATCGGATTGTATCTTAATACATTAAAGAATATCACTATTGATGGTTGTGGGTCAACTTTATTGATGAATGGTGAAATGACAAGTTTCGTACTTGATAAATGTGAAGGTATTGTTTTGAAAAATTTTAATATAGATTATAAACATCCTACTCAAACGGAGGTTGAAGTATTGGAAGAGGGGAATGATTATTTGATTGTTCAGGTACATCCCACATCCCAATATCGGATTGTAGACGCACAGTTGGAGTGGTATGGTGATGGTTGGTCTTTTAAGAACGGAATAGCGCAGTCGTATGACCGTATAAGTGAAATGACTTGGCGTTCGTGGAGTCCGATGGAGAATTTGCTTCGTACAGTAGAACTTCGTCCAAATGTGTTATATCTGCAATATAAAGCAAAACCACAAGTAGGACTACATACTATTTTTCAGATGCGCGACTCTTTCCGTGACGAAGTGAGTGGATTTGTAAACAGGAGTAAGGGAATACTGTTGGAGAATATCAACTTCTATTATTTAGGAAATTTCGGGGTAGTCTGTCAATACAGTGAGAATATTACTGTTGATCGTTGTAACTTTGCTCCTCGTCCAGGTTCAGGACGTACTAATGCGGGATTTGCTGATTTTATTCAGGTTTCTGGTTGCCGTGGTATGATTGATATTAAGAATTCCCGTTTTGTAGGTGCACACGATGATCCTATCAATATACATGGTACACATTTGCGAGTAATAGAATTTTTGTCGGACAATCGTTTAAAACTTCGTTTTATGCATGATCAGACTTTTGGATTTGAAGCCTTTTTTAAAGGAGACGATATAGAACTTGTTGATTCACGTTCTTTGTTGGTAGTAGGGAAATGTAAAGTAAAAGAGGCAAAATTAGTAACACCAAGAGAAATGGAACTCACTCTGTCAAGTCCATTCTCTTCGGAGGTAATGCAACAGAAAGACCTGGTTGTTGAGAACGTGACGTGGACACCGGAAGTGCGGATTACAAACAATTACTTTGCAAGAGTACCAACCAGAGGGATTCTTATCACAACACGACGTAAGTCTCTGATAGAAGGAAATACATTCTACGGCATGCAGATGAGTGGAATATTTGTAGCCAATGATGGATTAAGTTGGTATGAGTCAGGACCGGTACACGACTTGACTATTCGTCAAAATACGTTTTTAAACTGTGGAGAACCGATTATTAGCATTGATCCGGAGAATAGAGAATATAAAGGGGCGGTTCATAAAAATATTACTATTGAAGAAAATTATTTTTATATGAGAAAAAATAGCTCATGTGCCATTCGAGCGAAAGCTGTTGATGGCTTGATGATACGTCATAATTTGATTTATTCTCTAGATACTGAAAAAAATAAAGAGTCTGATTTTATTCAGATGTATAATTGTAATGAAGTTACAATAAAAGAAAATCGGGTACAGTTGCACCACCTATTTAAATGAATTCTATTTCAATTTTAAAAGAAATAGATAAATATATAGTAAAAGATTTGATTATAGTAAACCCTGGAAATTTATAATACAAACTTCCAGGGTTTATTTTTATAAGAATAACATTTGATGAATAGTTTAATAAAATGGAGAACTTTATTCAGCTACACTCCACAATCTTACTGACTTAAATTCTATATTTCTACAGATATCTGAGAAAGATACTACCCAGCCTACGGTAATAGTTTTTTCTTCTGTTAGTTCAAATATAGGTAAGGCAGATGTTTTATTAGTATGTTCTGACTCAAATTTGAGGTAAGAGAGGATAATGTCTGACTTTTCCAATTCTTCATTGTCAGGTAGTGATTCGCCTTGAGCTACAGCAAAATGGATATTGGTACTGCCAGAACCTATATTTGCGGCGTTTTTTACTTCGATACGCATTTCATACTTTCCTTCTGGTAAAGTAAATGTTTGCCAGATCTTTCCGTTGTCATAATATCCCTGACTCCATTGTGTTGTTTCGAACTGAATTGTTCCATCGTTATATTCTGTGAAGCCGGCACCTCCATTGGCATTTTTAGTTTCCATAACTTCATTCCATTTCCAATCGTAAGGTTTTCCCCATTTATTGCTTACATCATATCCTCTAAATGGATATCCGGCATTCTTAATATAAAGACTGGTTAGGTCTTTTGTAATGCCAATGTAACTTTGGGAAGGCAATGTAACTTCTTTATATTCTGTAACAAATTCGTCCAAGGAAGTTGTTGTCGGTTTATATATACTATTGTACCGGAGTATTCCATCAGCTTTAAAATTGTCGAGTTCTGTTGTAGTCTCGTCAACTGAAATATATTTCGAGCCTAAAGTTCCGTCCTGACGTTCATATTCAAGGTTACAGCCTACTAAACCGTCTCCTCTTGATATATTCCAATTCAGTTTGGCTGCCCATATTCTTTCTGATTGTCCACTTTCATTTACAATTTCTTTTTGTTCAGGAGAGATACTATGTAAAATCCGGTTGGTTAATGCTTGTTGGTATAGTTCGCCATATGCATAAGCAGATACCTCTGTCGGGATAGATGTGTTGTTTTTGGGATCATAGGTGACTATCGAGAAGTCATATTGTCCTTCTGTTAAATTCTCTAACATAAATTCGAAGGTTTCTCGTGGTTCCGTACGTTCTATTGGAAACTCTTTAAACTTTTCTTCCAATGTAATAGGATCTTTGTAACTAATAACACATTTTACCTGATTTACACCGTACATCATTTTCCCTTCTATTTTGATTCTATTTTTTCCAGTAAAAGCTTTGAGTGAATCAAGTTTTCCTACATAGATTTTTTCTCCCTCGTCTAGATAAGGCTGAATACCATCCAGCATGCCATTACACGAATAGAAAAAGCACAGGATACTACAGAGAATCAATATATTTATTTTTTTCATACTTTTGCTTTGTTAAAAGGTTATTGTATCGGGGTTCCGTAGAACCAAAGTTGCTGCATAACTACCAATCCGGCACCGTCATGAGTAGAAAGTATTTTAAATCGAATGTATCTTACTGGAGGAATATCTGCCGGAAATTCAAATTCTTCTCCTTTACTAGCATATGTTATATCTTCTTCTGAATTTGAACCGGCGGGCCATCCGGAAGGTTTTATGCTTTCACAATCTGCCAGTTTGGTCCATCCGTCCCAACTTCCGTCCGAAGATGGTAAATCAGAACGTCCCCATACTTCCCATTCTTTGATAGCACCTGCACGATAGTAATAACTACCTCCCATGGAGCGTTGCCATGAGGTGAAGCGGCTTAATTGAGCGGTTTGACCCATATCGAATGTAAACCATACAGGAAACTCGGAAGGATTAAAGTCATAACCGTGAGCATAATTCCAACTGTTTAATCCATGATCTCCATTGAATAAAGACTCCAAAGTATGACCTGCGTTGTCCATCTTTATATCATTGGCTAGATAGAAAGTTTTGAATTTGGTCAAATCCAATTTTTCTTCATATAGTGGTGTCAAGGTTGTTAAGTATTCCTCTGACTGGTTATCATATAGATCGCGGACACGGACTTTAAAATCATGTGGTTCGGCAGAGAACCCTCGGAGTGTAAAGCCGATGTTTTTTACAGAAGTATATTCTGTATGTTCTACATTCCAATTACCTTTTGAATCTTTTGTAGAGACATCAAAGATGAGATAGTTTCTGCCTCTATTTGTAGTATGTATATAAATACCTCCGAATGTAGGATTTACTTCTATTTCTTCAATGGCAGTAAGGTATGCCGGTTTTCCAGGTACTATTTCGGTGATGATAGCTTCTCCTTCTTTCTCCATTTTGTTAACGGCTGAGATTACTAGTTTTTTCGGGTTCGTATTACCGAAACCTTCTATTGTCGTTTCATCAGTATAGAGAGAAGCACGTGCTTCCATTTCTTTTCCATTGTCAAGTGTATATTTTATTTTGATATACAATAGATCTTCGTCTGTTGGAGCAGTGAATTTCAATGTCACTCCACCAGGAATTTGTTCATAGGAAGTCACTTGTACTGTACCAGGAGCATGTCCACTGTCATCCCCATAAGGTTTATGAGTTTCTACATCTTCGCAACTGTGTAGCAATACTGCCGCACATGCCATCCATATATAATATAAGATTCTTTTTTTCATTGTTTTTCGATGTTTATAATTACCATCCATACGTTTGAATTAATTTGTCGTCTACTTGTAAGTCTTGTTTTTTTATAGGCCACAAATAGTCTTTAGTTGTAAATGCGCGAGGAACAAAAAGAGTTGTGACTTTATAAAAGTCTTCTTCTATTTCTCCTTGTACGTTCCATCCTTTAATGGATTTACTCAGTTCTTTTGAAGCGTCTTTCCATCGTCTGAGATCATTGTATTGATGTCCTTCCAACGCAAGTTCAATTTTACGTTCCTGTTTGATGATACTTCTTATCCCATCTTTAGTTTTAGGTTTGGTAGGATCATTGCTGTACTTTTCCCATGCTACTCTGACATCTCCTATATCTTCGGTCTGTCCAAGTACACCTTTTTTCAATCCGGAACGTTCACGTACCTTCCGTAGGTATGTATAAACTTCTTCCGGTACATTATTATCACCTTCTGCAGCTTCATTAAGTGATTCTGCATACATTAGATACAAGTCGCCTAATCTGATAATAGGGAATGGGTATTCGTAGACTACTTGTGAAGATTGAGTTATAGCATTTTGATAATATACTACTTTTTTAGCGAAATAACCTGTAATGGAGTAGTTAAATCCCCATTTGTTTCCAGAGTTTCTTCCATATTTACCATCTACATAATTCAAGTCATTGACATCTGTACGTCCGTTACCATACCAAGTGGAACCATCGAAACCGAGAGACCCGTAGAAGCGGGGTTCTCTGTTGAAGTGAAGTACGGCAGTGGTCCAGCCTGTTCGCATGTTATATTTATCAGCACTAGTCACTTGTCGGGTTGTGTAACGATTATCATAGTTTCCGCTTGTTAACCATTCTTTGTCTTCGTCAATGGGCACTCCATTTTTACTGTAAAATTGTTCCGCTGTTTCCAGTGTAGGAGCATATACACCTGCTGCCCTGCTTTGCAAAATACTGCCTGTTACTTGACCGTTTCCACTTCCTTGTTGCAAAGAAGGAACAATACAAGCCATCGATAGGTTTTGCAGTTCATTGGTACCCTGTTTGCCTACGCTCCATATCAATTCGGAGTTAAAACGTTCTGTTACTGTTTGACGGATATTCATGCTGTAAAATATTTCTTCTGGTAGGTCCTGGCTATAAGACATGTCCATGCTGCAGTCATAAAGTTGACATCCATTGGTTTCTGCAGATTCTATGGCCTCTTTGCATGCTTCAGCTGTTTTCACCCATTTTTCACGGCTGAATTCTTGGTTGATGAATGGTTCTCCTTCTTCGTTTCTGAAATTTGCATAATCTTTGTTTCCATTGAAGAGAGGACTAGCTGCCCACAGCAGTATTTTGGCTTTAAGGGCTAATGCTGCAGGTTGTGTCAAACGTCCCATTTCTGTAGCTTCCATAGTGATGACTGGTGGCAAGTCTTTGTACGAGTCGTCTATAAGCTTTACCATGTAATCAACTATTTGATCTACTGGCATGCGAGTAACTTTTACTCCTTCTGGATCAGTCGATACAGGAAGAGCTTTGTCTACAATAGGAATAGGACCATAGTGTTCAAATAGAAAAAAATGGTAATAGGCTTTTAGTACGTTTACTTCAGCGATCCATCTTTTTCGTTCAGAATCTGTCAAGTCGTTCACTTTATGCTGATCTCTTACATAATCAAGAAAGATATTACACTCTCTAATGGCACGGAACATGGGAAGATTACTGCCTCCTTCTCCGTCCCAATAATTGGCATAAGGAGCATCAATATTCTGTAATCCACGGGCTATATAAAAGCTGACTTCATTGTCAAAGTGAGAGTCATTAGTAGTATAGAACCAACATTCGTGTCCGGCTCCCATGCCGGGAATTCGTTTGACAGATCCATGGTCTGGAACAAAATGGTAGCAGTTGGCCAAATAGCGTTCGGCTGTATTTCTGTTGTTGAATACAATGTCCAATGTTGTCACATTATCGGGAACTATATCCAAATAATCTGAACAAGAACAAAGCAACGTCAAAATGATAGTCGGAATATATTTCATAATTTTTTTCATATCATTGCTTTTTAGAAGTTAATGTTAATGCCGAGGTTATATACTCGCTGAATAGGATATCCTAGGCCATTATTACCCATTTCTGCATCCCATAGTTTAAATTTGCTGAAGGTTAGTAGGTTACTTCCTGTTAAGTATAGGCGCAAAGATTGTACACCTATTTTTTTCAGAGCTTTTTGCGAGAATGTATAGCCTAATTCTACAGTTTTCAGACGAATAAATGATCCGTCATGCATCCACCAGGTACTTGTTTGCATATTATTTTCAACAAGTGTGGGAGATAAACGTGGCCAAAATGCGTATATATTACGATTGTCTTCAGACCAATGATCTTTGGCTATAACATCCAAACATTGTTGAACACCCGTCTTTCCACCTGCATCGTAGTTTACAAAGGGAGATGTGTTTCTAGGGTCGATGAAAAAAGATACTCTTGCATTTCCTTGAAAAAACATAGAGAGGTCGAATCCTTTGTAGCCGGTAGAGAAACCAAACCCGTAAGTAATTTCAGGTTGATTAGGATAACCGAGAAAAATTTGGTCTTCACTAGTAATTTTTCCATCATTATTTAAATCTTTATATTTAATATCTCCCGGCATGGCTCCACCATTGAAACTTGTTTGTGAGGGAGAGTTGGCAACATCATTTTCATCAATAAATAGGCGTTCGGCGATATATCCGTAATTAAAGTTGATTGGTTGCCCTATTCTAGAACGATACCCTTGTCCGTAACTAGCATAATCTGGTTCTTCATAGACTTCATACCTTCCTTTGGCAAGCGTGAAATTACCCATTCCTTTTATCCAGAAATCTTTATTGGCAATATAAGAATAGTTGACTGATAAATCAACTCCTCGGGAAGATGCTTCACCTATATTAGCACTTACTCCGGCAGAAAGTCCCATTGTAGAAGGAATGTAGGCGCGGTTTTGGTAAATTTGAGTACGACGTTCATAGAAGAAGTCAGCTTGAACTTCTAATGCACTGTTGAACATACCTAATTCAATACCAAAGTTCCCTTTCTTTGATTTCTCCCATGTAATATTAGTGTTGGGATAACGAGAAATAGATACACCATTCATTTGGTTGCCGTAATTTGTTCCAAAATATTGGCCACGTCCACCATCATTTGGATTTACTTCCGATAAATAATAGAAACGATCATCTGAACTTCCAATGGCATCATTACCTACTAGACCATAGGTCATTTTGAATTTCAGTTTATCCATTGTGTTTAATAATGGCTCCCAAAAGCTTTCGTTCGAAATGATATACCCTAAACCGAAGGAAGGGAAGAAACCGTATCGTTCGTGAGCAGCAAACCGTTCAGAACCGTTATATCCAAAGTTGAATTCTGCAAAATACCTGGAATCGTAAGCATAGGTAAAGCGACCTGCTAGCCCTTGGTTTCTGCGTGGTAGTGATTTCTGTAGAGTGTCTTCACTTGATCTTTTTTCTTCTCGGCGAGTATATACTAACATTCCGCTAGTGGCATGCACACCGAATGTTCGGTTATAGCTGATGGCAGCTTCTACATAGTTGGTTGTGTTGATATTTCTGCTTCCTTGATTGTATGACAAATACTCTTCCCCTTCTACAATGTTGGTCAATGTATAACTATTGGTTTCTTTGTCATAGTCGGCCTGATAATAATAAGGATTGATAGCTCGTGTAAGGTCGGAATAAGAAGAGCGAGTGGTACTAACTAAGATTCGGGCATCCAATCCTTTGGTTACGAAGTCGAGCTTTTGTTTTAATTCTGCTTGTGCAGCTACCAATAAATTATTGGATTCTTTGTATCCTCTAACCATATCTGCATATGGATTAATATAAGCTCCTTTATCGGCATTACCAAACAGCACATGCGTGGCATTGGCATATTCGCCTGTTGCAGGATAACTTTTAGGATACATAACAGGGCTTGTCTTCATCACCTTCTTATAAAGTCCTTCACCACTGTCCAACGGACCGGTATAGTCATCAAAATTTCCATTGACGCGAATAGAGAATTCTGTAGTCTTGCTAAGATCCATATTGATATTAGACCGAACAGAATAACGTTGCCAGTTAATGTTACTGTTGTAGTTGTTGAGTTTATCATTTTTGATCACTCCTCCGTCTTTGGTGTATGAAGCTGCTACATAATAACGTACTGCACTGCCTCCTCCGCTTAGATTAGCATTTACTCTTGTAGAAAGAGCGTAGTCATTGAATAGTTCATCATACCAATTTACTGCCGGATAACAATATGGGTTGGTACCAGCAATTGTATTTTCTATTTTTTCTTGACTATAAACTGTGTAATTAGCGCTGGCGGCAGGATTGTTAGGATCACGCCGAGAGTTTACAGCTTCATTATTTAATCGCATAAAGGTGATAGGATCTGTTAATTCCACCTTCTTTCGAGGAGTGGATACTGATTGTTCTACACGGACGGATACTTTCGGCTTTCCGGCGACTCCTTGTTTAGTGGTCACAAGGATTACTCCATTTGCTCCACGCGCGCCGTACAAAGCAGTGGCTGTAGCGTCTTTCATAATAGAAAATTGAGCAATGTCATCCACATTCAAGCGGGCAAGATCATCTGTACTCAATTCAATGTTGTCAATCAAAATAAGAGGATCTTTTTTATAACCAAATGTTGTGGCACCACGCACAAAGAACTGAGCGTTGTCCTTACCGGGTTCACCTGTTGTTTGGAAAGCAATTAGTCCGGACATTCTTCCGGCAAGAGCAGTTGTCAGATTGCTACTCGGTACTTTCAGTTCCTGTGGGTTTACTGTAGAGATGGCACTAATTACGCTCTCTTTCTTTTGCTTGGCAAAAGCAACTACCGTTACTTCGTCAAACTCATTAGCTTCAGGAAATAATTTAATAGAGTAAAAGTCGTTACTATCTACTTTTATTTCTTGCTTTTTCATACCAAGAAACGAAATTTCTAATATATCTCCGGTTTTTACTCGCATAGTGAATTTTCCGTCAATATCTGCAATTGCACCACCTTGACTGTTTTTTATTTTGATGGTAGCTCCTGCCATAGGTTCATTATCGTCACCTGTCACTATACCCTTCACTTCTCTATTTTGCGCATATATACTTGTCGCAAAGAAAAGACAGAGTATGACTGGAATCAGTCGATTCATTTTAAAGAATGAAAAGAGTCTTTCTTTCATATTTTTCATGGATAATTTAAAATTAATATTAGGTTAATACATTTCTGGCAACTAGATCGTTGTCTTGTCAGTGGTGGGGAAATCTCGAATTCGTTTCATATATTATTAGATTTAATGTGATAATTTTCTAAATTCAACGAGTCAAAATTAGGTAAATGTGTTATTTTAATAATGTATAAACGCAGCAAAAAATAACGCATTTACTGCAAAATTGTTATTAAGGGATGATTATGGTAAGATTATCTCCTTTATTCATGGATATATAAATTAGTCCATCATCCTTTATTTTAGGAATGAATGTTTTTTTGTTCAACTTCCAACAGTATAGTTTTGCATTTGATAGACGAAGAGTAAATTCTATTGGAGCGGTAGCTTTTAGTACTGCATTTTCTATTTGGCTATTTTTCCAACTCGCATCTATCTCAATACCTCCCCGAGCACAAAGTCCTTTAAAATTTCCGTTTTTCCATTCTTTAGGTAAGCACGGTAATAATTCAATACAATTATCGTGACTTTGCAATAGCATTTCTGCAATACCTGCTGCTCCGGCTGTATTCCCGTCAAAAGCGAAGATGTCTTCACCTGCTCCGGCAATACCAGCGGGAGAAACTGTAAACATATTTTCACGTGATAGTTTTCCAAGTAATTGTTTTACACTATTATAAGCATTTTCAGAGTCTTTTAATCGGGCATAAAAGCAAATCATGTTAGCACGACTCCATTCTGTATCTTCCCAATCTTTGGCTGCTAAACGTCTTTCAATAGTTTTTCGGGCAGCTTTTGCTAATTCGGGTGTTTTATTTAAGGTAATCTGAGAATAAGGATAGAGGGATAATAAGTGTGTGGTGTGACGGTGATTGGGATGTGCTTCTTCGTAATCTTCAAACCATTCCTGTACTCCTCCATTTGTGCTGATACGGAAAGGAGGGAGTTTACTGATAGCGGTACGGAGGCTGTCGGCAAATGAGGCATCGACATTTAATATTTCCGTAGATTGCAGGCATGCCGAGAATATCTCATAAGCCAGTACACGGTCGCAAGTCGGCATCATAGATGCGCAAAATTCTTGTCCTTGATGGCGAAAACTGTTTTCCGGCGAGATACTAGGACCTGTTACCAAATAGTTATTTCGTGGGTCTATTACCATATAATCTAATAGAAATTCAGCATTACTTTTTAATAATGGATATGCGGTATTCTTTAAAAAATCTTTATCTTGTGTGTAATCATATTGTGTCCATAAATGAGAGGCAAGCCAAGAAGATGCAGTCGGGAATAATCCCCAAAGAATACTACCTGATACAGCTGTATATCCCCATGGATTGGCTGTAGTATGTGCAGTCCATCCTTTACAGCCATATAAATCTTTTGCTGTTTTTGCACCATGAATTGATAAATCTTTAATATAGTCAAAAAGAGGGAGATGACATTCTGCTAAATTACCTACATTAGCAATCCAATAATTTTGTTCAGTATTGATATCCAAATGATAATCGTTAGTCCATCCCATATGGCAAGCGAGGTTATCGTTAAAAAAACCTTGTAAAGCTACAGGTAGAGGAGAATTAGGACGTGAAGAAGCGATCAACAGATAGCGGGCATATTGGAAAAATAATGCATCTAATCCAGGATCAGATTCTCCTTTCTTTACCCGTGCCCAACGTTCATCGTTTGGTAGGTGATCAAACTTTGCGTGATGCTCAAACGAAAGTCCTACCCGGGAGAAAAGTGGAGAATAGTCTTCTATATGTTTTTTCTTCAGAGTCTTAAAATCTTTCTTTGATGCTAATTCAATTGTTTTCTCACATTTTATTTTGTAGTTGTAACCAGAGAACGTATTGTTTTTAAAATTGGTACGTACATCAGATAATAAAGTGACTTCAGTAGCTTTCTCAATATAAAGTTTTTTCCCTTCAGCCTTTATTGTTCCTCCTTTTATTTGTACAGCAATACGTCCTTCAAAATGTACTCCTCCTTTACCATGTTTTTCAAATTCTGCATTACCGGTATAAATAAGTTGGTTACCGGATGCTACTACATTTGCCTGTCTGAGTAATTTCAATTCAAGTTCCATCGTTATTGCTTTTGGACGACTAGCTTTTATATGCATGGCAACTACGTCATCTGGATTAGAAGCGATACATTGGCGTATATATTCAGTATTACCTACTTTATAGCTAACTGTATTTATAGCAGTATGTAAATCCAGTTCATGGCGATAATCTGATATTTCTCCTTGAGGATATGAAAAATTTATTTTCAAGTCACCTATGGGAAGATGTGTTCCTACTGAATGTGGGCTACCTGCCATCATATTTCCTGCGACATGATTACCTTCTGACAAGTTATTTTCAAAAAATAGCTTTCTTACTTGATTGAGTTTTTCTCTTCCGAATGGACGTTGCTGATGTTCATCATATTCCCCTGACCACATTGTTGATTCGTTTAGAGCGAGTGTTTCTGTTTCTATGCCACCATAGATCATTACACCAAGACGACCGTTCCCCAAAGGAAGAGACTTCATCCATTCATCTGCAGGTTTATCATACCATAATTTCATTTTATTCTCGGTTGCCTTCAGTGACAGACTACCACTAACTAGAAGTGCGGCCCCTATTATCAGGCCTAATGTTACGTTTCTCATGTTATAAAATAGTTTATTTCAAAATGATATTGCAAAGGTATAGGAGAAGGGAAAAGTAAAAATGAACAAATGCGGCTATTACTGAAACAAATGCGTCAACTCCTTTTTATATACTGTTTTTTAGTGTATATTTGCGCGCACAGCCAAATATAACCACTATATAATTTATGAAGAAACACCTACTACGATTAGCTTTCATAAATGGATTGCTATTCTTATCTATTTGTATTTTTGCTCAAGAATATTCTGATTTTTATTTCACCCGTGTTAATGGAGAAAATGGTTTATCAGAGAGTAATGTAAAAGCAATCTTGCAGGATAGCTATGGATTTATGTGGTTTGGGACAAAAAATGGGCTCAACCGCTATGATGGAACTTCTATTCTCCAATTCGATTGCGATGATTTGGAGGAGGGTACAGGTAATCATAATATTGGTGCTCTTTTTGAGGATAAAGAAAGGAATTTATGGGTTGGAACAGACAGGGGTGTTTATATATATAATCCGGCGGTCGATGTATTTAAACGTTTCAAAATAGCTTCATCAGAAGGGATAACTCTTGATAACTGGGTAGCGGAAATTCTGTCTGATTCACTAGATAATATTTGGGTGTTGATTCCTGATCAGGGACTTTTTCGTTATAAAGACGGAAAGGTACATCATTATTCATTGATAGATAAAGACAATTTAAAAAATAATAATCCGGAATGTATTTGTATCAATGAGCAGGGCGAAGTATGGGTAGGTACATCAGGAATAGGTTTATTCAAGTACAATTATCGGGATGATAATTTTGAACAATATTTGACAGACCGAATGGGACGTTCGTTAATTGACAAAACAATTATAAGTATTTGTTTTCAGAAAGAAAATGCTATTTTGGGAATACATGAAGGAGATTTGCTGAAATATAATACTCGAACAGATGAGTTGAGTGAAGTTTCGTTCCTTGGTGAGAAAAAAACATTTTTGCGAGATGTAATGTGTTTTGGAGATGAAATTTGGGTAGGTTCTCTTCATGGAATTTTCATTATTAATGAGAAAGAAAATAATGTTATTCATTTGAAAGAAGACCTGATGCGTTCATTTAGTTTATCGGATAATAGTATTTATTCTATTTATAAAGATTATGAAGGAGGAATTTGGATTGGAACAATGTTTGGAGGTGTCAACTATCTGCCTAATCGTATCTTGACTTTTGCTAAATATGTACCGGGAAGCGATTCATATTCTTTAAATACCAAACGTATCCGTGGATTGGCAGAAGATAATAATGGGTGTATTTGGATAGGTACTGAAGATAATGGTGTTAATGTATTGGATCCTCGAACAGGTAAAGTACATCAGATATATGATAATGTTCCAGGTCGTCTCATTACACTATCAGTAAAACATTATGAAAATCATATATATGTTGGATTATTTAAACAAGGAATGAATGATATTAGTATACCTGGTGAACATCTTAAATACGTCAGTGATAAGGATTTGGGTATTGAAGAAGGAAGTGTATATAGTTTTTTAAAAGATAGTAAGGGGCGTACTTGGATAGGACCTGGGTGGGGATTATATGTATCACAACCTAAGGAAAGGAAATTTCACCGTGTGGAAGAAGTAGGATATAACTGGGTTTTCGATATAATGGAGGCTAGAGATGGTACAATTTGGCTTGCTACTATGGGAAATGGTGTTTGGAAATGTGATCCTAAGAATAATTTTTATAAGAATTATTCTTATAAGGAAGGAGTTGACAACTCTCTAAGCTCCAACTCCGTCAGCTCCATCATGCAGGACAGTAAAGGGAATATATGGTTCTCTACCGACCGTGGCGGTATATGCAGATATAATGAAGCGCAGGACAACTTTACCACTTTCAGTATCGAAGATGGACTACCGGATGACGTAGCTTACAACATATTGGAAGATGATGCCGGAAATCTGTGGTTTGGCACCAATAAAGGATTGGTCAAGTTCAATCCCGAGAGTGGAGATGTACGTGTCTTTACCAATAAGGACGGATTGCTGGGTAATCAGTTCAATTATCAATCGGCATTGAAAGCTCAGGATGGAAGGTTCTATTTCGGCGGGGTGGACGGATTGATCGCGTTCGATCCTACTGTTCAGGAGGAGGAAAAGCCGCTTCCGCCTGTTTACATTTCCAAGTTCAGTATATATAATAAGGAGGTGACGGTGCATACTCCTGAATCACCCCTGAAACAATGTATCGTACATACGGATGAAATCGTCCTGCCTTACGACCAGGCCAATATCAGTTTTGATGTGGCATTGCTCAGCTACTCTACGGCCGAGTCCAACCAATACTATTATCGTATGGAACCTCTTGACAGGGATTGGGTACGGGCAGCCAGCAACCAGAACATTTCTTATGCCAAACTTCCGCCGGGAAAATACACCTTCCGTGTGCAGGCTACTCACGGCAGCAAGTCCGAGTCGTCCACACGTTCTCTGTCTATTATCATTCTTCCTCCGTGGTGGCAGTCTATCATCGCTTACATTGTATATACCGTATGCATTATCCTGATCGTGGTTGGCACCATCTTATGGTACAAACGCCGCAAGGAGAAACAACTGGAAGAACGGCAAAAGCTGTTTGAGATCGAAAAGGAGAAGGAACTGTACGAATCCAAAGTGGACTTCTTCACAGAGATAGCGCACGAAGTGCGTACCCCTCTGACGCTGATCAACGGTCCTCTCGAGGCCATTGAGGAAATGGGGATACAGGAACCCAAGATGAAGAAGTATATCAGTGTGATGGTTCAGAACACCAAACGCCTGCTGGAACTTACCGGACAACTGCTGGACTTTCAGAAGATCGGTGCCAACAAGCTGACTATGAAATTTGAGAGCGTGGACATTACCGAACTTCTTGCCGGAATCGTGGCACGCTTTGAAGTGACGTTCAGCCTGAACCGGAAAGAATTGCAATTAAAATCTACAGAAGAACAGGTGTGGGCAGCCGTAGATAAAGAAGCAATCACCAAGATACTGAGCAACCTGCTCAATAATGCGCTGAAATACGCCAGCCAGAATGTACTGGTAGAACTGGAAAAGGGAGAAGACAGCTTTACGATTCGCGTCACCAGTGACGGAAACAAGATTCCGGCGGAAGTCAGCCAATATATATTCGAACCGTTCTATCAGGTGGACAGAAAGGAGAAGCCCCGTAATGGAGTAGGCATCGGCTTGTCTCTGGCACGTTCGCTGGCATCCCTGCACAAAGGCACGATCTATCTGGATACCCGTCAGGAAAACAATATGTTTGTACTGACCATTCCTTTGAATATGGAGGGCATTAAACAGGAGAACAACAAAGCCATACAGAAAGACATTGTCGAGCTGGACGAACATACGCCCGTCACGGCCGATATGTATGGATATACCCTTCTGCTGGTAGAAGACAACGAAAGTATGCTGACCTTTATTCTCGAACGCTTGCAGGAAAACTTCATCGTAGAGACAGCGATGAACGGGGTAGAAGCACTGGAAATATTGAGAAGCAGCCATATCGACTTGATCATCAGTGATATCATGATGCCTGTGATGGACGGATACCAACTCTGCAAGGAAGTAAAATCGGATATGGAACTTTCTCATATTCCTATTATCTTCCTGACAGCCAAGAATGACATCGACAGCAAAATCAACGGTCTGAAATATGGTGCGGAAGCATACGTTGAGAAACCTTTCTCTTTCAATTATCTGAAAGAACAAGTCCTGTCCTTGCTTGACAACAGACGCAGGGAAAGAGAAGCCTTTGCAAAACGCCCCTTCTTTTCTGTCAACAATATGCAGATGAACAAGGCGGACGAAGAATTTATGAATAAGGTGATCAAGGTCATTGAAGATAACATAACCGATGATAATTTCGGTGTAGAACGAATGGCGGATATACTCTGCATGAGCCGTTCCAGTTTGTTAAGGAAAATCAAGACACTGTTCAACTTGTCTCCGCTCGATTTTATCCGGTTGATCAAGCTGAAGAAGGCAGCCGAGTTTATTCAGGAAGGTAAATACCGGATCGGAGATATCTGCTATATGGTCGGCATCAATTCGCCGTCTTATTTCAGCAAGTTATTCCTGAAACAATTCGGCATGACACCCAAAGATTTTGAGAAACAATATCAATCCGGCAAGCAGATCATTATCACGCAGGAGATAAAGAATGTCGAGGCGGGAGAGGGCACAAAATAGATAAAATACCTCTCTTAGCCCGCATTGGAGCTTATTTGCCGTATTTTTATCATTTTTTGAATCGTTTGTATATAGTAAAGGAGATGCCAATCCTTACCTTTGTGGCATACCTCAATAAGAGAAAAAGGTTTCTTATTCGGGTATGCTTCATTTTTTTACATAAGAACATTGTACCATATGAAAAACCAAAAGCTACTATTAAAAAAAATGTCGGGAGTATCCCTGATGCTTCTTCTGTTTCTTTTCTTTTCCAACTGTGCCAGTGGAGACAAGATTTTCTCTACCGATGTATGGAATATAACTTACGATGATCAGCAAGGGGGGATAGCACTCACCTATAAGTCAAAAAATATTTGTAACGGAATGTATGCTTCCTATCAATGGGAAGGGAAGGAGATCAAGACGAGTGACTATGCCCGCCATAAAATCAGTACGGGCAAAGTTTCCGATTCTTTCGGGAAAGGACATATATATAAGGTAGAGTATACGGATAAGGAACTTCCGAAGCTGACTCAGTATTTCTATCTTTATCCGGGTAAGGAATATATACTGACTGATTTTACGGTCGAAGCGAAAGAGGAAATCCGTTCCGGCAGAATGGCTCCTGTCAATGTCGATTCTATATCCGGATTCTTGCAGGCAGGTGATAACCGTGCCCTTTTTGTTCCGTTTGACAATGACAAATGGATCAGATATCAGTCTCATCCGCTTGGTTTCGATACATTGGTGAGTTATGAAGTGACAGCCATATTCAATAATGAAAGCCGGAACGGTCTGGTGATCGGCTCCGTAGAACATGATAACTGGAAAACAGGTATTTCAATAGGTAAGGGGGATTGTGATAACATTGGTTCGCTGGTATGTTATGGGGGCATAGCAGATGAGCAGACTCGTGACGTAAAGGCTCACGGTGCATTAGCAGGTAAAAAGATTAAATCCCCTAAAGTCTTTTTGGGTTTCTTTGAAGATTGGTGCGATGGACTTGAAGCGTATGCAAAAGCCAACGCTGTAATTGCCCCTCCCAAAGCATGGGAGAAAGCTGTTCCATTTGGTTGGAACAGCTGGGGGGCATTACAATTCAATCTGACTTATGAGAAAGCGATGGAAGTCTCCGATTATTTCAAGGAGAATCTGCAGAACAATCATTTTGTAAACCCTGATCAGACTGTCTATATCGGTCTGGATTCCGGTTGGGACTGTATGAATGAGGAGCAACTGAAGTCATTTATCGAAAAATGTAAGTCGAACGGACAGATCGGTGGTATCTACTGGACTCCGTTCACCGACTGGGCACGCGATCCGGAACGGACGGTAGATGCCGCACCGGAATATAAATACAAAGATATCTATCTCTATGCCAACGGAAAGCCGCAGGAACTGGACGGCGCCTATGCAGTCGATCCAACACATCCGGCAGTGGAAGCTATGATGAAGAAGACTTCCGGTTTGTTCCACCGTGCAGGATTCGAGTATGTGAAGATGGACTTCATGACACATGGTGCGATGGAAGCGGACAAATGGTATAATCCTAAGATTACCACAGGTATACAGGGATATAATTATGGCATGAAACTGCTCAATCAATATTTTGGAGATATGTATATCAATCTCTCCATTTCTCCTGTTTTTCCCGCCCAGTATGCGCAGTCACGCAGAATAGCCTGTGATGCGTGGAACCAGATCAAGGATACCGAATATACATTGAATGCTCTTTCATACGGCTGGTGGCAGAAGTATATCTACCAATATAATGATGCCGATCATATTGTACTGAGAGATGCTACCGACGGAGAAAACCGTGCCCGTATTACTTCGGGGGTCATTACGGGTATTTACATTACAGGAGACGATTTCAGTGCGGGAGGAGGAAAAGACGCCAAAGAGAAGTCACAGAAATATCTGACCAATGCGGCAGTGAATGCGGTGGCGACAGGAGAAGTGTTCCGTCCTGTGGAAGGAAACGGAGAGAAGTCGGAACATATCTTTGTAAGAAAGACACCCGATGGTCGTTTCCATTGTGCGGTATTCAACTACTCGGACCAGGAACAGACAACTGTGCTTTCGTTGGAAAGAATAGGATTGGACAAGGCACGCAACTATCAGGTGAAGGAGTTGTGGAGCGGCAACGAGACTTCTGCCACAGGACAGCTTGAAGTGACCGTACCCTCCAAAGACGTGCAATTACTTGAATTTAAATAACCGAAGAAATGAAAAAATATCAATTAACACTCTTATCGTTATGTGTGGCAGCCTTTGCGCAAGCGAAGGTCACATTGCCGTCATTCTTTACCGATAATATGGTTATTCAGCAAAACAGTCAGCTGACGTTACCGGGAAAAGCGAAAGCCGGTAAACAAGTGACTGTGAAGGTGAGCTGGAATTATGAGAAATATACGGCTAAAGCGTCAGCTGATGGTCATTTTAGTATAGAAGTCCCGACTCCGCCTGCCGGAGGACCTTTTCAGATCACTGTTTCGGATGGTGAGAAACTGGTGCTGAACAACGTCCTATCGGGAGAAGTCTGGATCTGTTCCGGACAGTCGAATATGGAAATGCCCGTTGCCGGATGGGGAAAAGTGATGAATTACGAACAGGAGGTTGCCGATGCCAATTATCCTTCCATCCGTCTGTTGCAGGTAAAGAAGACCGTTGCTTTCTCTCCGCAGGATAACGTAGAAATGAATATGAACGGCTGGCAGGAATGTAGTTCCGCTACTGTACCGGAGTTTTCTTCCGTCGCTTATTTCTATGCCCGTAAGTTGTGGAAAGAACTGAATGTGCCCGTTGGGGTAATTGACTGCACTTGGGGCGGCACACCTGCCGAATCGTGGACAAGCCATCAGACATTGAAACAAGTCATGGGATTCCAGAAAAAGATGGCCGAAATGGAAAGCGCAGGCTTCCAAAGAGAGAAACTTGTCGAACTTTACCATCGGGAAATGGACGAGTGGCTTCAGCAGTTTGATGCCAGGGATGCCGGATTCAAAGACGGAGTTCCCCAATGGATATCAGCTCTTCAGACAGGGAATGAATGGAAACCGATGGAACTGCCCGCCTACTGGGAAACTCGCGGACTGAATTTTGACGGTACTGTCTGGTTCCAAAAAGAAGTGGAAATACCTGCTGACTGGAGCGGCAAGGAAATCTCCTTCCATCTGGCTATGATCGACGACGACGACGTCACTTACTTTAACGGAAAAGAGATAGGAAGAACTTCGGGATGTAATACGATGCGTACCTATAAGATTCCCGCAACCTTGGCAAAGGCAGGTAAAGGGGTTATCACCATTCGTGCCATAGATTATGGAGGTGAAGGTGGTATCCATGGAGAACCTCAGCAGATGTATATGGAAGCGAACGGCAAGAAGATTTCCTTGGCGGGCAACTGGAACTATCACACTGGAGTATCGATGACCGGTGCACCTTCCAGACCATTGTCTCCCGAAGGAACCGGCTGGCCGACATCCTGTTACCCGACCGTACTTTACAATGCAATGATACATCCTTTTACTGTTTTTCCTATCAAGGGTGCTATCTGGTATCAGGGAGAAAATAATGTAGGATTCGACGAGCAGTACAGGGTACTTTTCCAGTCAATGATTACAGATTGGAGAAGGGCATGGAAGCAGGATTTTCCTTTCTACTTTGTGCAGTTGGCCAATTATCTGAAACCGGAAGAAGTGCAGCCGGACTCCAAATGGGCGGCTCTCCGTGATGCACAGGCACACGCGCTGCATCTGCCCAATACGGGTATGGCGTGTGCCATCGACCTCGGCGAAGATTATGATATCCACCCGAAAAACAAGCAAGAGGTAGGAAGGCGGCTGGCGCAAGCAGCATTGGCGAAGACCTATAACAAAGGTACATACGAAGTGCCTGCATTCCTTGGATACCGCATTTCGGGACGTACGCTGATTCTTAGTTTCGATCAGGAAGTAGTAGCCAAAGAAGGGGCTCCGAAAGGCTTTATACTGGCGGGACCGGACGGGAAATACGTTCCGGCACAGGCTACCATCCGGGGAAAAGAAGTCATTCTGCAATCCGACCGGATAGAAATACCGACGGCGGCCTGCTATGCGTGGGCAGACAATCCTGTTTGTAATCTATATGGCAAGAGCGGGCTTCCCGTACCTCCGTTCCGCACCAGAGAATAAATATCAACCATAACAATGTAAACCATGAAATTAAAAGCATTCTTACTTTTTTTTCTATTGAGTTCTTTTTCTCTTTTGCAGGCTGCCGACAAGCCGCTGATCAAAGTAGAAACCGAACGGACCAGCCTTATCTATCAGGTTGCTGACAACGGACGTCTGTATCAGAAATACTTGGGCAAAAAGCTTAACCATGATTCCGATATCCAGTATCTGCCACAAGGGACTGAAGCTTATCTGACTCACGGTATGGAGGACTACTTTGAACCGGCTATTCACATACGTCATAATGACAATAACTCTTCATTGCTGCTGAAATATGTAGATCATTCGAGCAATGCCATCGATAACGGGGTCAACGAAACCGTAATTACCCTTAAGGATGATAAATACCCTGTGACCGTGAAGCTGCATTATGTGGCTTACGGCAAAGAGAACATTATCCGTGCGTTTAGTGAAATCAGCCATGAAGAGAAGAAACCTGTGATACTTTGCAAGTATGCTTCATCAATGCTTCACCTGAACAGCAGCAAGTATTTCCTGACTGAATTTTCCGGTGACTGGGCACACGAAGCCAACGTGACCGAAAGAGAACTGGCTTTCGGTAAAAAGGTGATCGATACGAAGTTGGGCGCACGTGCCAATATGTTTGTATCTCCTTTCTTCCAGCTGGCTCTTGACAATCCTTCGCAGGAGAATGCAGGCGAAGTGCTGGTAGGAACTATCGGGTGGACGGGTAACTTCCGTTTTACTTTCGAAGTGGACAATAAAAACGAACTGCGCATTATCAGCGGTATCAACCCGTACGACTCTGAATACAGCCTGCCCGCCAAAGAAGTGTTTCGTACTCCGGACTTCTATTTCACTTACAGCACGCAGGGGAAAGGTGAGGCCAGCCGCAGCTTCCATGACTGGGCACGCAATCATCAGGTGAAAAACGGTAATGATACCCGTATGACTTTGCTCAACAACTGGGAGTCTACCTATTTTGACTTTGATGAAAACAAACTGATCGGCTTGATGGATGAGGCTACCAAGCTGGGCGTAGATATGTTCCTGCTGGACGATGGTTGGTTTGCCAACAAATATCCCCGTAGCAGTGACCATCAGGGTTTGGGCGACTGGGAAGAGACTGCCGGCAAACTTCCGAACGGAGTAGGACGTCTTGTTGAAGAAGCACAAAAGAAAGGTATCAAGTTCGGTATATGGATAGAGCCGGAAATGGTGAATCCCAAAAGCGAGCTTTACGAAAAGCATAAAGACTGGGTGATTCATCTGCCTAACCGTGATGAATACTACTTCCGCAACCAGATGGTGCTCGACCTTAGCAATCCGAAAGTACAGGATCATGTATTCGGCGTGGTGGACAACCTGATGACCAAATATCCCGGTATCGCTTTCTTTAAATGGGACTGCAACAGCCCGATTACGAATATCTATTCGATGTATCTGAAAGATAAACAGTCTCATCTGTACGTTGACTATGTACGCGGACTTTACAAGGTGTTGGACAGAATCAAGGCTAAATATCCTGATCTTCCGATGATGCTGTGTGCCGGTGGCGGCGGACGCTCCGACTATGAAGCATTGAAGTACTTCACAGAGTTCTGGCCAAGCGACAATACCGATCCTATCGAACGTCTGTTTATCCAATGGGGCTATTCGCAGATCTTCCCAAGTAAGACACTGTGTGCCCACGTCACTACTTGGAATCGTGGAACCAGTATCAAGTTCCGTACCGATGTAGCCATGATGTGCAAATTAGGATTCGACATCAAACTGGAAGACATGAATCAGAATGAGCACTTGTACTGTGATCTGGCAGTCAAGAACTACAACCGTCTGAAACCTGTCATCCTTGAAGGTGATATGTATCGCCTTGTTTCTCCTTACGGAAGCAACCATACTTCTTCCATGTTTGTAGGCAAGGACAAGAAAACGGCTGCGGTATTCGCCTTCGATATCCATCCGCGCTATGCGGAAAAGACACTGCCTGTCCGCTTGCAAGGGTTGGATGCCGATAAGATGTACCGTGTGAAGGAAATCAATATGATGCCCGGCAGCGGTTCCTCATTGAAGGGTAACGACCAGGTTTTCTCCGGAGAATATCTGATGAACGTCGGACTGGATCTTTTCACAACGCAGCAGCTCAACAGCCGGCTTATTGAAATAACAGCAGAATAAAAAGCCATAGACATAAGAAACATATCTTATAAAAACACCACGAACCATGAAGAAATTACTTTTAAGTGTATGTGCATTTTCATTGACTCTTGCTACGTTGCAGGCAGGGGAAATCACTAAATATGTAAATCCGTTTATTGGAACGGGGGCCATCGATGGGGGACTTTCGGGTAATAATTACCCGGGGGCGACCTCGCCGTTCGGTATGATACAGCTTTCTCCGGACACCAGCGAAGCTCCCAACTGGGGAGACGCGTCCGGATACGACTATAACCGGAATACAATCTTCGGTTTCAGCCATACCCGCCTGAGCGGGACAGGAGCTTCGGACCTGATCGACATTACATTGATGCCGACCAGTAGCGGACGCACTTCTTCCGCATTCACGCACGACGAAGAGAAAGCCCGTCCCGGCTATTATCAGGTAATGCTGAAAGATGAAGGTATTAATGCAGAGCTTACCACTACTCAGAGAAACGGTATCCACCGCTATCAATATCCCGCCGGTAAAGATGCGGAGATTATACTGGATATGGACCACTCGGCAGATAAGGGCAGTTGGGGACGCCGGATCATTAACTCTCAGATCCGCATTCTGAATGACCATGCAGTGGAAGGTTACCGTATCATCACCGGATGGGCGAAACTACGCAAGATTTATTTCTACATGGAGTTTTCCAGTCCTATCCTTACTTCTACGCTGAGAGACGGCGGGCGTGTTCATGAAAACACAGCCGTGATCAACGGTACGAATCTTCATGGCTGTTTCCGTTTCGGCCAACTGAATGGCAAACCATTGACGTGCAAAGTAGCCCTTTCGTCCGTCTCTATGGAGAATGCCCGTCAGAACATGGAACAGGAAGCACCGCACTGGGATTTCGACCGCTATGTGGCTGCTGCGGACGCTGATTGGGAAAAACAACTAGGAAAGATCGAAGTGAAAGGTACGGAAGTGCAGAAAGAGATATTCTATACGGCTCTTTACCACACCATGATACAGCCTAACACCATGTCCGACGTGAACGGCGAATACATGGCTGCCGACTATACGACCCGCAAGGTGGCGAACAATGAAACTCATTACACCACATTCTCCCTGTGGGATACTTTCCGCGCTTCTCATCCTCTCTACACATTGCTGGAACCCGAACGGGTGACTGACTTCGTGAAGAGCATGATACGCCAGTATGAATATTACGGCTACCTGCCTATCTGGCAATTATGGGGACAGGACAATTACTGTATGATCGGTAACCACTCCATCCCTGTGATCACTGATGCCATCCTGAAAGGTATTCCCGGAATTGATATGGAGAAGGCCTATGAAGCAGTCTATAACAGTTCGGTAACCTCACACCCCAACTCTCCTTTTGAGGTATGGGAGAAATACGGCTTTATGCCCGAAAACATTCAGACTCAATCTGTCTCCATCACTCTGGAGCAGGCTTTTGATGACTGGTGTGTTGCCCAACTGGCTGCAAAATTGAACAAGGATGCCGATTATCAGCGATTCCACAAACGCTCCGAATATTACCGGAACCTTTTCCATCCGAAAACAAAGTTCTTTCAGTCCAAGAATGACAAGGGAGAATGGATCGAACCTTTCGACCCGTATCAATACGGTGGAAACGGCGGGCATCCGTTTACCGAAGGAAATGCATGGCAATACTTTTGGTATGTTCCGCATAACATCCAGGCCTTGATGGAACTGACAGGAGGAACGAAAGCCTTTGAACAAAAGCTGGATACCTTTTTTACCTCTACCTATAAGAGTGAGCAGATGAATCATAACGCTTCGGGATTTGTGGGACAGTATGCACATGGTAATGAACCCAGCCATCACGTAGCTTATCTCTATAATTTTGCAGGTCAGCCGTGGAAGACGCAAAAGTATGTCAGTCATATTCTGAACACGCTGTATAACAACACTTCTTCGGGATATGCCGGAAATGATGACTGCGGTCAGATGTCTGCCTGGTATGTATTCAGTGCGATGGGATTCTATCCGGTCAATCCTGCCGACGGCCGGTATATCATCGGTTCCCCGCTTTTGGATGAGTGTACTTTGAAACTGGCAGGTAATAAGGAGTTCCGTATCCGGACCATCCGCAAGTCTCCCGAAGATATCTACATTCAGTCGGTGACTTTGAACGGGAAGAAACACAAAGATTTCTTCATCACTCATCAGGACATCATGAACGGTGGTACGATGGTATTCAAGATGGGTAAGAAACCATCCGGATGGGGAAAGTAAACAGTATGAATTCAGATATTGTATCTAATAGAAACATGGATGAGTTATATCATATAGGGCAATAAATATTATAGCCTTGTTTCTATATAATAAGAGACTGTCTACCTCCTGACAGTCTCTTATTATTATTTTCTTATTTAACCTCTTCGGAAGTCTGTAACATCTGGAACAACTTGTCCAGCTTTGGAGCCATGATAATCTCCGTACGGCGGTTCTTGCTTCTGCCTTCCGCTGTTTCATTGTCGTCAACAGGCATATATTCGCCGCGACCGCTGGGCTGTATCTGCAAAGGATTTACACCGTAGTTCTTAATCAGGATACGTACGACGGAGGTAGCACGAATCACGCTCAAATCCCAGTTGTCTTTGAACTGTACGGTGTTGATCGGTTTATTGTCGGTGTGACCTTCGATAAATACGTCGATGTCGGTCTGCTTGTTCAAGACTTCCGCCAATTTGCCGAGAGCTTCCTCTCCGCGTTTATCCAGACGGGCGCTTCCTGACTGGAACAGCAATTTGTCCGACATTGCCACATACACCTTTCCATCCTTTTCACGAACCGTCAGTTCGTCTGTGCTAAAGCCCAGTAACGCGTCTTTCACACTGTTCAGCAGTTGTTTCACTTTCTCGTTCTGAGCGTTGATCATGTCCTGCAACTCGTTGATGGTGCGTTCTCTTTCGCTAAGTTCGTTTTTCTTCTGACTCAACAAGGCATTCAGTTTTTCCTGTTCCGTCATGTTAGTACTAAGCATGCTCTGATACTGACGGATACTGTTTCCCATCTGGGTGGTATCACGCAGGAGCTTCTTGATTTGTGCTGACAGCTGGTCGCCCGTGTTGCGGCAATCAGTCAATAAACTTTGCAAGCTGTCGATACTTGCAATACGTGCGGCTTCTGTCATCATGAACTTCTTTTTCGTTACACATGAAGTACATAATAACAATGTAAGGAAAGTAAATAATGCAATTTTCTTCATTACGCTTTATTTTTTTTGCAAAGAAATAATTTTCTTCTGAAGATTACAAAAATTCTTTTATTAAACTCTGTGTCATATAGTTAAGAAATGACCTGAGAGAATTTTACTGCTGGCACTTCGTTGATGTCAAGACAGGCTGTTGTGCGGAATATGCTAAAGAATCAGCGTTGCAGAAACTCGCAAAGTTTCTGTACAGCCAGTGCACGGTGACTGATCTTGTTCTTTGTTTCGTTTCCCAGTTCGGCAAAAGTCTGTTCGTACCCTTCGGGCTTGAATATCGGGTCATAACCGAAGCCGGAATCTCCGCGCTTCTCTTTGATGATTTCCCCTTTGATCACACCTTCAAAGAGATATTCCTTTCCGTCGAGAATCAGCGAAATGGCAGTGCGGAATTGCGCTTTCCGATTCTCTTTTCCTTCCAGTTCGTGGAGCAGCTTGCGCATATTCGCCTGAGCGTCGTGTCCTTCGCCTTCGGCATAGCGGGCGGAGTACACTCCGGGCGCTCCGTTCAGAGCTTCCACTTCCAGTCCGGTGTCATCGGCAAAGCAGTCCAGCTGATAGTTCCGGTAGATAAAAGAAGATTTCAGCAAGGCATTTCCTTCCAGCGTTTCGGCTGTTTCGGGAATGTCCGTGTGGCAGTCAATGTCATTCAGACTGAGCAGTTCTACCTTATCCCCGAGGATGGCAGCTATTTCTTCGAGTTTATGAGCATTGTTGGTGGCAAATACAAGTTTGCGTTTCATTGTCTTATTCTTGTTTTTTAGCGGAATTATCCGGATTCATTCACCTGTTTATTTCACTTTCAACTGATCGAACCCTTCGCCATACACCCCGATGACGGAACTTTGCGAGATGAAAGCGTTCGGATCGATACGTTTTACCAGTCGGAAGATATCCAGCGACTGACGCCTTTTGGCCAGTACGACCAATACTTTTACATCGTTTTTGCTGTACCATCCGGTACCGTTGAGCACGGTCACCCCACGGTCTGTATCTTTAATGATGCGGTCGGCTATCTCATCATACTTCTTGGAGAAGATGAAGAACTGTACGGACTGACGGGCGCTGTTGATAATCCAGTCGAGCACGACACCAATGATGAACAGAGTGACGAAACCGAAGATTACCCGACGCCAGTCGTGAAACACAAAGTAACAGGAACCGATGATGAACACATCACAAATCATGATCATCCTTCCAAGGGATACGTCTTTGTATTTGTTAACAATAGCGGCGATGATATCCGTTCCTCCGGTGCTGCCGTTATAATTGAAAGTAATGCCCAGACCTACACCGCACATAGCCGCACCGATGATACAAGCCATAAAGTCCTGTCCGCTGCCGAGCAGTAGAGGTTTTCCGTCGGCCGACATATCGGGCGTTTGTATGTAGTTGTTTACCAACACCTGGAATATCCATAGCAGGAAAGTCAGCATGAAAATTGCATAAGTAGTCTTTATGCTGAATCGCGGACCTAATATCTTGATGGCAAATGTCATCAGAACCGCATTGATGATGAAGTACGACCACTGGATAGGAAATCCCGTTGCGTAATAAATGATAGCCCCGATACCGGTAGTACCCCCTGTCGTTATCTGGTAAGGCAGCAGAAATGCCGCCCATCCCAAAGCATAACTGATCAATCCGAGAGTGATGTAGATATAATCCTTCACTTCTCTCATTATTTCCGCTTTTGCTGGTTTGCGCATTTAATTAATAGGTAATAAGTATTAAGTAATAGGTAATAAGTCGTAGTCGATAGGTACAGGTAATAAGTATTAAGTATTAGGTATTAACCTTGCGGATATGCTCGGAAAGCAGCTGCGGTTATTACCTATTACTTATTACCTGTTACTTATTTTAAACTACCACATTTACAATCTTCTTCGGCACCACGATGATCTTCTTCGGTGTTTTGCCTTCGATCCACTTCTGCGAACGTTCGTCGGCTAATACGGCAGCCTGGATGGCATCCGAAGCGGCATCAGCGTCAAACTCCATGTTGAAGCGTGCTTTTCCGTTGAAGGAGATGGTATAGTTGATCGTATCTTCTTTCAGATATTCTTCGTTGTATGCGGGCCATGCGGCGTCACATACGGAAGTTTCGTGTCCCAGTGTATCCCACAGTTCTTCGCAAACGTGCGGAGCGAAAGGAGCGAGGGTGATAACGAGCTGTTCCAGTATCTCTTTCTTGTTGCATTTCAAGTTGGAAAGTTCGTTGACACAGATCATGAATGCGCTGACAGACGTATTGTAAGAGAACTGTTCGATATCTCCCGTTACTTTCTTGATCAGTTTGTGCAGGCTCTTCAACTCTTCCTTCGTTGCAGGCTCGTCTTTCACCAGATATTCGTCGGTACGGCTGTAAAACAATGACCAGAACTTACGGATAAAGCGGTGTACACCGTCAATACCGTTCGTATCCCAAGGCTTGGACTGCTCAACCGGACCGAGGAACATTTCGTACATACGAAGGGTGTCTGCACCGTATTTGTCCACAATCATATCCGGATTGACTACGTTGAACATTGATTTACTCATCTTCTCAACCGCCCATCCGCAGATGTATTTTCCGTCTTCGAGGATAAACTCTGCTTCCGCATATTCGGGACGCCATGCCTTGAATGCTTCCAGGTCGAGGATATCATTGGATACGATGTTTACATCCACATGAAGTGGAGTCACTTCGTATTGGTCTTTCAGGTTCAGTGAAACGAAGGTGTGAGTATCTTTGATGCGATATACAAAGTTGCTGCGGCCTTGAATCATGCCTTGGTTTACTAACTTCTGGAACGGTTCTTCTACTACCGATGCACCTACATCGTGCAGGAACTTATTCCAGAAACGGGAGTAGATCAAGTGTCCGGTAGCGTGTTCCGTTCCTCCTACATAAAGGTCTACGTTTTTCCAGTATTCGTCCACTTTCGGGTCCACCAATGCTTTGTTGTTGTGCGGGTCCATGTAGCGCAGATAGTATGCGGAAGAACCGGCGAATCCCGGCATGGTGTTCAGTTCCAGCGGGAAGATGGTAACGTTGTCGATCTTTTCGTTTTCTACTGTGCACTTGTTTACCGTGTCCCACGCCCATTCCTTGGCGTGTCCCAATGGAGGTTCGCCTGTTTCGGTGGGGAGGAACTTGTCTACTTCCGGAAGTTCCAGCGGCAGACAGTCTTCGTCGATCATGTACGGCATTCCGTCTTTGTAGTATACAGGGAACGGTTCCCCCCAGTAGCGCTGGCGTGAGAAAATGGCGTCGCGAAGACGGTAGTTCACTTTCACACGTCCCAGATTATGTTCTTTCACATATTGCTTGGTCTTTTCAATGGCTTCCTTGATGGTCAGTCCGTTCAGAGACAGATCACAGTACGGAGTTACATCCGGACGCGGAGAGTTGCAGACGATACCTTCCTTGGCATCGAAGCTTTCTTCGCTTACGTCACAACCTTCTACCAACGGGCGGATTTCGAGTCCGAAATGCTTGGCGAAAGCATAGTCGCGGCTATCGTGGGCGGGTACGGCCATGATGGCTCCTGTTCCGTATCCTGCCAATACGTAATCGCTGATCCAGATGGGCACTGCTTCACCTGTAAACGGATTGATAGCATACGAACCGCTGAATACACCGGTCACGCTGCGGTCGGCGATGCGTTCGCGTTCCGTACGTTTCTTGGTGCGGTCAAGGTAGGCGTCTACTTCTGCTTTCTGGGCGGGAGTGGTCAGCTGGGCTACCAGATCACTTTCCGGAGCCAGAACCATGAAGGTCACACCGAACATGGTATCTGCACGGGTAGTAAAGATGGTAAATTCGAGATCGCTGTCTTTTACCTTGAACTGTACTTCGGCACCTTCGGAGCGTCCGATCCAGTTCTTTTGAGTTTCTTTCAGTGATTCGGTCCAGTCGATGGTATCCAGTCCGTCGAGCAGACGCTGAGCATAAGCGGATACACGCAGACACCACTGGCGCATCTTCTTCTGGACTACGGGGAAGCCGCCGCGTTCGCTGACGCCGTCTATGACTTCGTCATTTGCCAATACGGTTCCCAGTGCCTGGCACCAGTTCACCATCGTTTCGCCGAGGTAGGCGATGCGGTAGTTCATCAGGATTTCCTGCTGTTCCTTTTCGCTTTTGGCTTTCCATTCTTCGGCGGTAAAGCTGAGTTCTTCGCTGCAGGCAGCGTTGAGTCCTTCGTTTCCGTAGATTGCGAATGCGTCGATCAGTTCCTGGATAGGGCGTGCCTGCTGTTCGTCGTTGCAGTAGTAGCTGTTGAACATCTTTTGGAAAGCCCATTGGGTCCAGTGATAATATTCGGGTTCGCACGTACGGATTTCACGGCTCCAGTCGAAAGAGAAGCCTATTTTGTCGAGTTGCTCGCGATAGCGGTCGATATTAGCTTTAGTAGTGATTGCGGGATGCTGTCCGGTCTGAATAGCGTATTGTTCCGCTGGCAAACCGTATGCGTCATATCCCATCGGATTGAGTACATTGAAGCCACGCAGTCGTTTGTAACGGGCGTAAATGTCCGAAGCGATGTATCCCAGCGGATGCCCTACGTGCAGTCCGGCCCCTGACGGGTAAGGGAACATATTCAATACATAGAATTTCTGCTTCGATTCGTCTTCCGTAACCTGGTAGGTTTTCTCTTCCACCCACCTTTGCTGCCACTTCTTTTCAATCTCCCTGAAATTGTACTCCATAGTGATAAAGTTTTTATTTATAGTGATTTATACTGTTATTTCAATTTGAGCCAGCAAATTTACGTGTTTATTTTCAGATAACCACGTAGTGAGTGAAAAAAACCTTTCTTTTATAATAAGGTATCGCCCGGATAACAAGGTAATGCCCGATAAATGAAGAAATATCACGGTAAATACCGTCCGGCTATTGACTTTCTTGTTTTTATTTCGTATATTTGGAGGAATATAAAACGGAAAAGTAATGATAGGATATATAAAAATTATAACATAAGTTCAATAGGTGGATGTGCAGAATTGCATAGCCAGGATAACGAATGGGCAAGAAACTGCGAAGGTTCTTGCCCATTTCTGTTATAATAATTCTATTGAGGCTGCTGGAAACGCCTAAAAATAGTTTTTAATAAACTTGGATACCGTTTTTAATAAACTCTCTCTTTATTTATTAAAAACGATGAAGGAGTTTATTCGATTCCGGGGGTGTAGTGTAAGAAAGGAAGAAAACTTTTTTTGAGTAAAGTTCTCTTCCTTTCTTTATGCGGTAAAAATATGATATATTAATGGGAATGTTTTGGTAGCGGTGATTTGTTTACAAACGGGCACTTCTATCCACTATTTTGATAAGATTATACAGTTCGGCTACTTCGTCTAAATTTACTTTATAGTCCCGAAACATATCATTGAGAGAATGACAGGTGATCATTCCGTGTTCTACATCGTGGTCAACGATTTTTTTTATCGCTATCCCTTCCGTACGATGTACAATGATAAAATACCAGTCTTTAATATGAAGTTTGTATCTCCATAGATCTCTGTTCACTTCTCTTGCCAATACAATATCACCATCGCAGATAGAATCCTTGGAACCATCGTCCATGCTATCGCCTTCCGCTTCAAAGAGCATGTATTTTCCATGATAGGTTCGGTCTACAATAACAGGCAGACTCGGCAGGCTCTCCAAATACCCTTCATCTCCATAACCGTTCAGATATCCGCATTGGGCACGGACATGCACTAGGGGGACGTTCATGAAACCGGTTGTTTCTAATCGGTTTGCATTGGATGTAAATGGTATGTTAGTGTAATTTCCTGCTTTTACTTCCTCTTCTTCTGATTTAATACTAACTGTTGGTCGCTCGTTCAATATATTACCTATCCCGGAAAATAACCAGTCAAAGCTATATTGTGGAAAACGATCAATGATTTTCTGACAGGTAGCTCGTGATGGATTCCTCTTTTCATTGATTATTCTAGTGATAGTCACATTGTTACTAATGCCAATTGCAGTGCTGAAAGAGTTCTTATTGTACTCTTCCGCTTCCATGATGTATTGTACTCTTTCCCAGCCTTCCATACTTACTTTATTAATGATAGTTATGATCTTTGTTAGTTAAATGATGTAAATATGCTAACTATTGTAGACTGAATGAATTGCTTTTTATAAAACAGTTAGTATATTTGCATCGTCAGACAGTTAACTAACACAAAGAAACAAAGATTATTTGACTTAGACAAGCACGCGTGTACTTTTTTAGAAATTTAAATTACTAACTATTAATTAAAAGGAGACTAAAGTTATGAAAGGAAAAGTATGGGACACGATTTTGAAAGTGATTATTGCGGTGGCTTCCGCAGTGTTGGGTGCGTTGGGCGGTAGTTCGATGAACTTGTAGTTTTTTAATAAGCAAGGGAGTTTTTCTTATATCAGTGACTTCCTTGCTGATTTTCTTCTTGAGAAAATATTGATTACAACTTAACTAAAAAAAACAATGATGAAAAATATAAAGAAATATCAATTGATAATTCTGTTTCTTTTGCTCTGTTTTGTAGCGAAGGGACAGCAGCAAGAGACTCAACCAATTGTTCCTCCATCACCTACCATAGCGTCACTGATTCAGTATGCAGATTGTCCGGTGTCGTATTATTCGGGAACTCCTAACATTGGAATTCCACTTTATGAAATTAGTGTGGACAATATTAAAATACCTATTTCACTAAGCTATAATGCTTCAGGAATAAAAGTTGCTCAAGAATCATCTTGGGTAGGATTGGGATGGAGTTTGAATGCTGGTGGGTGTATATCTAGAAGTGTACAATGTTATGATGACTTTTTGGAATATCCATATCTAGGAGTAGATGTAGAAAAGGGATATTATGAAGATAGTGACATAACAAATCCTGCTTCATCGGAGTATTACTCTTATATATATACAGATTCTGGTATGAAGCTTCAGTTGGTAAAAGACTCGGAGCCGGATATTTTCTATTATTCTTTTTTGGGATATTCTGGAAAGTTTGTATTGGATAAATCTAGGGGAGCCGTATTGTTTGATAAATCGTCCGGTCTGCAAATTACTGTCAATAAAGATGCTTCTCTAAAGAGGGATTTTATAGTTACTACTCCAGATGGAACAAAATATTTCTTCAATGTGAAAGAACACGCATATTTATATAGTAGAAGTGGTCCTTTGCATAGTAATAACCCTAAAGCAACAAAATGGGATGAGGCTGAAACGGCTTTTCTTGGATCTCCTATTCATTATGTGTCAAGCTGGTTGCTTAGCAAAATTATTACTCCCAATAAACGGGAAATATCTTTTTCCTACAAAGTCGAGAAATTTCAATCTCCCGCACAGGAGTCTTGTATGAAATATACTTATCTGAGTTATGAAGGAAACGATCAATCATGCGCTAAAGACGTAGCTCATCCATATTATTCAACCAATAAAGCTGTTTATGAAACATATCGTTTAGACCGTATAAACTGGGATAATGGATCTGTTGTATTTAATACGTCGGACCGCGAAGATATGAAACAGACGGTTAATTCACCTCAAAAACTGGAGAATGTAAGAATCTACAATCAGTCAGGCTTGCTGGTAAAGGGATATAACTTCAGTTATAGTTATCTTAATGGAGAGAAAACTGGCAGTTACGATTATGTGTTTAAACGCTTACGCCTAGATAAGATTACAGATTATTTTGATATAAATTGCAAATATGTATTTAATTATTTCGCTGGCACACTTCCTGCAAAGAACTCTAAAGATGCTGATTATTGGGGGTATTATAATGGGAAAAGTTATGGAGGTAATTATTATTGTAAGTCTTTTTGTGCGGGCACTTATTATGCTGGTGCCGACAAAAGCAGTAGCTTATCTTATTCAAAAACAGGAACACTGCAATCTATCCAATATCCAACGGGTGGGACAGAAATTTTCACTTATGAAGAAAATGAATATCTTGGTTCTACCAGTTTGAACACAATTGGTAGCACTGTGAAACAAATATCACATAATTTAAATGTGTATAATAAGGATAAGTTTGATGACTATCCTGGAGATCCGAGGGATACAATTTTTACATTTACTTTATTCCGATCAACTGACGTATATATTTCAGGTTATATGGAATCAGTTGTTGTAAGTCGTGATGATCATTATGATTATGAGATGGATATTGTGAGTATTCGCAAAGCAAACTCTCCTAGAAAATTATTTGGTCATAGAGCGTCCGATATATTTGGTAAGACTTATATGGCAATGAATCGGAGTATAACCTTGGCTCCTGGCACATATGTATTGGATATTCTTCCTCCTCCACCAGATACATATGCTCATTGGAATCTGAAATATGATGAAATAGTAAGTACTCCCAACCCGTCACAATCTAATAAAGGTGGTGGACTGCGAATTGCTCAAATAGAAGGGGGAGGAAAGAAAAGAACTTTTGTCTATTCTAATGGGCGCTTATTGGTTGATCCCGTAACGTCTTATCTTAGTCCTTTAGTGTGTGGCAGTGAATATCCTTTGGCGGGGTACTTTTTATACTTTGTTCAGACATCGGAATCTACTCGCCCGTTTTCATCTTTTAGAAATGGGAATTATATAGGTTATGATGTGGTAACAGAGACGGTATCTAATAATGGGAAAAAATCTAATACTGTTTATTCTTTTTATAATGATCCAGAGGAGTCATTAAATAATCATCCATACATGACTACTGCCATTAATTTTAAGAATGGATTACAAGAATCTGTAAAGTACTGTGAAGGGGAATCTGTGCTAAAAGAAGAACAGTTTGAATATGGGAATACTTATTCTCAAGAGATAAAAGCTTTCAAATATTTTCAAGAAGAACAGCAGTATTATTCTTACAACTATCGAGTAGAATGGAATACTAAAAGTGTGCGTACAACCATAAATAAAAGTTCTAAGTATTCTTCCATAAATGAAGAGGTATGTGCGTATAATGATCGACTATTGCCTAAATCTAAGAAATCAAAACCTTATGATAAGTGGCTTGAAGAGAAAACATACTATCCTACCGATTATGCAGATGCTGTCTCCCAGGGAATGGTTGCCAATAATTATATTGGTATACCGATAGAACAGATTTCATTGGTTGGCGGGAAGGTTGTTTCGGGCAATAAAGTGTCTTATAAGGATACATTGAATATGTATTTACCAGCTGTCAAATATGTGTTGGATGCTAAATCTCCATTATCAGAAGCTTCTTATAACTCTGCTTATAAAGCGCAAGTGTATTATGATATTTATAATAAGTATGGTAAACTACTTCAAAAGCGTGAAAATGGTACATCAGTGGTTTATTTATGGAGTTATAAAGGAGAATATCCGGTTGTAGAGATAAAGAATGCTTCTTATACGGCTGTTGCTTCTGAGTTGTCTAAATATGGAATAACTATTGATACTCTTTGTGAGAAGGCTTTTTTAACTAGCGATGATATTGTCACTTTGAATGCTTTACGAACTGCTTTACCTCAAAGTTTAATTACTATTTATACATATGAATCTTTGGTGGGAGTAACAAGTATAACTTCACCCTATGGACTGACCACTTATTACGAATACGATGTGAATGGACGACTCAAAGAAAGCTTCTATAAAGAAGGTGCTGAAAGACGGGTATTGCAACATTACAATTATCATTATACAAATGCTAATAAATAAGATTATTTTATTATGAAACAAATTATTATATTAATTATAACTGCCATTCTTCTATTAGGATCATTGGAGGTGGCAGAGGCCCAAAGTGTTGTATTCGATACGAGTAAAAACTATGTCTTAACTCGTACTCCACTGATAGCAGTATCGGATGTTAATGGATTGTCATCTTTGGATTGTTTACAAAAGGTAGAATATATGGACGAATGGGGACGATCTTTGCAAAAGATACAAATAAATATCACTCCTTCTCTTAAAAGTTTGGCTACTTATCAAGAATATGATGCTATGGGAAACCCTACCAAGACTTGGTTACCGGTAAAAATAGCGCCAAATTCGGGAAAATTTGTATTGTTGGATACTTTGCGTCAAAAAGGTTTTAGCTTTTATAATGATGAACGTTATATTTACTATTTGAATCAATATGAAGTATCGCCGTTAAAACGTATTGAGAAACAATGTGCACCCGGCTTACAATGGGTAGGAGATGATTATGTACATAGATTTTCATATGAAGTTTTGTCCTCCAAGGATATACGGCATTATACAATTTCCAGTAGTAGTAACGATACTATTGTAAATGTCACTCTTTCGGGGATGTATAGTATTGGAGATTTATTGGTAGAGAACGAGAAGGATGAAGATGATAAGTTGACGAGAGTTTATAAAGATAAGCAAGGTAAGGTTGTTCTAGAGGAGAAAAGTGGACATTATACTTACTATGTTTATGATGACCGATCACGTTTATGTGCTGTTTTGCCTCCGCAACTATCGGATTTTCTAACAACCATTGGAGGTACATGGAGTAACAATTCAAGCAATTTGATACGTCAGTATGCCTATTTGTATACATATGATGGGTATGGGCGTTGCTCTCATAAGCGTCTTCCAGGAGTGTCATGGATTTATTATTATTATGATATGACAGGACAGTTAATATTAACTCAAGACGGAAACCAGCGGAACAAAGGTGAGTGTACTTTTACTATACCTGATGTTAATCAACGTATGGTATTATCTGGTATATGTCGCAATGTTTGTCCGTTTTCTTCCAATCCATTACAAGATAAGATTGTACGTGCAACACGGAATAAGCAAACCGATCTTTATAAAGGGTATAGTATTAGTGGAATAGAACTTTCTAATCCTTCATTGCAAATAGTCGATTATTACGATAATTATACTTTTATGGAAAATAATGGCATTTCGGAGGGAACAAGAAGTTTGCTGAACTATGAAAATATTTCAGGATATGGTACTCGTTACAATGATGGCTATGGAGGATTACATACTGGACGAATGGTAGGCTTGACAGACGGAATATTTCTTTATACAGTAATGTACTATGATGAGCGTGGTAGAATGATACAAACACATTCAACTAATCACATGGGGCAAGGAGATAGAACTTTTTATGCCTATAATTTTGCGGGTGAAGTAATTAAGAAACGGCACGTGCATGCAGCTGTTAATAAAGATACACGGACAGAGGTTTATAACTATACTTATGACCATGGTGGGAGGTTAATGGAAGTATCGCACACGCTGGATAATAATGAGACTGTACGATTATTGTCATATACTTATGATGAATTAGGTAGAATACAATCAAAGAAAGTACATGGATTATTGAATTCAACTAGTAGCTATACTTACAATATTCGTAATTGGCTGAAGAGCATTAATGGCAGTTTATTCAATGAGAATCTTTATTATACTGATGATGAATTAAGCCCTTTTGAAACCTATGCTTATAATGGCAATATTGGTGGTATAAGTTGGAAATGTGGTAATGAAAATATATCGAGAGCTTATGCATTTAGGTATGATGAACTTGATCGTTTGGTTGAGGCTAAATATATGGAAGAAGAAAATTCGCGCTTGAATGCTGATCGTTTTACAGAGCGAGTAACGGAATATGATAAAAATGGAAATATACTAAGACTAAAGCGTAATGGACGGACTGGAATAGATACTTATGGATTGATTGATGATCTTATCTTTGCATTGAATGGTAATCAACTGAAATCAGTAGATGATTCTGTTAGTGCTTCAGTATACAATAATGGATTTGAATTTAAAGACGGTGCAGAATTGGAGAATGAGTATTCATATGACTTTAATGGAAACCTAACGAAAGATTTGAATAAAAATATTGATATGATTCAATATAATTATTTAAATTTGCCAAATGAGGTCAGTTTTTTGGATGGTAGTACCATATCCTATGTTTATGGTGCAGATGGAACTAAAATCCGTACAATACATAAAATAAATGATATTACCACAACAACAGACTATTGTGGCAACGTGATTTATGAAAATGGTATAGCAAAATGTTTGTTAACAGAAGCAGGATATATTTCTTTGAGTGATAATAAATATCATTATTACTTGCAAGATCATCAAGGTAATAATCGTGTAGTTATTAATCAAACTGGAGAGATAGAAGAAGCAAATCATTATTATCCATTTGGAGGAATTTTTGCAGGTACGAATAGTATTCAACCTTATAAGTATAATGGAAAGGAGTTGGATACTAAAAAAGATCTGAATTGGTATGATTATGGAGCGAGGATGTATGATGTGACCTTAGGTAAATTTATGAATGTAGATCCGCTGGCTGAAAATTATTATTGGATTAGTCCTTATGTGTATTGTGAAAATAACCCTATCAATCTTATAGATCCAACGGGAATGGCTTCACAATACCCTCCTGGTGGCCGAGGAGGATTTTGGGATTGGAGTGACTATAAGTTTAAGAAGGTATCTTCGTCTGCTCAAGCAACAGATGCGGCAGCAAATCGTGTATTCGAAGGAACAGGAATTGGCATCTCTTATTCTGTTGGGTCTGTAAAGGGAAAGTTAGGCATAGGATCGGTTGAAGGAAAATTTGATGTAGGGTTCGGTAATTTGTCGTTAAAAACAAAGGGTACAGAAACATCTGCTGTAGGTTCTTTAGTCGAGGCTCAGGCTAAAGTATCAGTAAATTCTGTATCTGGCAACGCTGGAGTAACGATGGGAAAAGGTAAAATTGCAATTGATGCTAATGGAGTAAATACAGATTTTGATATGTTTTCAGCAAATGCAAAAGTTCAAGTTGGAAATAATTCTAATACAAAACTGAATAGTAGTGGAACAGTTAGTGTTGGAGCAAAAGCAGGACCTGTAGATGCTAATGTATCAATTAACTTTAAAGCAGCAGGAGAGTGGATTGTGGGTTTGATAGAAACTGTAGCAAAGATTCTTTCTCCTGAAATTATATTAGATCCTCACAAAAAGGAGTAGTAATTATTAATAATTATAATAGTATGAGATATTTGTTTATTTTATCAATCTTGCTGTTGACATCATGTGAGCAAAAGAAACCAATTAATTTAAAAACAGAAAAGCTAATAGAGTCTTTTTTTGATACATATAGAGATAAAGGAGCTGAAATAGCATTAAATAAAATATTTGCAACGAATAAGTATTTTGACTTGATGCCCAATAGTATTTCTGAAGTAAAAAACAAATTGGTTTCTCATACAGACTCTATTGGGAAATATTGCGGGTATGAGATTGTGGCAAGGCGTTTTATTGGTAAGTCGCTGATACTTTATACATGTATAGTTAATTACGAAGTGCGACCATTGAGGTTTTTCATTACATTATATAAACCTCAGGATACATGGATGCTGTTTGAGTTTGAGTTTACAACTGATTTCATAGACGAATTAGGTGAATCATCTAAGTTTTATTATATACAATGACAATGGAAGATATCTTTTTAGCACGTATTTGTCTGCAAATTATTGGCATGTCAATGATATTATGCTTCCTGTTTATATATTATCAAACAAGAAAGTCTGAGCGGTGGTTAACAACAAAGGGAAAAGTACTTTTTTCTAGTCTGTCACAGTCTAATACAGGGTATGAAAATAAAAGTAAAGTATATAATTCAATTATTGAGTATCAATATGAAATAGATGGGAAGATATATTCTTCAAAGAGAGCATATCATGGCGATTGGTTAGCTATAAGTTCTTCATCCTATATGAAGAAAATCGTAAAACAATATAGTATAGGAAAAGAATGTATTGTGCACTATAATCCACGGAATCCTCAAAAATCTGTGTTGATAGTGAAATTAACTCCTCCTGTCTTTTACTTACTTTTATTTGGACTAGTTTGTATTGGAACAGACATTTTTATTTCAACTTTGGTATAAATTTTCACCTTGATATGAGTTGATTAAGTATCTACTTGTATCAGGGTGTTTTTTATTATGAGTTGATTTTTTAGCTTTGATATAAAGTAGCAAAGTTTTATAGTAGGGAGTTTTATTGAAAATATGATAATGTTTTGTGATAGTATAAGCGATTTCTCATCAATTTGATTGTAGGTATCTTTATCTATGATGTCCTATTCTTAAGATAACGTTGAAAATTAGTTGCTCAAAAAGTGATGAATTAGCGAATAAACTGCATAAATAAGTGTAATAATATGCGAGAATATAGACTAAAACTGTATTAAACTACATGT
>PPYE01256405.1_pt1 | contig 44448 bp, 39 predicted proteins | sample 1559881 | NCBI WGS metagenome assembly PPYE01 (sample SAMN08240022, study PRJNA423297) | Human gut metagenome, whole genome shotgun sequencing project.
GCAATATGTATGGGTGCTTTGGTGTGCAAAAATAAAATTAAGAAAATAATTATAAAATTCAGAAAGGAAGAAATATGAATTTAGTGAGATATCAAAATAAATTTGAAATAAGACATATTATAGAGGTTATATATAGTTATAAAATTGACCGTATAATATGTAGGTTAATGTCATTAGTATTAAAAAATAAAAGCCTAAAAGATATTATTATGATTGAAAGTCATAATGATTTTGATTGTAATGGAGGTGCATTTTATGATTTTTTGATTAAAAATGGATACAACAAAAAATATAAGATAATTTGGCTTTTAAAGCATCCGGAGAGAAAGCCTAAGACGTTACCAGAAAATGTAGAGTGTTATCCATTATTCAAGCCTAGTATAAAAAAAGATTATTATAATGTTGTTGCCAAATATTTTACAGCAGATAATACATGTCTTAGAAAACAAAATTCAATGCAGAAATTTATCTTTTTTTCACATGGTTGTGGTGGGTTAAAAAATGTAAAAGGTAAAATGAGAATACCGGATGATATAGATTATATTCTTATACAATCAGAAAAGTATGCTAGAATTCAAGCGGAACAGTATTCAATACCTTATCCGAGCGAAAGATTAGTATATTTGGGATATCCTACTCATGATGTGTTACACGATGCAGATGGTTCTGAAATTAATAAGGTAACTAATCGCGGATTCAATAAGATTATTATTTGGATGCCAACTTTTAGGAAAGGTGCCGGTAGAAATGATAGTACAATTACTCAAAATTTAGGAATACCTCTTATTGAAACGCTCGAGCAATATGAGAAATTGAATCAATTTATGAAAGAAAATAATTCTTTGTTAATTATAAAACTTCATCCAATGCAAGATTTATTAGATTTAAAGATTAGATCATTATCAAATATTACAGTACTTACTGGTGAAGATGTAAAAAATAAAAATATAGATAACTATAGACTTCTACCATGTACAGATGCTTTGATAAGTGATTATTCAGGTATAGCTTATGAATATCTTCAGTTGAATAAACCAATAGCATATGTTTTAAGTGATATGAAAGAATATAAATTAGGATTTGTTGTTGAGGATATAGATTCTCTTTTGGCTGGTCCCAAAATTTTTAATTATGATGATTTAATTGATTTTATATCAAAAGTGGTAAACAACAAAGATGAATATAAAAAAACAAGATTAAATGTTAAAAATTTTATTTATAAATATAATGATGGGAATTCTTGTAAACGTATTGCAGATTTTATGGGATTAATAAAATAAATTTTATATAAAAAAGAAAGGAAATAAAAATAGTATGAAGAAATATAATATAGGATATACATGTGGAGTGTTTGATCTTTTTCATGTTGGACATTTAAATTTATTGGAGAGATGTAAGGAAATGTGTGATGTATTAATTGTTGGAGTTTGTGACGATGAATATGTTACTGAAGTTAAGAAGAAAATTCCTGTTTATTCTGAGGATCAGAGAGTCAGAATTATTAATGCTTTGAAAGTTGTTGACCATGCAGAGCTAGTTTCAATTGAAGAAACAAATGACAAAATGCTTGCTTTAAAAAAATTTAAATTTGATGTTCTTTTTTCTGGAGATGATTGGAAAGGATCAGAAAGATATTTACGTACTGAGGAACAGTTTGCAAAATACGGCGCTTCAATTGAATATTTGCCTTATACAAAAGGAATAAGCACTACTGATATTAAGACGAGAATGAAAAAAGGTTAAAAATGGTTGTACAGAAAGAAATTATAGTTTTAAAGAATAACTATTTGGAAACTACCATACATTCCCAAAACAGCACGATATTCGTACTATCTTGCTGCTAAGCAGTTAATTTTGCTTGTATGTGTATCGTGTCCTATTCGAGCTACATTGAGGACAAGAGAATTGCCTGATTACATGCCATACGTGATGCATCATTTTTGTTCTTAGTAGTTTTGAATAGTTACCAAAATATCTATTTATAAAAGTGTATTGGTTCTATGAGAAAAAGAGACTAAATAATTTTATTTAATATGAAAGGCATCGTTATATGTTGAAGTTGCATATGTATACGACAGAATAGGGTTGAAAACTATGATACAAGAAAATATGCTTAGGTGTAGAGTAAAACAGAGTAAAGCAGAGTGGATTGAGTTATTAAGAATTTTAGCTTGTTTTTGTATAATTTTGCTACATGTTTCAGCAGAAGCCTGGTATAATGTTGAAATTTATTCAATACAATGGGTTGGATATCAAATTGTTAATTCAATTTCAAGACTTGGTGTAGATGTTTTTATAATGATTAGTGGAGCCCTTTTCCTAGGAAATGACAGAGGATCAAGTATTCAAAAAATTAAAAAGTATATTTGTAAAATTGTATGTTTGATATGTGTATGGTCAGTAGGATATTTTACATTGCGATTTGCTGTTGGAGATATAATTATTAGAAGTGTTTCTGACATATTCAATGGGATACTTAATGGTTATTATCATTTATGGTATTTATGGACTGTATTAGGATTGTATTTGATTTCCCCAATTTTAAAAAATTCGTAGTTGACAAGAAAATATGTGAATATTTTTTGATTTTGTGTATGGTTGTTTGTTGGATTCCAGAGTTCCTTTCAATAATACCATCATGGAATAAGTTTTTAAAAATTATTTTTGAAGAAAAAATGAACTTTTATATGCCGATGGGATATATTGGGTGTTATGTTTTAGGATATTATCTTTATCAATTTGGACTTTGTGAAAAAAAGATACGAATACTTGTTGTATTAGGATTTTTGGGAGCTATTTACGGTTCTATTGGCGGTATATTATATAGTAGATATATAGGAAAAGCAACTCAAGTAACGTTTAATAATTTAACGATAAGTACTGTGTGCTATTCGGCTATGGTCTTTTTTATATTTTATAAAAAGTTTTCTTGCATTAAATTTTCTGAAAAAGCCAAGAACATAATTTACCAAGTGGGAAATTCCACTTTAGGAATATATTTGATACATGTATTATTAGTGAAATTAATATCTGATAAGGTGCTTTTAAAAATGAATTATCGATATCCAATAGTATCAATACCTCTATCTGCTTGTATTTTTGTTATATCCTTTGGAGTTATAAAATTTATGAAAAAAATACCTATTGTAGGAAAGTGGCTTATTTGATATTATGTTGCTTCTTGATAAATGCAAGAAAATATGAAGTATTACAAATGATGCTATTAATTAGAGAGGTAAGAGAACTAAAATGCTTGGAGAAGGAATTGAAAAATATAAAGTTAAATGTCTAAGCTACACAATATTATTGTTATCCTCAGGTGAATGTAGTATGAAAAGTTTACAGCAATACAATATAATTTATGCATAGAGGTTAGTAGAAGATAATATATTGGATTATTGTTATTATCAACAAAGTCAAAATATAGCACAAATTTATAGAACAGAATCCATACATAAGGAGAACATACAAATGGGAAAATACTTCGGTACAGACGGCTTCCGTGGCGAAGCCAATGTAAACTTAACATCAGAACATGCCTACAAAATCGGCAGATTTTTAGGCTGGTATTATGGTGAGCTCAAGAAGTAGAAACAGCTTGAAGAGCCTGCCAAAATCGTGATAGGAAAGGACACCAGACGCTCCAGCTACATGTTTGAGTATTCGCTTGTTTCCGGTCTGACAGCTTCGGGAGCAGACGCGTATCTTTTGCATGTTACCACCACACCTTCTGTGGCGTATGTTGCCAGAACAGATGATTTTGACTGCGGTATCATGATTTCTGCAAGCCACAATCCGTATTATGACAACGGCATCAAGCTCATCAACTGTAATGGTGAGAAGATGGACGAGGAGACTATTCTCCTTGTTGAGGATTATCTGGATGGAAATCTTCGTCTTTTCGGACAGGAGTGGGAGGATATTCCTTTTGCTCACAAGGATGCCATCGGCTGCACTGTTGATTATGTGGCGGGGCGCAACCGCTATATGGGTTACCTCATTTCGCTCGGAGTGTATTCCTTCAAGGGGATGAAGGTCGGTCTCGATTGTGCCAACGGAAGCTCCTGGAATATGGCCAAGTCCATTTTTGAGGCGCTCGGTGCCAAGTGCTATGTGATCAATGCTCAGCCAAATGGTTTCAATATCAATAATGATGCCGGTTCTACTCATATTGAGGGATTGCAGAAGTTTGTGGTAGATAATGGTCTTGATGTTGGCTTTGCCTATGATGGTGATGCGGATCGCTGTCTTTGTGTGGATGAGCTTGGAATAGGCTATGCCAAGACTGCTGTTGGAGACAAGTATGTGTACGAATATATGCAGCAGAATGGCTGTCGTATCGGTGGTGAGCAGTCTGGACATATAATTTTTTCAAAGTATGCATCTACAGGTGATGGTATTCTTACCAGTCTTAAGATGATGGAGGTTATGATTGCCAGAAAGCAGAAACTGAGTGAGCTCTGTGATGGACTCACAATCTATCCACAGGTGCTTGAGAACGTGCGAGTAGCCGACAAGGCAGTGGCTCTTGCAAATCAGGATGTACAGGCAGCGATTGAGCAGGTGGCAGCAGAGCTTGGTGACACAGGCCGTATTCTGGTGCGTGAGTTCGGTACCGAGCCTGTTATCCGCGTGATGGTTGAGGCTGAGAGCGAGGATATCTGCAGGAAGTATGTGGATATGGTGGTGCAGAAGCTGAAGTAGATAGTTATGGTCAGTGTGAGGACTTGACAGTGAATGAGCAGGAGAAAATCCCCTGCTCATTTTAAACATAAATATTTGTTTTGGCAATTTTTACATTTTTAGGCGTTGAAAATACTAGCGTTTCTGCTTCCTTTTTTAATGCACTTTGTGATATAATAAGAGTATCGAAAAAGGAGCAGGTAATCACATGGAAGTAAGTGCAAAAGACGCAAAACTTCTTGAGAATAAGGGTATTATCAGTCAACTTAATACAAATATTGCAGCCCAGACGGAACTGATCCGGTAATTAAAAAGGATCATTAAGCTTAACGTGAGCAGATACAGAATTTTTCTTCACAGGTTGATTATCATACAACTTTCACAGGCAGATCCTTCAACGAAAATATCTTATGGTCGATGAGACAAGCATATAGGTTTTGAACTAACCTGAGAGAAATCTGGAAACGGATGTCTATCAGGGATATAATAACCTACTTGGCATCAGGCTCTGCTCTTGCTGGGCGCATACAAGAAGATATTTCATCGATGCGGTTAAGAAAGGAATGCAGTACGATTACAGCAATCCGGCAGTACAGTTCTGTTTAAAGTGTTTTGAGTATGAGCGTAGATTTCATAACAAAAATCACACTTTTGAGCAGAGAAAGCCCATACCGTCTTGAAAAAGAAAAATCTATACTCGATGCGTTATGGGCCAGCTTGACGAGCAGAAGCCACGTAAAGAAAGCCGTTTCGAGACAGCAGTGAAGTATACTAAAATTCAGAAAGACATGTTGATGACATATCTGACATATCTTCTGGACCATTGTCCAAGTGTGATATGTCTGATGAACAGCTTGAGGCTTTAACCCAGTGGAGTGGAGAAATTTAAACTGTTTGCAAAAACTAAAATGTAGTAAAACTCGTGCATCTAGTAAAGATGATGCAAGAGTTAATTAAAATCTAACGTTGGAATATTGAGCACTTACTTTTTATGTGCTTCTATTGCAGAAAGGATAATAATGAATTTAAAGAAGGTTATTCTCAATAAAAAGTATATATGTAAATTATCTTTTAGATTGACAGCAATTGCATTTTCATTTCTAGGATTTATAGGTACATTTGTTTCATTAGCTGATTTAGTACCTGCAAAATGGAATGTGTGGTTTAAATTGTTGTTTAGTTTTGCTATATTTTGTGGAATTTGGATTATTTCATTTCTGTGTTGTGCTTTGGTGTTTAGCTGTAAAAATCGTATATCAGTTTTTGAAGCAAACAATGGGCATCATGTCTATGTGGAATATGGTGATATATTAGATGACAATATTCTTGAAGATACCAGTGAGAAAAGAAATATTGTAATTGCAGTGAATCGGTGTTTTGATACGATGGTTGACAATGATTTGGTAAGCAATAAATCTATACATGGAATCGCTTTTAATAAACTGTATGAGTCGCGACTCTATGATTCGGATACATTAAATGATTGTATTCAGAAAGATTTGATTGAACGTCAGCAGTTGAAACCTAAAGATTTACAAAGAGAAGAAAAACGAAGAGGAAATTTAAAAAGATATGATGTTGGCACAGTGGCTGAAATAAAGAAATCTGATGTTTGTAAATTTTTTTGCCTAGGGCTAAGTTATTTTGATCGCGATTTAACAGCCCATACGTCTAAAGATGATTATGTTTTAGCTATGCAAAAGATGATTGAATATTGTTATGCCAGATCACAAGGGGATGCAGTCATTATTCCATTGATAGGAGCGGGTTTGTCTAAAACTAAGTATGGTGAAAGAGCTATCTTGGAATATTTAGTAAAATCATTAAAGTTGAACAAGGATTTGATTGTTTCAGATATATACATTGTCGTAAGAAATAGTGGCAAAGAAACAATACCTATTACAGAACTTTAGAATATGGTGAGGAGGATGATATTATGGCAACATATAGGACAAAAACATACATAGCAGGTGACTGGGATCATGATAAGGATGCCGTAGATAAATTGTATCAATGGAATGGTAGCAATTATTGGAGTCTTTCATTTACAGATGCTCATGATTTAACACAGGCTAATGATTCAAGCTTGAACTGCAGTATTAAATCATCTCTAAAAACAAGACTGGATGCATCAAAACGATTTGTATTAATCGTAGGCAATAGTACAAATACAGTTACGGCTGGAAGTTGTACATATTGTGAAAGCTACAATAGTCATACATATTCTTGTGCAAGAGGACATTCTGTTGATTATAGAGGTTTTATTAAATACGAATGCGATAAAGCTGTTGAAGCAGGGATTAAGATTATTGTGTTATATAAAGCTGCATGCGTAAACAAGTCAAAGTGTCCTGAAGCCGTAAAAAATATTGGAGTTCATGCACCGATGTGTTACCGTGGAGATGATGGAGTGTTGCATTGGGATTATAATTCAGTAAAAAAAGCATTTGATGAAAGCGATAATTGTTAATAATTTTGGACAAATTTATTGATTTTGTGAGGTGTGCTTATGAAGAAAATGCAAATATTTGTTTCATCAACCTATGAAGATTTGAAAGATGAACGCCAAAAAATGGTTGAAGCAATTCTTGATGCCGGACATATCCCGGCCGGCATGGAGATTTTTGGTGGTGCTGGAACTGTTATTGGTGCAATTAAGAGATGGATTGATGAGTCAGATATTTATTTCCTTTTACTAGGAGGAATGTATGGCTCAATTTATGAAGAAAACAGTGAAAAAATTAGTTTTACAGAATGGGAATACCGGTATGCATGCTCAATCAATAAGCCAGTCTGTGCAATTATATTAGATGAATCTATGTTGCATTCAAAAGCTGCCAAATGTGGTAGAGGAACCATGATATTTGAAGAAGAGAATAAAGAAAAATATGAGGCATTTAAAAGATTTGTTCTTTTTAATGGATTATGTAAATTTATTTCTAATATATCAGAAATATCAGGGGTAGTACAATCTGATATAACAAAGGTACTTAATGATGATAATTATAATCTTGTTGGATGGGTAAGGGGAGATTCATTAGTTACAGATTGGAATGAATTATCGGATATTAGATTGAAAAATACATTTAGAAGTATTTTTGAGTCGTTTATTTCAAGATGCTATAACGATATAAATATGACTGATTTTTCAGATACAATAAGTTCAAAGTTTATGTCGATTTCGATGGCTGATGGGATTTTAAATTCATTTCATAGAATAACAAAGATATATAAAGCTGATAATGGGAATCTTAAAGTTGATGTTATAGATCAGATGGAGTATCGATATTTGAGTCATGAACATAGAGGAATAGGTAAAAAATTCCAAGCAACTAAATATCAAGCAGAGACATATACATTACATAAACTTTTAATAAATAATAAGGACTATACATCTGATTTTAAATTTAAGAGATTTGCTAATCTAAATAGAGGAAAAATGAGTTATTATGTTCAAAGTGAGCATTCAATAGAGGTTGAAGAAAAATATCCTATCAGTGTTTATAATTGGAGTAGTTATGAATGTCCACCGGAGGATTTCTTTCAATCTTATGGTCTTCCGTTTCCATGTAAGTCATTTATGGTTGATATTGTTTTGATGAATAATTTGGAAGAAGAATATGATATTATTGCATCAACTCATTCTGCGTTTAGCAAGAATCATGCAGATTCTTTTGAAGCAAATGAAGTCAAAAATTTAGGAGAATGTAATATAAGCTTACCAGAATGGTCATTAGCAGGTGATGGATATACAGTTAGCATCCAAAAGAAGGCTATTTGATTTTATGTTTACTGATTATATTTTGGTAAAATTTTAGGGGATTTAAGATTATAGCTTGGTGACACCGGTCGTATTCTGGTGCGTGAGTCCGGTACAGAGCCTGTTATTCGCGTGATGGTTGAGGCTGAGAGTGAGGATATCTGCAGGAAGTATGTGGATATGGTGGTGCAGAAGCTGAAGTAGGGCTGAATAAATTAAATTGTATTTTGGTGGTAAATCCGCTATACTATTCATATGGTATAGCGGATTATTTTTTGGAGGCTTTTATGGCGAATACTTTGAATTTACCGGTTGGAATTGAGAATTTTGAGGAAATCCGACAACTGGGTTTCTATTATATTGACAAGACTAGGCTTATTGAGCAGCTCTTACAGGGTTGGGGAAAGGTGACTCTTTTTACGCGTCCACGCCGATTCGGAAAGACTCTTAATATGAGCATGCTAAAAAGCTTCTTTGAGATAGGCGCGGATAAGACTTTGTTTGATGGTTTATATATTTCAGGCAACAAAGAGCTTTGTGCTGAGTATATGGGGAAGTACCCTGTCATTTTTCTGTCGCTCAAGGGTGTGGATGGTTTAGATTTTACTACTGCAAGACGTATGCTGTGTGCTATTTTAAAAAATGAGCTTGACAGACATTATTATTTGAAGACCAGTGATGCATTGACTGATGAGGATAGGACACAGTTCGGCAAGATGCTTCAGGAAACTGATGAAAATATTGAGGACAGTATACGTATGCTTTCAAAGCTGTTGTTTAAGCATTTTGGACAGAAGGCAGTTATCCTCATAGATGAGTACGATGTTCCATTAGACAAGGCCTTCCAGAATGGGTATTACAAGGAGATGGTTTCTCTCATCAGAGGTCTTTTCGGCCAGGCGCTTAAGACCAATGAATTTTTACAGTTTGCCGTACTCACAGGCTGTCTTCGAATTTCCAAGGAGAGTATATTTACAGGGCTTAATAATTTCAAGGTCATGTCAATTACTGATTCAAGATTTGATGAGCAGTTTGGTTTTACTGATAAAGAGGTGAGAAAGCTGCTGTCTGACTATGGGATGGATTCGCATTTTGATGAGATAAAGGAGTGGTATGACGGATATCATTTCGGCAGGGCTGATGTTTACTGTCCGTGGGATGTAATAAATCATGTCGACCATCTGCGTGATGACAGCGATGCAAAGCCACAGACATATTGGATTAATAGCAGCGGAAACAATCTGGTGAGACGCCTTATTAACAGAGCCGATTCGTCTACAAAGGATGAGATTGAGCGCCTGATTGCCGGTGAGGCAGTTGAGAAAGTCATCCGATTGGACCTGACATATGATGAGATTGAGAACAGTGTTGACAATATTTGGAGTGTACTTTTTACAACAGGCTACCTCACAAAAATCGGTGAGGTGAAGTTGCCTGACAGTGAAAGCTATGCGTATAAGCTTGTCATTCCCAATAAGGAGGTACGCGAGGTCTTTGTCCTCCAGATTCAGGAGTGGTTCAAGGCTGTTGTAGCTAATGAAAATGACACGATGAAGCTTTTATCAAGAGCTATCCTGGATAAGGATGAGCAGCAGATTGAAAGGCAGCTCAATATCGTGATGGGACGTATGATTAGCATACTGGACACCAAGGCACCTGATGATATGAAGGAGAATTTTTATCATGGGCTGCTTTTGGGGCTGTTGCGAGGCAGCAATCCGGACTGGCTTATCAAGTCCAATCGTGAGTCGGGTGATGGCTTCAGTGATATTTTAATCAAGCCGGAGGATCCTGATGCAGGCATCATCATCGAGGTGAAGTATGCGAAGGAGATTAAGGGGCTTGACGCAGCGTGTGATGCTGCCATGGCACAGATTAAGGATAAGCGCTATGATGAGGCTCTGCGAGATGAGGACAGATGTGATATTTTAGCCTACGGTATTGCTTTTTGCAGGAAGCGGTGCAGGGTGGTGGGAGAGAGGCTGTAAGCTTATCTCTCCTACACCACCATCCCCATTCCGTCCAGCAGCCTTCGGTGCTCATTGCCGGAGGTCTTGATATAAATTCGTGTGGTCTCTATATTGCTGTGCCCCAGCACATCTGCAAGCTTGGCTATATCGTTGGTCTGCTCATAGAAGCAGCGGGCAAACAGATGACGTATATTATGAGGATAAACCTTTGCGGAATCTATTCCGGCAGAATTGCAGAGCTTTTTCATGGAGTGCCATATGTTGCTGCGGTCGAGTGGCTTTCCGCCTGCTGTTTTGAATACACAGCCGGAGAGAATGCCCTTACTTTTACAGTAACTTAGCAGTGCATATATCAGCTTTTGTGGATATAGTATCTGACGTATTTTTCCCTTATTGGATATGGAGGCCATTCCGGTGTGCAGTGATTCGACTGTCACATATTTGAGCTCGCTTATTCGGATGCCTGTGCTTCCGAGTGTTTCTATTATCATGGCAAGCTGGGTACGGTTCTGCGTGAGGGCTGTTTTTATCAGGGCAGTGTAGTCCTGCATGCTCAGCTCATTTTGTATTGATGTGAAGGCGCAGTGCTGGGTGCGGAGCATTTTTATATGCAGCAGGTGTGCGTCCATCGTCCTGCAGAAATTGTTGGCGGCGGCTATGTATGAGTTGATGCTTGATGTGGTATATAGGTTGGAGGACTGCAGATGCTGCTTGTAGTTTATCAGAAGCTCCTGTGTGATAGGCTGTCCTTTTGCAAAGTCGCGCAGCTTTTTTACATCGCGTATATATTTTTCTATTGTTGATGCCTTCTTTTCCTCATTTTGCAGTATTTTGCGGTATTCGTTCAGACTGTTATCGGTTATTATGAGTTGTTCTTTTGCTGTCATGTGGTGTTCCCTTTCTATAATGTTTGGTATTTTTGCACATACTACTTTACAAAATATTTATATCTTGTAGTAAAATTTTATAAAACTTAATTTTTTTAATGCAAACACTTGATTTTTGATACTCAAAGGAGTATCTTAATTTCAGAAATAATGTTAAGCGAAATGAACGAGGGCGTTCCACCATAGATGGAGTGCCCTCTTTTTTAATAAACTAAGAAGTCCGGCATAAAACAAGAATATTCGAGTTTATATGTTGTGCAGCTGTTTAAACATTATTTGAAAATAACAATTCACTCAAGGGGATTGATGAACAGAAAGGATGTAAGATATGAGCGAACAGGAATATTTCAACGTAGCAGACATCTTTGGAGAGAACGTATTTAACGATGCAGTTATGCAGGAGCGTCTTCCAAAGAAGGTTTACAAGAAGCTCCATGAGGTTATGGACGAAGGAAAGGAGCTTGATCTCGAGACTGCTGATGTTATCGCACACGAGATGAAGGAATGGGCCATTGAGAAGGGTGCAACACACTATACACATTGGTTCCAGCCACTTACAGGCGTTACTGCTGAGAAGCATGATTCATTTATCACTTCTCCAATGCCAAACGGAAAAGTACTTATGAGCTTTTCAGGAAAAGAGTTAATAAAGGGTGAGCCGGATGCTTCATCTTTCCCATCAGGTGGTCTTCGTGCTACATTTGAGGCAAGAGGATATACAGCCTGGGATTGTACATCACCTGCATTTGTAAGACAGGATGCAGCAGGCGCAACACTTTGCATTCCAACAGCCTTCTGTTCATACACAGGCGAGGCTCTTGATCAGAAGACACCTCTTCTTAGATCAATGGAAGCAATCAACGATCAGGCACTGAGACTTCTTAGATTATTCGGAAATACAACATCAAAGAAGGTTACACCTTCTGTCGGACCTGAGCAGGAGTACTTCATCGTAGACCGTGAGAAGTATTTACAGAGAAAGGATCTCATCTTCACAGGACGTACACTTTTCGGAGCTATGCCTCCAAAGGGACAGGAGATGGATGATCATTATTTCGGAGCTATCCGCGAGAGAATCGCAGCTTACATGAGAGATGTAAACAAGGAGCTCTGGAAGCTTGGTGTTTCAGCTAAGACACAGCACAACGAGGTAGCACCTGCACAGCACGAGCTTGCACCTATCTATGCTGAGTGCAACGTAGCTGTTGACCACAACCAGCTCATCATGGAGACACTCAAGAAGGTGGCAGGCCGTCACGGACTCCAGTGCTTACTTCATGAGAAGCCATTCGCAGGAGTTAACGGTTCAGGAAAGCATGACAACTGGTCAATCACAACAGATGATGGTATCAACATGCTTGAGCCTGGCAAGACACCACATGACAATGTACAGTTCTTACTTGTACTCACATGTATGTTAAAGGCAATCGACGAGCATGCAGCACTTCTTCGTGCGGCAGCAGCAGATGTAGGAAACGATCACAGACTTGGAGCTAACGAGGCACCACCTGCAATCCTTTCTATCTACCTTGGAGACCAGCTTGGAGACGTATTGAACCAGCTTATCGCAACAGGTACAGCTACACACAGCTTAAAGGGTGAGAAGCTTGAGACAGGTGTTAAGACAATTCCTGATTTCATGAAGGATGCTACAGACCGTAACCGTACATCACCATTCGCATTCACAGGAAACAAGTTTGAGTTCCGTATGGTTGGTTCACAGGATTCTGTTGCACAGGCCAACATCGTGCTTAACACAATCGTTGCTGAGGCATTCTCAGACGCTTGTGATATACTTGAGAAGGCAGACAACTTTGACCTCGCTGTACATGATCTCATCAAGGATTACGCAGTAGAGCACCAGAGAATCGTATTCAACGGAAACGGATACTCAGATGAGTGGGTAGCTGAGGCAGAGAGACGTGGACTTCCAAACATCAAGTCTATGGTAGATGCAATTCCTGCATACGTTGCTCCTGAGTCAGTTGCAGCATTCGAGAAGTTCGGTGTATTTACAAAGACAGAGCTTGAGAGCCGTGCCGAGATCGAGTATGAGACATATGCAAAGACTATTAATATAGAAGCAAAGGCTATGATTGATATTGCCGGAAAGCAGATTATTCCTGCAGTTATCAAGTATGTTACATCACTTGCACAGTCAGTTAACTCAGTTAAGAGTGCAGTTGCTGATGCAGATGTATCTGTTCAGTCAGAGCTTCTTACAGAGAGCTCAGCTCTTCTCTCAGATGCACAGGTTGCACTTGCAAAGCTTAAGGATGAGACAGCAAAGGCCGGTGCTATGGAAGAGGGCAGAGAGCAGGCTGTTTACTACAGAGATGTTGTAAAGACTGCTATGGATGCTCTTCGTACTCCGGTTGATGAGCTTGAGATGATTGTCGACAAAGAGATGTGGCCAATGCCATCATACGGCGATTTAATTTTCGAGGTTTAATCCTTGTAGTTTCAGGACCAAAGCTTACGGAAAGCTGTTTAGAGCGGCATATATGATTTAATTTAACATAATAATAAAATGGAGACATTTTGCTGAACCACGAAGCTGTGGAAATTGGTGAAGTGTCTCTGTTTTTTTATAAATTTTATTTTCGATAAAATGAAAAAATGAAAGAAGAAACAGGAAAGAGAGGACATTATTATGACAGAAGAGATTAGTGGAGTAATTTTCGGAGTCTGGTTCCTTATTGGAGCAGCATTGGTATTCTGGATGCAGGCAGGTTTTGCTATGGTGGAAGCAGGTTTTACCAGAGCAAAGAATACCGGTAACATCCTTATGAAAAACCTGATGGATTTCTGTATTGGTACAGTTGTATTCATACTGATTGGTTTTTCGCTTTTATTAGGTGAAGATGTTCTTGGTTTCATCGGTAAGCCGGGATTTGACATCTTTACATCTTACAAAGATTTTGACTGGTCAAACTTTGTATTCAACCTGGTTTTCTGTGCGACAACAGCAACTATCGTATCAGGAGCTATGGCTGAGAGAACAAAATTTATTTCCTACTGTGTTTATTCAGGAGTTATTTCAGCACTTATTTACCCAATCGAGGCTCACTGGATCTGGGGCGGTGGCTGGCTTTCACAGATTGGCTTCCATGATTTCGCAGGTTCATGTGCCATCCACATGGTTGGTGGTATCAGTGCTCTTGTAGGAGCTGCAATTCTTGGACCTCGTATCGGAAAGTTTACAAAGGATAAAAACGGAAAGATTACAAAAGTAAACGCTATTCCGGGTCATAACATCACAATCGGTGCGCTCGGTGTATTCATTCTCTGGCTTGGCTGGTATGGATTCAACGGTGCAGCAGCAAAATCAGTAGAGCAGCTTGGTTCTATCTTTGTAACAACAACAATCGCACCTGCACTTGCAACAGTAGTTTGTATGATTTTCACATGGCTCAAATATGGCAAGCCTGATGTGTCAATGTGTCTGAATGCTTCACTTGCAGGACTTGTAGCTATCACAGCAGGCTGTGATGTAACAGATGCACTTGGTGCTATCATTATCGGTTCCGTAGCAGGACTTCTCGTCTGCTTCGGTGTATGGTTCCTTGACAATGTACTTCGTGTTGATGACCCTGTAGGTGCTGTCGCAGTACATATGATGAATGGTATCTGGGGAACAATTGCTGTTGGTCTTTTTGCCACAAACAGTGCTCCGGGATATTCAATCGCTGATTCAAAGGGCAACGAGCTCGTAGGACTCTTCTACGGCGGTGGATTTAAGCTTTTAGGACTCCAGCTCACAGGCTTTGTGTCTGTTGCAGCATGGACAGTAGTTACTATTACAATCGTATTCCTTGTTATCAAGGCTACACTGGGACTTAGAGTTTCAGAGGAAGAGGAAATCGTAGGACTTGACCCAACAGAGCATGGTCTTCCATCAGCATATGCAGGATTTGCTATCATGGATGTATCAGGTGATGTTATGGATGTCAATGAAAATACAGACCTTGGTTCTTCTGAGTATGCAACAGCTTCTCAGGCAAAGAAGGATGCAGCAGTGCCTGTTGTAAATGCAACAACACCGGCTTCAGCAAGCGGTATCCACAAGGTTGTTATTATTTCAAAGCTTACAAAGTACGACAAGCTTCGTAAGGCTATGAATGACTTAGGTGTAACAGGAATGACAGTGACACAGGTTATGGGCTGTGGTATCCAGAAGGGTGCCGGCGAGAAATACCGTGGAGCTGAGCTTGATGCGACATTACTTCCAAAGGTTAAGGTTGAGGTAATCGTTGGCAAGATTCCGGTAGAAAAGGTTATTGAGACTGCTAAGAAGACTCTCTACACCGGACATATCGGAGATGGTAAGATCTTCGTTTACGACGTGGCACAGGTTGTCAAGGTTCGTACAGGCGAGGAAGGAATTGAGGCATTACAGGATGTAGAGTAATGCAAATTATTATCTAATCCCCTTAGCATATATACATCAACAAAAACCCCCGAGGATATGATCCTTGGGGGTTTTGCTTTAGATAATTAAGTTGTAAATCGTAATGGTTAACGATGAGTGTTACCGGATGAACCGGAGCTGCCGGTATCAGTACTACCTGAACCAGAGCCACCGGTACCGGAAGCACCGGCTCCGGAACCGCCAGTACCAGCACCTGAGCCGGCAGCGGTACCAGTTCCAGCCCCACCTGTCTGTGCTCCAGCCGCAGTGCCGTCAGTACTGCCCGGTGTAGTACCGGAATTGGTAGGATCCGTGGTGGTTGGTGAGCTGTTAATCAGCGATGTTGCATCATGTAATGTACATACGGTATTCATGAACGTATCATCTGCCATGAATTCATACTCAGGGCTGCCTGATACAGCGCCTGTTATAAATACCTTTGATGTTTTATTCGGACAATACGGACCGGCAATGGCTCCCGAATCGGCACAAATCTCAAGTGCAACATGATGGTCGCAGCTGTCTGTCGGCACAGTGTCCGTATCAAAATATTCGGTTGTCAGCATTGATCCTCGAGGATCATTGTCACATGTTCCCTCTAAAGGAACAAGTCCTGATTTGCTGCAGACCGTGGTATTTGTTATACCATCCGGCTGTACAAAATCTTTGGTTTCAAGTCCTTCATGGATTCTGCTCATGGCATTCCTCCATATATTCTTAGGGTAGGATGTGAGCTTGCCGGACTGTTTTGAGTTGTCATCATAGCCGCCCCATACGACACATGTGTAGTATGGTGTGTAGCCTGCCCACAGGCAGTCGCGGTTGCTGGTTGTGGTACCGGATTTACCCGCCTGGGCTATCTGGCTGTCAAAGCGCGCCAGCTTTCCGGTTCCCTGTGTCAGAACATCCTTCATGGCATCTGTAAGAAGCCATGCCGTAGTATCCTTGATTACAGTACGTGTGTCCTGTGTAGTGGTCTTGTCAAGTAATACATTGCCATCGTGGTCAAGAACCTGAGTGTAGAACTTTGGCTCTAAGTATACTCCGCCGTTGGCTATAGTAGCATATGCACCTGTGAGCTCAAGGTTTGTGACACCCTTTGTCAGTCCGCCGAGCGCCAGTGACAGGTTTTTGTCGGAATCGGTGAGAGTTGAAATACCGAAATCCTCCGCATATTTGTAACCGAGATCAACCCCGATATCCTGTAAGGTTTTGACTGTTACAATATTGATTGACTTTGTTATTGCCCATCGGATGGAGGTAAAGCCTCCGAAAGATTTGTCATAGTTGTTAAAGGTTTTTGAACCTACTGTAAACGGTGCATCATCCTGCACGGATGCAAGTGTTTTGCCGCCTGCATCGAGAGCAGCAGCATAGCAGCCGATTATCTTGAAGGTAGAGCCGGGCTGTCTGCATGTATCTGTGGCTCTGTTCCATGTTCTGTTGCCGGATTTGTCACCGCGACCGCCGACCAGTGCCTTTACTTCACCGGTGCTCTGGTCGATGACTGTCATGGCAACCTGTGGTTCCAGCGTGATATTGACAGCTTCAGAACCCTCCACAATTGAATCGCCCTCCTCAAGTACATCCTGCTCGTACTGTGCAATAGCTGCATTGCATTCATCAGGGCTTGAGTAGTTGATGCTGAAATCATCATTGTTGGTTTTCTTCTTATAAAAAGAGAGCATGGTCTGGTTCGTGTAGGTCTTGTACGAACCGTCTGCCTTTTTTACTTCGAAGGAAAGCTGGAACGAATACTTTGCATCGGACGGATAGTTGGATGGATTGTTTGCCTCCTCGTCACATATAGTCTGCATAGTAAGGTCCTGGGTCGATTTGATAGTCAGTCCGCCCTTGTAAATCAGCTTGTAGGCTTCTGTCTCAGAGTAACCGGCGGCTGTGAGATCGTCGAACACGTTGTCGATGAGCGCATCAATAAAGTATGTGTTCACAGAGCCTGAGCCTGTGGTGTTGTACTCAGCAATTCTTGAGTAGACATCATCGGCCATGGCCTCATCATATTGCGCCTTGGAGATATAGCCCTGATCCTTCATGTTATTTAACACCTTTTCACGTCTCTTGGCATTTTTGTCAGGGTGTGTGATAGGGTTGTAGCCGGATGGATTCTGAGTGATACCTGCGATGACAGATGCTTCGGAAAGCGTGAGCTCTGAGACATCCTTGTTAAAGTACTTCTTGGATGCAGCCTGCACACCGAGGGTATTTGCCCCCAGATTGACCGAATTCATGTAGTTTTCAAGAATCCAGTCCTTGTCGTTTACCTGCTTTTCGAGCTCAAGGGCAAGGTACTGCTCCTGAATCTTTCTCTGAAGCTTTTCTACAAAGGAAGTTTCGCTTGTCCAGCTGGTCAGTACGTTGTTCTTGATGAGCTGCTGTGTTATTGTGCTGGCTCCCTCACTGAATCTGCCCTTTGACAGACCGGAGATAAAGGCTCTTCCGATACCATGCAGGTCGATGCCGTTGTGGTCGTAAAAGCGTTCATCCTCGATTGCAACAAAAGCATGCTGCAAATCCAGCGGAATCTCATCGATGGTGACATACTGCCTGTTTGCCCCCTGACCTACGAGTGTGGCGGTTTCTTCTCCGTTTGCCGCCAGAACGGTAGTTGAGTAGCCGGTAGGAGTGACATCGATCTTTGATATGTCAGGTGCGGAATCAATGATTCCCTTCATGACACCGATTCCTGAACTGATGCCGGCTGCGCCTGCTACAATTACTACAACCAGAAGAATCTTTAGAACAATGAGCTTGAACTTGTTTTTGACCTTAGAGCTCTTATTGTCATATTTCCGGAGCAGCTGCATTGTAGCTTTTTTGCCGTAATTCATATATAGGCCTCCTTGTCATTATAAAGATTTGTAATCTTGTTTGTATATACTGTGATTAGAAAATAAACAGTATACATTATTATATCAAATATAGCATTTAAATGCAATTTACAGATTGGTTTTCATATTATATAATACAGGTAACAATTATAAAGTGTCTTTAAGATGCATGAGTGTAATCAGGCAATATCAGGATGGAAAGAATATCATATGTCAGAGAATACTATAAGCCTGTACGTGTACAAGGGCGGACAGGGTGAGATAACAGAGAAGAAATCGAGGTTTATAGCAACCGTAAGGCCGGTAGAGTCTGAGGATGAGGCTGTAAGCTTCATCAATGAGACGAAAAAGAAATACTGGGATGCAAGGCACAACTGTAGTGCCTTTGTTATAGGAAAGAGACAGGAGCTGACCAGATGCTCGGATGACGGGGAGCCTGCAGGCACCGCAGGCCGTCCTATGCTTGATGTACTCCTTAAGGAAAATATCCACAATGCCGCTGTTGTTGTAACGAGATACTTCGGTGGGGTGCTGCTTGGCACAGGCGGACTGGTGCGTGCGTATCAGCAAGCCACAAAGGCGGGGCTTTCGGCAAGTGAGATAATAGAGAAGAAGGAGGGTGCAGTACTGTTTATCAGGACGGACTATACCGGAATCGGAAGACTTCAGTATCTGTTGGCACAGGAGAAGATTACGTTGATGGACACTGCGTATGAGGCGGATGTGCTCGTGAAAGCTGTTATCCCGGAAAATGATAAAAAACGCATAGAGAAAACAATCATAGAGCAGACAAACGGCACGGCAAAGCTTGAGTGGGGCGATGAGGTGACATTTGCTGAATATGATGGCGAGGTGTTGCTGTTTAAAAATTAGCCGGTGCTCACATTTTAGCAGGACAAGCAGAATTTATATTCAATTACATTCAATTAAAATAAAAAAATGCTTGACACTATATAGCCACATGTGTATAATATCATTTGTTGAGACAACACATTGGCCCATCGCCAAATGGTAAGGCAACGGACTCTGACTCCGTCATTTCAAGGTTCGAATCCTTGTGGGCCAGCTAAAGAGAACTTCGATAGAAGTTCTCTTTTTTTCTTGTGTAATAATGCGATTTGTTATAAAATAAAAACGTATATGACTTAAACAGTTATAGAAGGATGGTGTAATATGAACAAGAATTTTTTGAGAATTATTAATCTTATAGAAGAACTCGGCTCTGAAAAAAAGACACCAATTACTATACAGCAATACCAGGATATCATTAATAAAAGCTCAAATCTTTGGATGTCCAATGGTGTGGATGAAGCGTTTAGATTTATCAGAAGTTACTTCAATTTTATAGACTAGAGGAATTAGATATGGCTTTTTCATTTGACAGCAGAATACGTTACAGCGAGGTGGATTCGTCATGCAGACTGAGCCTTACGGGGCTTACCAATTATTTTCAGGACTGTAGTGTGTTTCACTCACAGTCACATGATGTGGGAATCAGATTTCTTGCGGACAATCATATAGCATGGGTGCTTTCATCATGGCAGATATGCATAAACAGGCTTCCACTGCTTAATGAACAGGTAAAGATATCCACATGGGCATATGGTATGAAGGCGTTTTACGGTTACAGAAATTTCACACTTGAAGATGCAGGCGGCAGCACACTGGCATATGCCAATTCTGTCTGGGTGCTTGTTGATACACGAACCGGCAGACCGGTGAAGGTGCCTCAGGAGTTTGCGGATACATACGGTCTTGAGCCGCAGCTTGAGATGGAGTGTGCAAAGCGCAAGCTTCATATTCCTGATGATATGGAGAAAAAGGGTGAGATTGTGGTTCCTCAGTTTTTTATAGACAGCAACCATCATATGAACAATGAGAAGTATGTTATGCTGGCGCAGCAGCTTCTGCCGAATGATTTTGAAATATCTGAGCTTCGTGTGGAGTACAGAAAAGAAGCAAAGCTTGGTGATACAGTTATATCATACGTGAAGTACACATCAAAGAGTGTGACAGTGGTGCTTGCGGATACGGATAAAAAACCGTATTCGGTGGTGGAGTTTTTGAGTAAGCCGGTACCGGAAAAATAATTATAATTCCATTATTTAATAACGATACAGTTTTGATACAGAAAGGACGGAAAAACATGAGATTAGGAGAATATCAGGAGCTTGTATGTGTAAAGAAGGTTGATTTTGGCATATATCTGTCAACATCTTCGGCTTCGGAGGAGAGGGTACTGCTTCCGGCAAAGCAGATTCCGGATGGAGTAAAGCAGGGGGATAAGCTTAAGGTCTTTGTATACAAGGACTCTAACGACAGACTTATTGCTACGACAAACGAGCCAAAGCTGACACTTGGAGGTTTAGCAGTGCTTACTGTCAAGGAGGTGACTAAAATAGGGGCGTTCCTTGACTGGGGGCTTGAAAAGGACCTGTTTCTTCCTTACAAGGAGATGGTCAGAAAGGTCAGCGCCGGAGATGAGATACTTGTTACATTATACATAGATAAAAGCCAGAGGCTTTGTGCTACCACAAAGGGTATTTACCATATGCTGAGCACCGATTCACCATACAAAAAGGACGATATGGTTTCAGGCCGTGTGTATGATTTTAGCGACAATTTCGGTACATTTATCGCTGTGGATGACAAATATTCAGCAAAGCTACCGGTTTTTGAGAATGCCGCTTATCTGAAGCTTGGAGATGTGATAGAGGCAAAGGTCACTGATGTCAAGGCGGATGGCAAGCTGGACCTGACAATGAGGGAAAAGGCATATATTCAGATGGATTCCGACGCTGAAAAGCTCCTTGAACTGCTTGATTCATACGCAGGGGTGCTTCCGTTTTCGGAAAAGGCAAGCCCGGAGGTAATCAAGAGAGAAACAGGACTTAGCAAAAATGCATTCAAGCGTGCAGTTGGTCATTTATATAAGGAAAGAAAGATTGATCTCACAGATGGCAAAATCCGTCTTAAGAAATAACAGTCTTTTTAATAAATTTTAACAGGAAAGAAGGACAATAACATGAAAAACGTTATCAGTACAGACAAGGCACCGGCAGCAATAGGACCATATTCACAGGCTATCGAGGTAAATGGTATGGTATATACTTCCGGAGTGATACCGGTAGTTCCGGAGACCGGTGAGATTCCTGAGGGCTCACAGGCACAGGCTAAGCAGGCATTTACAAATCTGTCACATCTGCTTGAGGCAGCAGGAACAAGCATGGACAATGTGGTAAAGACTACAGTTTTCATCAAGGAGATGAATGACTTCGGTGCAATAAATGAGGTATATGCCACATTTTTTAACGGAGCATACCCTGCAAGAAGCTGTGTTGAGGTTGCAAGGCTTCCAAAGGATGTAATGCTTGAGGTTGAGGCTATTGCTGTAAAATAAAATTATTACATAAGTATTTCGTGCGACATAAGTCCTATTCGTTGGAAAAAGTCAAGATTTTCTTAAGAATTCACTAAGAAAACGTTGACATATATATGTTGCTTTGTTATAATGACAAAGTAATATTTGTAACAAATTCGTAATAACTGTTACAAATTCATACAACGGAGGGTAAAATGAAAGTAAATTATGTGAAACTCACAGCCGGGGTACTTACAGGTTTTATGGCTCTGTCATCAGTGCCATATGCAGTATATGCGGCTGGACCTACTGCAGGAGTAGCTAGTTATACATCAGATATTGTTAGTACATCAAACACTCTTACAGCCGGTGTTACATCTATGTTGACAGATGTAATGTTAAAAGGTGATGAGACATCAGAGACTGCAACAGATGTTGCGACAACAGATGCTGAGCCGGTTAAATCAGCATATGCTGATACAGCAGTTGCACAGGTAAGCGACAGCGTTAATATACGTGCGAGTGCAGATGAAAACAGCGAGTCTCTTGGAAAGCTCTATAACAATGGAATTGGAACAGTACTTGAGACAACCGATAACGGATGGTACAAAATCCAGTCCGGTTCAGTAACAGGATATGTAAAAGGCGATTATGTTGTAGTTGGTGACGATGCACTTGTACAGAGCGCAGGACGTCGCGTGGCAACAGTCAATACTGAGACACTCAAGGTCAGAACAACAGCATCTACTGATGCAGAAGTACTTGGTCTCGTGTCCGGAGAGGATGATCTCACAGTTGTGGATGAGTCAACAGCTGGATGGGTAGGTGTATCTACAGCAGACGGTACCGGATATGTATCTACAGATTATGTGACACTCGATACAGAGTTCACTTATGCTGAGTCTAAGGAAGAGGAAGCAGCAAGACTTGCCAAGGAAGAGGCAGAGCGTAAGGCGGCTGAGGAAGCAGCCAGAAAGGCTGAAGAGAAAGCTAGAAAGGCTGAGGAAGCAAAAGCAGCCAAGGCAGCAGCAAAGAAGTCATCTAAGTCTTCAAGCAAATCATCAAGCAGTTCTTCATCAGAGAAGAGCTATAGCGCACCAAGTGGTTCAAACGGACAGGCTGTTGTTAATTATGCATCACAGTTCGTTGGCAATCCTTATGTTTACGGTGGCTCAAGTCTTACAAACGGAACAGATTGTTCAGGATTTGTAATGTCAGTTTATGCACAGTTTGGCATCAGCTTACCACACAGCTCATCAGCAATGAGAAGCGTTGGATACGGTGTGAGCACAAGCGATATGCAGCCTGGAGATATCATCTGCTATAGCGGACATGTTGCTATCTACTGTGGTGGAAACACTATTGTACATGCAAGCAACCCATCAGACGGTATCAAATATACATCACCGGCTAACTACAAATCAATCATTGCAGTTAGAAGAATTTTCTAATAAATTCATGCCGGATAGGTAAATATGAATCTATAAAGACCTTCATCTCATCGAGATGGAGGTCTTTTTTACATAGAGAAAATTTATTTTTGTTTATGATATTTGAAATAAGTGGCCTGTATGATATACATATATGTTTAAAAACGGGACTAATTTAAACAGAATGGAAAACAGGGCTGTCAAGCGTAATTTTTATTACATATATCAAAATAGCAACATGCACAAAAAAGTGGATATGCTAAACCCGGTAAATTCGGATTGGGGATAAATGTGGATAACTATCAACAAAAGTAAACCTCAAAGTGCCCTAAAAATGAGTTATGCACGGAGTTATGCACATTATCCACATTTTTGAATGTGAGCAAAAGAACAACTGTTTTGTAAAGTTCTGATAAAGTTGCACTAAATTAGTAATATTTCGGAAATAATATTGACATTTTAATTGTAAATAATATGATTAAAATGCTTTATAATTGTCGGACAACTTGAAAAGTGTTGATTATGTAAGTTAATTTTGTTATACTTCAAATTATGATTAAAAAGATAGATATTGCAGGGCTACAACTTGATAACTATACAGTACGCGAGATGCTCATGAGAGTCGACAGACGTATTTCAGAGAAGATACTCACTACAATAGAGGAAGTGAATATGGATACGCTGGCATTGGCGGAGTCTGATGAAGAGGTGAAGCAGGCGCTGGAGGCATGTGATTATTCTGTCATTGCGGATGAAGGCATACTAAGGGCGGTATCGGCAGATACTTTGCAGCGTCGGCATGAGATAGAAGATCATGACTTCTTTTATGAGTTTTTTAAGAGGCTTGAGAGAAATGATAAAAAAATCTTTGTGATTGCAGAGTCGCAGAAAGCTGTTGATGAGGCTGAGGAATTTCTGCTTGGATTATTTGACAGAGCGCGAATATCCGGCAAGGGTGTTCTTGATGACTCACCGGGATGCAGCGAAAATCTTGTCAATGAAATTAACATCGTTTCACCTGATGTGATTGCATCATTTCTTCCGTCTCCGTCACAGGAGAAGTTCCTTTTACACAACAGGGAAAAGCTGTTGATGAACCTCTGGTACGGAATCGGAAATAATAAGTTCATGGGGAAAAAGCATGGATTTATTGGAAAAATAAGAAAAATGCTTGATGTGAAGCGCCTTACGCATCTTATCAACACCTATGAACATAGATAAAACAGTTAGATATAGTTAATTCTTATAACAATAGAAGAAAAAATAAGAGGAAATGTGTAAAAATTGTACATTTACCTCTTTATTTTTTTGTGCGAATGTATTAAAATAATAGCAAGTATTTATGCAATTAGTTATAAAGTGACTGTGAGGGCAATGCACAGTTACAAAAAGGGGAGAAGGAGAACGATTTATGATTTCCAATCAGATACTTCAAAATACAATTGATGGCCTTAAAGGAATTACGAGAACCGATCTTTGTGTGATAGATGTTGAGGGCAAGATTCTTGCAGCTACATTTCCGAACGCAGAGGCGTTTATAGAGCCGGCACAGGCCTTTGTTGCATCACCGGCAGACAGTCAGGTGATTAATGGATGCCAGTTTTTCAAAGTCTTTGATGATCACCAGCTGGAATATGTGCTTTTAGCTTATGGTGACAGCGAGGATGTCTACATGATAGGCAAGATTGCAAGCTTCCAGATTCAGAATCTTCTGGTTGCGTACAAGGAGCGATTTGACAAGGATAATTTTATAAAGAATCTGCTTTTGGATAATCTCCTTCTGGTTGATATATACAATCGCGCGAAGAAGCTTCATATTGATATTGAAGTGCGACGGGTAGTATTTATTGTTGAGACAAACAGGGAGAAGGACGGCAACGAGCTTGAGAAGATCAGAAGTCTTTTCGGCGGCAAATCAAAGGATTTTGTTACAGCTGTTGACGAGAAGAATATAATAGTAGTGAAGGAACTGGCAGAAAACGAGACCTATGATGATCTCAGAAAGACAGCCGAGGTGATTTTGAATCTGTTCAGATCCGAAGCGGATGGGGTACATATTGCATATGGTACTGTTATCAATGAGTTGAAAGAGGTGTCACGCTCATATAAGGAGGCCAGGATGGCTCTCGATGTCGGAAAAATCTTTTTCGAGGAGAGGAATATTATAGCATATTCCCAGCTTGGAATAGGCCGTCTGATATATCAGCTCCCGATTCCTCTATGCAAGATGTTTATCAAAGAGATATTCGATGGCAAATCCCCTGACGATTTTGATGAAGAAATATTATCTACTATAAATAAGTTCTTTGAGAATAGCCTGAATGTATCTGAGACTTCAAGACAGCTCTACATTCACAGAAATACTCTTGTATATAGATTGGACAAGCTTCAGAAAAGTACAGGGCTCGACCTTAGAGTGTTCGAGGATGCCATCACATTTAAGATTGCCCTTATGGTAGTCAAATATATGAAATATATGGAATCAATGGACTATTAAGGAGAAAGTAATGATTAAACTTGAACATGTCAGTAAGGCATATTCTGCAGGTATACCTGCTCTCAATGATGTCAATCTCGAGATTGATGATGGAGAGTTTGTTTTCGTATGCGGAGATAGCGGATCCGGTAAATCCACTTTGATTAAGCTTCTTTTAAAGGAGCTTGATCCTACAGACGGAACGATTACTGTTGACGGAAGGAATCTGACGCGCATTCGCCACAAGCAGATTCCTAAATACAGAAGAAATGTTGGAGTCGTTTTCCAGGACTTCAGATTATTAAAGGATAGGAATGTTTATGAAAATGTAGCTTTTGCACTCAAGGTTATCGGTGCATCCACAGCTGTTATTAAGAAAAAGGTGCCACAGATGCTTTCTATGGTAGGGCTTGCTGCAAAGTACAAGTCAAAGCCGAGAGAGCTTTCGGGAGGAGAGCAGCAGAGAGTAGCTATTGCAAGAGCTCTTGTCAATGAGCCGAGCATGCTGCTTGCTGACGAGCCGACGGGTAATCTGGACAATAACAATGCGTGGGAGATTATGAAACTGCTTGAGGAAATCAACGAGAAAGGCACAACTGTTATCGTTGTAACTCACAATCTTGAGATTGTTAAGGTTATGAAAAAACGTGTTATCACTATAAAGAAAGGTCTTGTTGTATCTGACAGCAAGGATGGTGATAGTGATGAGGATTAATACGTTTTTTTATTCAATCAAGCAGGGATTTAAGAATATATTCAGAAACAAGATGTTTTCACTGGCATCCATAGCGACAATGGCAGCCTGTATTTTTATGTTTGGTCTGTTTTATATAGTTGTGACTAACTTCTCAAGCATGGTTAAGACAGCTGAGGAGGGTGTTGCTGTCACAGTGTTCTTTAATGAGGGCACTACAGAGGATGTAATAAAAGCGGACAAGGCTCAGATAGAAAAGAGGGCTGAGGTTGGCAAGGTGGATTATCAGTCGGCGGCCGATGCATGGAGTGATTACCAGAAGGAGTATTTTGAGGGCTACGATGATGCTGCAGCTTCATTTGGTGATGATAACCCTCTCAGTAATTCAGCAAATCTGCAGGTTTATTTGAATGATGTCTCTATGCAGCAGACTCTTGTCAACTATATCAAGGGGCTGGAGGGCGTCAGAAAGGTAAACCAGTCGCAGGATGTGGCCAATACACTGACTGATTTAAATAAGCTTATCAGCTATGTATCGGGAGGTATCATTTTGATTCTTCTGTGTGTTGCGATTTTCCTTATAAGCAACACAGTTACTACAGGTATTGCGGTCAGACGAGAGGAAATAGCTATCATGAAGCTTATTGGAGCGACTGATTTTCTGGTCAGGTCTCCGTTTGTGGTAGAAGGTATTCTCATTGGACTGATAGGATCAGCGATTCCTCTGGGATTGCTCAGTGTCATGTATGGAAAGATTTGTGCATATATTGCTAATAAGTTTAGCTTTATAGGAAATATGATGACATTTATCCCGACAAAGGAGATTTTCTCTACACTTGTACCGGTAGCGCTTATACTGGGCGTTGGAATTGGCTTTTTGGGAAGCCGATTCACAATTCGGAAACATTTAAGAGTATAATAATAATTATGACGGCCTGGCTCCGATCGGAGACAGGCTGTTTTAAGTTCATATCATAATATAGAGAGGACAGGACTGAAATGGATAATTCAAACAACAACGGCTTAGAATACGATGATAATTCAGATATGAGCGATAAAAAGCCTCATAGAAAGGGATTTAGAAATGGGTTCGGTGTCGGGATTGCTACAGGTATAGTGACCACCATTGTGCTTGGATTGATTGTGCTCTTTGCATACACAATGATTACAGGCAGGAGCGTGCATACCGTTGCAAAAAGCGCAGATGTGCTTGACGACAAGACCGTGCAGAAAATCGATGAGCTTGCGAACTACATAGACGAGTATTACTATGAGGATTACGATAAGGATGATTTGGAAAACGGTCTGCTACATGGTGTGATGGAGGGGCTAAATGATCCTTATTCGGTTTATTATACCGCGGATGAATATAAGGAGCTGCAGATTAGTACGACAGGCACGTATTATGGAATCGGGGCTGCGTTAAAGCAGGATCCGAATACAAAGCAGGTGACAGTTTCGAAGGTATACAGTGGTACACCTTCTGAGGAAGCGGGACTTAAAAAGGATGACGAAATAGTCTCTGTTGATGGTGTCGAGGCAACATCCGAGGATCTCACAAAGCTTGTTGCCAAAATCAGAGGTAAGGAGGGCACGAAAGTTACGCTTGAAATCAGGCGTGGCGGGGAGGCTGACCCATTTACTGTTGAGGTGGAGCGTAAAAATGTTGAGCTGCCATCAGTGGACAGCAAGCTGCTTGACAATGGAGTGGGATATATCCAGGTCAGCGAGTTTCAGACAAACACGGCAAGTCAGTTTGAGGATGCACTTGACGGACTTACAAATCAGGGTATGAAGGGTCTTATAGTGGATTTGCGTGCTAATCCGGGAGGACTACTTACCGCAGTGACAGAAATGGTTGACAGACTGCTTCCTGCAGAAACAGTTGGCAAGCTTCCGGCAGGAACTGTCGTGTATACAAAGGATAAAAACGGAAATATCCAGACATTTGGTGATGACGATGGAAAACAGATTGACTGTCCTATCGTAGTGCTTGTCGATGAAAACAGCGCAAGTGCATCTGAAATTTTTGCGGGAGCCATGAAGGATTACAATGAGGATGGTTATATTGATGCCACACTTGTAGGTAAAAAGACATTTGGAAAGGGAATTGTACAGACTATCTACAATCTTTCCGATGGCGATGCTGTAAAGATTACCACATCGAAGTACTACACACCAAACGGTCACAATATCCACAAAAAGGGTATCGAGCCTGATGTAGAGGTCGATTATGAATATACAGGAGATACAAATGCAGACTATGACATGCAGTATGATGTGCAGCTTCAGAAAGCGATTGAGGTGATGAATGAAAAGCTTAAATAAGATTGCATGCTTTCTCATGCTGTGCTGGATGGTAGTCATCTTTATGTTTTCGGCGGAGCCTGACACCGAGTCGTCTGAGCTCAGCGGCAGCGTCAGCTATCGCATAGTTTCTGTGGTCAATACCATTACTGCAAGCCACTGGGATGAGAATGAGCTGCTCGATAAGGCAGAGCTTATAGACTATCCGGTTAGAAAATGTGCCCACATGAGTGAGTATGCCATTCTCACATTGCTTGGCTTTTTGACATTTTCGTTCTTGCATGGCAGAGGAAGATTTTTGGTTCCGATAGGCGTGACCTTCCTATATGCCTGCACAGATGAATTTCACCAGCTGTTCGTTCCCGGCCGGGCCGGCAGATTCACGGACGTACTGATTGATACCACAGGCGGTATCATTATGCTGCTATTTATTGCGCTTGTTACACGCGTAGCACGTAAGAAGCATACAGCAGGCACTGCAAAACCGAAAATATGAAAACATGAAGACACGAAGAGAAGTGGGCTGTAATCGTTGTCGGTCACACTGTTAGGTGTGAACAGTAACAGTCATGATAACAAGCGTGATGATAAGCATGATTATAAGTGCCAAATTTAGTTGCAGTTTTCTAATATAATCGGTATAATAAGGGTATTGACGCTGGCCGAAAAAACATGGCATATAACATACGTTTTTAATATGTGCCACAACCAGCTTCCCGCCCAGTAAACCCAGGTTTACGGACGGCACATAGCATGTTCCGAAGAAAAATATGAACTGCCACGGGGTTCCATTAAAAATATAAATGAAACAAAGTGAAAATAAAAAATCACTATTCGAAAAAAATCCCGTGGCTGACTTCATATTTTTCAGAGGAATATACTATGTGACATCCGCACTCCACAACTTGAATGCGGGAAGCGTCATTAAAGCCACAAAGCGTCTAAAATGCAAAGAAAGAGGTGATTCTGTGGTAGAGTTGGATAATTTCAAGTCCACGCTCCAAGGCTACAAAGCCCCACTACAGGAAGTGAGGGATTCACTTTGACCTGGCTAATAAAGAAGAAAAAATCCAGGAATTAGAGCGAGAAATGGAAGCTCCTGACTTCTGGGATGACCCGGAGAAGTCACAGAGCAAGATGAAAGAGCTTAAGAGTATGAAGGATGATGTAGCTACATACGCAAAGCTCAAGGAACAGTACGAAGATATAGAGACGATGATTGAGATGGGCTATGAGGAGAACGATGAGTCACTTATACCCGAGATACAGCAGATGCTTGATGATTTTGAGAGCACATATGACGGTATCAGAATGAAGACTCTTTTGTCGGGAGAATATGATAAATGCAATGCGATTCTGAGGCTCAATGCAGGTGCAGGTGGTACCGAGTCGTGTGACTGGGCGGCCATGCTGTTTCGTATGTACTCGAAGTGGGCTGATAAAAAGGGCTTTACCCTTGAGGTACTCGATTCGCTTGATGGCGATGAAGCTGGTATCAAGTCCATTACCTTCCAGGTAAACGGAGAGAATGCATATGGGTATCTAAAGTCTGAAAAGGGTGTGCACAGGCTTGTTCGTATTTCGCCGTTTAATGCGGCGGGAAAAAGGCAGACCTCATTCGTATCATGTGATGTCATGCCTGATATTGAGGAGGATCTTGATATTGAGGTGAAGGACGAGGATATCAGAATTGATACCTACCGCTCAAGTGGAGCAGGAGGACAGCATATCAATAAAACTTCGTCTGCTATTCGTATCACACATTTTCCATCAGGGATCGTGGTACAGTGTCAGAATGAGCGTTCACAGCATATGAACAAGGACAAAGCCATGCAGATGTTAAAGGCAAAGCTGTATCTTTTAAAGCAGGAAGAGAATGCTGCAAAGGAGGCGGGCATCAGAGGCGAGGTCAAGGAAATTGGCTGGGGAAGCCAGATACGTTCGTATGTGCTTCAGCCTTACACCATGGTCAAGGATCACAGGACAGATGTGGAGACCGGTAATGCGGATGCAGTGCTCGATGGCAATATAGATATATTTATCAATGGTTATTTGAAGTGGCTTGCAACACGTTCAGAATAAGGAGGCAAATGTGGGTTTAGTTATAGCTGTGGCGATATTAGCAGTTCTGACAGCTGCCGGAGTGACCGTTTATATTAAAGTCAGACGGTTGTCTGAAAGTCTTCTTGGTACACCTGATGTCACAGAGGGCATCAATCGTATCAGGGAGAATGTCTCTACGACTCCCAAGTCGGTTTCAGGCATGACGCGCCTTATGGAGCCACAGATAAAAAGGGATTTTCCAGAGTTTGTCTGGGAACAGTTTAAGAGAATGTCAGAAAGAGTGCTTGTGTCAGCACTTTGTGCAATCACGACTGAGGATATTTACAAGCTGGACCGTGAGGCTTCTGATGAGGTAAGACAGCAGGTGCTGGTGCGTATAGACAGCAATGAAGCGGCTGGTTTTACAGAGCATTTTGACGAGATCAGGGTGCATCAGACTGAAATCTCAAACTATGTGAAAAGAGATGGAAGGTGCGTCATCAGTATACAGAGTGCGGTTGAGTATTTTTACTACAAGACTGCCTCAGGAAAGCTTATCAGTGGTGATAAAGAGTATAAAAAGCAGACCAGATACAATATGGAGCTTGTATACATACAGGATATAGATATGCTGGATAATGCAGGGATAGGCAGTGCAGTTGGCACTACATGTCCGAATTGCGGTGCTCCGGTCAGAAGTCTTGGAGCAAAGAAATGTGAATATTGTGGCTCATATGTTGAGCCTGTCAATATAAAAGTATGGAAGCTGCAGAGCTTTCATGAAGTTGATTACAACCATATCTAAGGAGGAAGAAAATGGGAATTATTAAGGCAGTAAAACAGGCAATTGGAGGCGGCTTTGCAGATACATGGCAGGAGGTTATTGAGCCGGATAATATAGGCGACCAGACAGTCTATGCCAGGGGTGTGCTGGTAAACAGGGGGCAGAATAAAAAAGGCTCTGACGATATTGTTTCAAACGGCTCTATCATTCATGTATATGACAATCAGTTTATGATACTTGTTGATGGTGGCAAGATTGTGGATTACACAGCTGAGCCGGGCTACTACAAGGTGAGCAATTCATCTATGCCATCACTTTTCAACGGACAGTTTGGGGATTCTTTAAAGGAAACCTTTGACCGTGTGAGATTTGGTGGACAGACACCACAGTCACAGAAGGTTTATTATATCAACCTTCAGGAAATCAAGGGAATCAAGTTTGGTACGAGAAATCCTATAAACTACTATGATACATTTTATAATGCGGAGCTTTTCCTTCGTGCCCATGGTACATATTCCATCAAAATTGTGAATCCGCTTCAGTTTTATGCAGAGGCTATTCCAAAGAATATGGATCATGTGGAGATTACTGATATCAATGAGCAGTATCTGTCAGAGTTTTTAGAGGCATTACAGTCTGCCATCAACCAGATGTCAGCGGATGGTACAAGAATTTCATTCGTCACAAGCAAGGCATCTGAGCTTGGAAGATATATGGCCAAGTGTCTCGATGAAAGCTGGAATCAGATGCGTGGTATGGAGGTACAAAGTGTTGGTATCGCCAGCCTTTCATATGATGAGAAGTCTCAGGAGCTCATTAACACAAGAAACGAGGGCGCAATGCTCTCAGATCCATCTATTGCACAGGGATATATGGTCAAAAATATGTCAGAGGGTGTCAAGAACGCAGGCAGCAACAGTGGTGGAGCTATGCAGGGCTTCATGGGTGTCGGCATGGGAATGAGCACCATGGGCAATATGATGAATGGTTTTACACAGATGGCACAAAATAACCGGTCAGCCGGAATGAATGCGCCGGGAAATGGTGCAGCAGGTATGGCAGCAGGAGTGGCTTCAGGTGCCACACAGCAGGAGGATGCGTCAGGCTGGACATGTGAGTGCGGACAGAAAAACACAGGTAAATTCTGCAGTAATTGCGGCAAGCCTATGCCACAGGAGATTACAGAGTGGACATGTGAGTGTGGACAGAAAAATACAGGTAAATTCTGCACAAACTGTGGCAAGCCATTACCTGTAAACACAGAGTGGACATGTGAGTGTGGACAAAAAAATACAGGTAAATTCTGCAGTAATTGTGGAAAACCAAGAGCATAAGATGTTGCAAAGCTGTAATCTTTGTGTTAAAATCTTTGAGTCAAGGACAAATGTCGGTGTGTGACAAACACACACCGGCCATTTTGGAGGTAACTAAATGGCGGAGAAATCAAACTACTTCGTTTTACGGGCAAAGGCTGTACCGGAGGTGCTGCTTAAAGTAGTTGAGGCAAAGAGACTGCTGGATTCGGGCAAGCTTGAATCTGTGCAGGAGGCAACAGATGCTGTTGGCATAAGCAGAAGCTCCTTTTACAAATATAAGGATGATATTTTCCCTTTTTATGAGGGGCGTAAAGGAAAGACAGTGAATCTTGTCATTCAGATGGATGACGAGCAGGGCATACTTTCCGTTGTGCTTAAGTCGGTAGCCGATGCGAAAGCGAATATTCTTACCATACACCAAAGTGTACCGGTAAATGGCATTGCGTCACTCACGTTATCTGTGGATGTATTTCCGGAGTCGGATGATGTGGATGATATGGCAAAGCAGATTGAGTCCTTAAAGGGCATACATTACGTAAAAATTTTAGCCAGGGAGTAACAAAAAGATGAAGATTGCAGTTATGGGTTACGGCACAATTGGATCAGGTGTCGTAGAAGTATTAGAAATCAACAAGGAAAAAATCGCAAAGAGAGCAGGAGAGCCAATCGAGGTCAAGTATGTGCTTGATTTAAGAGAGTTCCCGGGTACACCTATTGAGAACAAAATAGTTCATGATTATAAGGTTATTGCAGAGGACCCTGAGATCGGTATAGTTGTAGAGACAATGGGAGGAGTTGAGCCTGCATTTACATTCGTAAAGGCAATGCTTGAGGCAGGAAAACAGGTAGCAACATCAAATAAGAACCTTGTTGCCGCAAAGGGTGCTGAGCTCATCAAGGTTGCCAGGGATCATGGAGTGAACTTCCAGTTTGAGGCCAGTGTTGGTGGCGGAATCCCTATTATCAGACCACTCAACAAGTGTCTCACAGCAGATGAGATTGAGGAAATCACAGGTATCTTAAACGGAACAACCAACTACATGCTTACAAAGATGACAGAGGAAGGTGCAGACTTTGATGAGGTATTAAAGGATGCTCAGGATAAGGGCTATGCAGAGAAGGATCCTACAGCCGACATAGAGGGACATGATCCATGCAGAAAGATAGCCATTCTCACATCGCTTGTTGCAGGACAGCAGGTGGATTTCGAGGATATCCACTGTGAGGGTATCACAAAGATTACACCTGAGGATATTAAGTATGCAAAGGCAATGCACCGTGCAATCAAGCTTCTTGCTTCAAGCCGCAAGGTGGGTGACAGCTATACCTGTCTCGTTGCACCATATATGATAGATGACACACATCCGCTCTCAGGAGTAAATGGAGTGTTCAACGGCGTATTTTTACGCGGAAATGTGCTCGGAGATGCTATGTTCTATGGCAGCGGAGCAGGAAAGCTCCCAACAGCAAGTGCTGTAGTGGCAGATGTTGTAGATATGACAAAGCATCAGAACACAAATATTTATATCGACTGGAAGCCTGAGAAGCTCACACTTGTAAGCTATGATGACAGTGTAAACAGCTTCTTTGTGAGAACTGACTCACCAAAGAGCGAGGTTGAGGCTGTATTCGGACATGTAGACTACATTGAGGATGTGGTTGACGGCGAGTATGCATTCACAACAGGCGACATGACAGAGAAGGATTTTGCCGACAAGGCATCAAAGGTAAACGTTATTAACAGAATCAGACTGTAAAGGACAAAAATATGGTAAAAGGCTTATACACCGCTCACACCGGTATGGTTAATGAGATGAAGCGCATGGATGTTCTTGCGAACAACCTGGCCAATTCCGATACCTATGGATTTAAAAAAGAGGGAACCACCTCGCATTCATTTAAAAATGAACTTGCTATAAAGATAAAGGATACATCAAACTACGGACTGCACAAAAATCTGGGCAGCATGACATACGGAGTGCATCTCGGTGAGACGTATACCGACTGGGATGAGGGCAGCTTTAAGGTGACTGACAATCCTACCGACTTGGCTATCGGTGGAAAAGGCTTTTTTGCCGTTGCATTTACTGACAAATCCGGTCAGACAAGTGTAAAGTATACCAGAGACGGTGCTTTCAAGGTCAATGCTGACGGTTATCTGGTCACAGCAGACGGAGACCATGTGCTCAATGCGACAGGTGCATTGAGTGGAGATGGCGGTGAAGCAAACTGGGTAAAGGTAGACCCGAATGAAAAGTTTTCGGTAAACTCACTTGGATATATCACACAGAACAATCAGTTAGTTGGCACTATCGGCGTTGTCGATGTGGATAACTATGACTATATTGAAAAATATGGTGAAAATCTCTACAATCTGACGGCCGGGGGTAATATTATAGCTTCCGATGCCGAAATAGAACAGGGAGCCTTAGAAACTTCAAATGTAAATGTGGTCAATGAGATGGTCAATATGATTACGATACAGCGAGCATATGAAGCAGGACAGAAGGTCATCACATCTATTGATGAGACATTAGATAAGGCTGTCAACAATGTAGGAAGAGTATAAGGAGATATGCCATATGATGAGGGCACTTTATACAGCCGCAACAGGTATGCGTGCTGAGCAGACAAATGTTGATACCATAGCAAACAACCTTTCCAATGTCAATACGACAGGCTTCAAGGGGCAGAGGACAGAGTTTAAATCTCTTTTATATCAGACGATACAGACCCGTTCGACATCAGGAAACGGTGATGCAAAGCCGGTAGGAGCGCAGGTGGGACTTGGTACCCGTGTGGCTGCAACCACATCCACATATACTCAGGGTCCGCTCAATTCTACTGAGAGGCCGACTGATTTTGCTTTGGAGGGCGATGGCTTTTTTGCTGTGAGAGGTACTGATAATCAGACCTATTACACGAGAAACGGAGCCTTTACCTGGAGCCAGTATGGAAACGGACAGACTATACTGACTGATTCGCAGGGCAATCCTGTCATGGATACAAACGGCAATATCATAGCTGTGCCGGCAGGAGTCTCTGCAGAGAAGATGAGCTTTGGAGAGGATGGTGCGGTAGGCTATATGACTGCACAGGGCAATTATATTAATCTGAATCAGCGAATTGCTGTGTATAAGTTCAATAATCCGTCAGGTCTTGAAAAGCAGTCAGGAAGTCTGCTTGCAGCAACAGCCAATTCGGGCAATCCGATGCTTGAAGCTGCAAACCCTGCTCTGAAAAGCAGCAAGGTAGTGACAGGATATCTTGAGGGCTCAAATGTGCAGGTAGCTGACGAGATGGTTAACCTCATTGTGGCACAGCGTGCCTACGAGCTCAATTCAAAGGCTATCACAACAGCAGATTCGATGCTTGAGACAGCAAATAATTTGAGGAGATAGTAGCATATGGATATAAGCGCAGTATCAACACTTGTAAACTCAAATAATACATCTGCGGTGGCAGACAAGCTTAAGAATAACGTAAAAAATCTGTCATCAGACTCTACAGAGGACGAGCTCAAGAGCACACTTAAGGATTTTGAGTCTTATTTCGTGGAGCAGGTCATAAAGGAAATGAAGGATTCCATGACACTAAAGAGTGATGATGAGGATTCCTCTATGTCGCAGTACAAGGATATGTTCATGGACACTGTCATAGAGCAGATGAGTGATACGATAGTGGAGAAGTCCGGTGAGAATATCACACAGCAGCTTTATGAGCAGATGAAGCGCAATTACAATATATCATAATAATGAGATATGAAGGTCAAAAAAGCCGGTTAGGCATGCTTGCATGTGGTTACCGGCTTTTTTAGTACCAACATAGTAATTGCAGACATGCCGGCTCTGGGGTATAATATTTAAAAAATAACACACAGATACGGAGAAATTCAATTGGAAACCGAAACAGTCACAGGATACGTTGATCATATAATATACAGAAATGCAGAAAACGGGTATACGGTACTTGTTCTTGTAGTGAACGAGGAGGAGCTCACATGTGTGGGTACTTTTTCGGACATTGCTGAGGGTGAAAATATAGAGGCTCACGGTGAGTATACAGAGCATGCCACCTATGGCAGACAGTTTAAGGTAGTAAGCTTTGAAGAGAAGGAGCCGGAGGATGAGATGGCTATTGAGAGGTATCTGGGCTCAGGAGCCATACATGGCATAGGACTTGCACTCGCAGCACGTATTGTCAGGCGATTCAAGAAGGATACCTTCCGCATCATAGAGGAAGAACCGGAGAGGCTTGCTGAGGTAAAGGGCATCAGCCAGAGAAAGGCTATGGAGATTGCGGACCAGGTCAATGCAAAAAGAGACTTAAGGGAAGCCATGATTTTTTTGCAGCAGTACGGCATCAATATGAATCTGGCTGTGAAGATATATAATAAGTATGGCGGAGAGATATACAGCGTGCTCAAGGAAAATCCGTACCGCATGGCGGATGATATCGACGGAGTTGGTTTTAAAACTGCAGATGAGATAGCGGCGCGGGTTGGCATCAAGACTGATTCTGATTTTAGAATAAAAAGCGGTATACAGTATGTTTTGCAGCAGGCTGCCATGGACGGACACACATATCTGCCGATGGAGGAGCTTACGAGGCGTGCTGTATATCTGCTCGGAGTGGAAAGCTCGCAGGTTGAGGCACATTACATGAATCTGGCCATGGACAGGAAGATTGTCATGCAGCTAAAGGATGATATAACCCAGATTTATGCTAACACCTTTTATTATATGGAGGCAAACACGGCAGCCATGCTAAAGCAGCTTGATGTGACGTATGATGTGCCGGATATCGAGATAGAGGCTGCAATTAGAAATATAGAGAAAAAGACAGAGATGGAGCTCGATGAGCACCAGGTTGAGGCGGTGAAGGAAGCAGTCAGAAATGGCCTTTTAGTCATTACCGGAGGACCCGGAACAGGAAAAACCACCACTATCAATACTATTATCAAGTATTTTGAACTGGAGGGCATGGATATTTTTCTGGCTGCACCGACAGGCCGTGCGGCAAAGCGCATGAGTGAGACAACAGGCTACGAGGCGCGCACAATCCACCGTATGCTTGAGTTAAACGGCGGCATGGACACAGGAAGCGCAGCTGGCTTTGAGAGAAATGAAAGGAATCCGCTCGAGACGGATGTAATCATCATAGATGAGATGTCGATGGTTGATATATCACTCATGTACTCATTGCTAAAGGCGGTTGTGGCAGGTACGAGACTCATACTTGTAGGAGATGTGAACCAGCTTCCGAGCGTGGGACCGGGCAGCGTGCTAAAGGATATTATTGATTCAGGTGCCTTCCACACGGTAAAGCTTACAAAGATTTTTCGTCAGGCGAGCACGAGCGACATTATAGTAAACGCCCACAAGATAAATAATGGAGAAGAGGTATCGTTAGATAATAAGAGCATGGATTTCTTTTTTCTAAAGAGATATGATGCCGACAAGATAATAAATGTTACATTACAGCTGATAAAGCAGAAGCTTCCTAAGTTTGTAAATGCTACAGAGTATGATATACAGGTGCTTACGCCTATGAGAAAGGGGCTTCTCGGAGTGGAACGTCTAAACGGTATATTGCAGGCGTATATGAATCCGGCAGACAAGAGCAAGCGCGAAAAAGAATACAGGGGCACGATTTTCCGCGAGGGCGACAAGGTGATGCAGATAAAGAACAACTATCAGATAGAGTGGGAAATCAGGACAAAATTCGGACTCTGTGTGGATAAGGGCATGGGAATCTTCAATGGAGATACAGGTATCATTGAGGAAATCAACGATTTTGCCGAGACCATGACCATATCCTTTGACGAGGGTAGAAAGGTGGAGTATCCGTTTAAGCTTTTGGAGGAGCTTGAACTTGCATACGCGGTCACTATACACAAGTCGCAGGGAAGTGAGTATCCGGCGGTCGTTATACCTCTTTTGAGCGGCCCGAGAATGCTTATGAACAGAAATTTGCTCTATACGGCGGTTACAAGAGCAAAGAAATGTGTTACCATAGTGGGTGATGAACAGACATTTTATGAGATGATACAAAACAACTCACAGCAGAGACGCTATAGCGGGCTTAGAGACAGAATAGTGGAGGAGACTATCTGATGAAAATAAGAAAACTTACAAATGAAGAGATAAAAGGGGCGTGTGCATTTGCGGTAAATATATACAATATCGCAATCAGAAGCAGTTTCCGGACACAGGACTGCCATCGATATTTTGATGAATATATGGATGCAGACAGGCTGACGGACGAGGAAAGGACCGGTGTTCTTGCAGTATTTGGTGCGTTTGATAGCAATGTGCTGTGCGGAGTGTGCGGCATGACAAACGAGGGGCATATCACCATGCTGTATGTGCATCCGCAGTATTTAAGACGTGGAATTGGCAAAAAGCTTCTGGAGAGAGTCAGGATATATGCGCGCATGCAGCTTAAGCTCATGCAGGTGTCTGTAAATGCAATGCCGGCATACACGGCAGACTACTTCAGGCGTGTGGGCTTTAAGAGTGCATATCAGGGAGGCTTTTGCAATGGACAAGGCGATATGTATGTTCCTATGACAGCAAAAAGCATATATCAGGTGGAGTATACACCGCGACATATAGCTGATAAGACTTTTATTGCAATTTCAGTTGGCTTCACATGTCTTGTATTTGTCTCAGGCGTGATATATGCGGTATGCGCGGGACTTACTCCGTAACGCTAAGATGCAGTTTTAATGGGCTGCAATAGTTGCCGGTCATACTTTGGTGTGAACAGTAACTAATATTGTATACATAAATATGCATATTTATGTAACAAAAAACAGTTGAAAAATCGGCTGTATTATGATACACTTTTTACAATTTAAGCAGATATACTATGCAACTACACTTTATAAGAAAAAAGAGACGCCCTCTTTTTTTTTGCGCAGACGTAAGGTTAGTTGCAGCTAAGAAGCTTATGGTTACAAAGTATAACACGAAAGGGCAGGGTAAAGATGAAAGCATTTTTAATTCTTGAAGATGGTAATGTATTTACCGGAACCAGTATTGGTTCAACAAGGGAAGTCATTAGTGAGATAGTATTTAACACATCAATGACAGGATATCTGGAGGTACTTACAGATCCTTCCTATGCAGGACAGGCTGTTGTAATGACTTATCCACTTATCGGAAATTATGGAATCACACCGGATATGGAGTCAGAAAGACCATGGCCGGATGGATATATAGTAAGAGAGCTGTCGCGTATGCCAAGTAATTTCCGCTGCGAGGGTACTATACAGGATTTCCTCGAGAAAAACGATATTCCGGGAGTGGCCGGCATTGATACACGTGCGCTTACAAAGATTCTCAGGGAAAAGGGTACTATGAACGGAATGATTACCACAAATGAGAATTACAATCTCGATGAGATTATTCCAAAGCTCAAGGCATATACTACAGGCAATGTGGTTGACAAGGTCACATGCACTGAGAAAAAGGTTTTAAAGGGCCAAGGAAAGAGGGTTGCCCTCATGGATTTCGGTGCCAAAAACAACATCGCCAAATCACTCAATGAAAGAGGCTGTGAAGTTACAATTTACCCTGCACACACAACCGCTGAAGAGATACTTGGTGACAATCCTGACGGAATCATGCTCTCAAACGGACCTGGAGATCCAAAGGAGTGTGTAGATATTATAAAGGAAATAAAGAAGCTTTATGACAGCAATGTGCCGATTTTTGCAATCTGCCTCGGACATCAGCTCATGGCACTTGCAACAGGCGCAGATACACACAAGATGAAGTACGGACACAGAGGTGGAAACCATCCGGTTAAGGATCTTGCAACAGGCCGTGTTTATATTTCTTCCCAGAACCATGGATATGTGGTTGACACAGATAAGCTTGACCCTAATGTGGCTGAGCCTGCATTTATAAATGTTAACGACGGCACTAATGAGGGACTTAAGTATGTGAACAAGAATATCTTCACAGTTCAGTTCCATCCGGAGGCATGCCCTGGACCACAGGATTCAGCATATCTTTTTGACCGCTTTATTAACATGATGGGAGGTAACCAGTAATGCCAAGAAATAATGATATTAAAAAAGTATTAGTTATCGGTTCCGGTCCAATCGTAATCGGACAGGCCGCAGAGTTTGACTATGCAGGAACACAGGCCTGCCGTTCCTTAAAAGAGGAGGGCGTTGAGGTATGTCTGGTAAACTCAAACCCTGCAACTATCATGACTGATAAGCAGATTGCGGATCAGGTATATATCGAGCCACTTACTCTTGAGTCATTAAAAGAGATTATCATAAAAGAAAAGCCTGACAGCATCCTTCCTACACTCGGTGGACAGGCAGGACTCAATCTCGGCATGGAGCTCGCTGAGTGCGGCTTCCTTGATGAGCAGGGAGTAAAGCTTATCGGAACAACAGCAGAGACCATCTTCAAGGCTGAGGACCGTCAGGCCTTCAAGGATACCATGGAGAAAATCGGTGAACCAATCGCGGCTTCACAGGTTGTAAAGAATATCGAGGACGGTATTGCATTTACCAACAAGATTGGTTACCCTGTAGTTCTTCGTCCTGCATTTACACTCGGCGGCTCCGGCGGTGGAATTGCTCACGATGAGCAGGAGCTTATCGACATACTTTCAAATGGACTTCGCCTGTCACGTGTCGGAGAGGTTCTTGTAGAGAGATGTATCGCAGGCTGGAAGGAAATCGAGTACGAGGTAATGCGTGATGCCAACGGCAACTGCATCACAGTATGTAACATGGAAAATATCGACCCGGTCGGTGTGCATACAGGAGATTCAATCGTAGTAGCACCTTCGCAGACACTTGGAGATAAAGAGTATCAGATGCTTCGTACATCAGCACTCAATATCATCAACGAGCTTCAGATTACAGGAGGCTGTAACGTACAGTATGCCCTCAATCCTGACTCATTCGAGTACTGTGTTATCGAGGTAAACCCACGAGTTTCACGTTCATCAGCACTCGCATCAAAGGCTACAGGATATCCTATTGCCAAGGTTACAGCCAAGATTGCACTCGGCTATCACCTCGATGAGATCAAGAACGCTATAACACAGAAGACATACGCAAGCTTTGAGCCAATGCTTGATTACTGTGTAGTCAAGATTCCAAGACTTCCGTTCGACAAGTTCCTCACAGCAAAGCGTACACTTACCACTCAGATGAAGGCTACCGGAGAGGTAATGAGTATCTGCAACAACTTCGAGGGTGCCCTTATGAAGGCTATCAGATCTCTCGAGCAGCATGTTGATTCACTTATGTCTTATGACTTTACAGGTCTTACAGATGATGAGCTTGAGAAACAGCTTGCAGTTGTTGATGACAGACGTATCTGGGTTATCGCAGAGGCGCTCCGCCGTGGAGTTAAATACGAGCATATTCACGAGATTACTAAGATAGATCTTTGGTTTATCGATAAAATCGCAATACTTGTTGAGATGGAGAACCGTTTAAAGACAGAGGAGCTTACAGTTGACCTGTTAAAAGAGGCAAAGCGTATCGAGTTCCCTGACAATGTTATCTCACAGCTTACAGATATTGATGAGGCTGATATCAAGAAGATGCGTTACGACAACGGCATTGTGGCAGCCTACAAGATGGTTGATACCTGTGCCGCAGAGTTTGAAGCAGAGACACCATACTACTACTCAGTATTCGGCAGCGAGAATGAGGCGGCAGAGACAAATCCACAGAAAAAGGTGCTTGTACTTGGTTCAGGACCTATCCGTATCGGACAGGGTGTTGAGTTTGATTACTGTTCAGTTCACTGTACATGGTCGTTTGCCAAGGAAGGCTGGGAGACAATCATCGTAAACAACAACCCTGAGACCGTTTCAACTGACTTTGATATTGCTGACAAGCTCTATTTTGAGCCACTCACAGCTGAGGATGTTGAGAGCATCGTTAATATTGAAAAGCCTGACGGAGCTGTTGTGCAGTTCGGTGGACAGACCGCCATCAAGCTTACAGAGGCACTTATGAAGATGGGTGTCAAGATACTTGGAACAAAGGCTGAGGATGTAGACGCAGCCGAGGACAGAGAGCTCTTCGACGAGATTCTTCAGAAGACAGGTATCCCAAGAGCAGCAGGTGGTACAGTATTTACAGCTGAGGAGGCAAAGAAGGTAGCAAACGAGATCGGTTACCCTGTACTTGTCCGTCCTTCATACGTGCTTGGCGGACAGGGTATGAAGATTGCATGGAATGATGATGAAATCGAAGAGTTTATCGGCATCATCAACACAATCACACAGGATCATCCAATCCTTGTAGATAAGTACCTTATGGGTAAGGAAATTGAGGTTGATGCAATCTGTGACGGTACAGATATCCTGATTCCGGGTATCATGGAGCACATCGAGCGTACAGGAGTACACTCAGGAGACTCTATCTCAGTTTACCCTGCACATACTATCTCAGAAAAAGCAAAAGAGACTCTGGTTGAGTATACAAAGAGACTTGCACAGGCACTCCATGTTGTTGGTATGATTAATATCCAGTTTATCGATATGGACGACAACATCTATGTTATCGAGGTAAACCCACGTTCTTCAAGAACAGTACCATACATCAGCAAGGTTACAGGAATTCCGATTGTAGACCTCGCAGCAAGAATCATCATGGGTGAGACAATAAAGGGCATGGGCTACACACCTGGACTTGCTCCGACAGCCGATTACATTGCAATCAAGATGCCGGTATTCTCATTCGAGAAGCTGCGTGGCGCTGAGATTTCACTCGGACCTGAGATGAAGTCAACAGGAGAGTGTCTTGGAATCGACAAGACCTTCAACGGTGCGCTTTACAAGGCATTTGAGGGTGCGGGAGTCGAGCTTCCTAAATACAAGCAGATGATTATGACTGTAAAGGATGCCGATAAGCCTGAGGCAGTAGGCGTTGCAAAGCGTTTTGAGAAGCTTGGCTACAAGATTTACGCCACAAGAAGCACTGCAAAGTACTTACAGGAGCACGGAGTAAATGCTCTTCGTGTAAACAAGATATCACAGGAGTCTCCAAACGTCATGGATCTTATCCTTGGACACAAGATAGACCTTGTAATCGATACACCTACACAGGGTAACGGAGACAAGACAAGAGACGGTTTCCTTATCAGAAGAAATGCAATCGAGACAGGTGTTTACTGTATCACAGCCATGGATACAGCGAATGCACTTGCACATGCATTAGAGACTGCTTCTGACAAGAAGACACCGGTTGACATTGCAACAGTTAAGAATCTTTAAAAGTATATAGAATATATTTTGTCCCCGGACAGTATAGCGGATATGCTGCCCGGGGATTTTTTATAAAATGAAAAATATGATGTGTTATGCCTGTATGCATGCTGCAGGTTATAATAGCATCGGTTTTTGTTAATCTGACGGAATAGTATAAGTAATACGTGTGAAAAATATGCAAAGTTTAATAGAATTTTGACAAATTATTAACAAAA
>PPYE01597317.1_pt1 | contig 44444 bp, 83 predicted proteins | sample 1559881 | NCBI WGS metagenome assembly PPYE01 (sample SAMN08240022, study PRJNA423297) | Human gut metagenome, whole genome shotgun sequencing project.
AGGCAATGCGGCTTCTTCCGGGGACTATGGCAATGCGGCTTCTTCCGGGAACTGTGGCAATGCGGCTTCTTCCGGGTACTGTGGTTCCGCAGAAGCAGATCATCCCAATTCTTGCGCTATAGCATGGGGTCCAGAGTCAAAAGCAAAAGGAGTGATTGGATCACATCTCGTTTTAGCGGAATGGGAATCGAATGGAGGAAAATATTGGGAAGAAAAAACATGGAAATTTAAGGGCGCAACGATGGTTAGAGTTGATGGCAAAAACATCAAGGAAAAAACATGGTATGGATTAAAAAATGGAAAAGTTATTGAAATTAAGGAGGATTAAATCATGGCAGAAACAAAAAATGCAGTAGCAACAACACCGAAGCAGACATTTAGCGTGGCTTTAACAGAAAAACTTAATGGGGTTTCAGATGCACTTCCGAAAGATTTTAATAAAGCAAGGTTTGTGCAGAATGCCTTGGCTCTTATCAATGATAATCCGCAGTTGCAGAAATATAATCAGGCACAGCTTATGGGCGGACTTATGAAAGGTGCTTATTTGGGTTTGGATTTTTATTCAAAGGAATGCTACTTGGTTCCTTACGGTCAGCAACTTAATTATCAGACTGATTACAGGGGTGCTAAGAAATTGGCAAAGAAGTATTCTATCCGACCGATTAAAGACATCTATGCAAAGCTGATTCGTGAGGGAGACGAGTTCGAGGAAATGATTTTAAATGGAGAGCCAACGTTCAATTTTAAACCTAAATTTCTAAATGACGGGAAGATTATTGGAGCATTTGCAGTTGTTCTTTATCAAGATGGTGGTCTTGGATATGATGTTATGTCACTTTCAGAACTGGAAAATACCAGGAAGCACAGCAAAGCCAGCAATTCTCCTGCATGGAAAGATTTTACCGGGGAGATGTATAAAAAGACGGTTTTACATAGGCTTTGCAAGCATATCGAATTGGATTTTGAAAATCCAACCCAGAGGAACTTATTCAATGTTGGTATGGAAATTGAAACAGATATTGCAGAGCAGGTTAGAAACGACATTGATTCTAATGCGAATAAAACCGAATTCATCATTGATGATGCCATTGTTGAAGCAGATGTAGTTGAAAGTAGTGAAGAATTACCGCCGTTCATGACTGATGGAGGAATGTAATATGAATGTAGTTTGGATATTATGTTTTGTTGGGTGGATTTTATCTTTTGGGTCGTGGGCATTTCAACTTGGAAGAAAAGGAAATACACATAAACCAATAATAGTTATGTGGGTTTTTACTGCTCTTTTGTGGTTGACGAAATAAATTAATTTGGGCGGTTTATCCGCCCTTGAAGAGAGGAAATGATATGACAAACAGATATATGAGAGAAAAATTCAAATACGCAGGCCAGACAGTAAAGACGAAACAGGGAGTTGGAATTAGTTCTTTTGGTCAGGATATGAGCGGACAGGATTTTGTTGTTGAGGACTGGTGGGAGAATGTTACGGGATGCTCATGGATGAACTCAAACGGAAATCCGGCAGCACTTGAATATGCAATGCGTTCAGCTTTCAATGGGAAAAATAATAGTGTACCAACTTTCGATGATGATGTTTTGTATGGGAAAATCGGTCCATTTGGGCACATCTTCCATGTGAATGAATTGGAGATAGAATTATGATAGGTACATTACAACAGGTATACGAAGACATGGAAAATGGAGTTTACGACTTAACAAAGGAAGGAAAGTGTTCTGGTTGTGGAAAACCGTCTGTATATGTTGATGATTTGGCTGGTAAAAAATTTTGGAACATGACCGTTATTAGATATGCAGGAATAAACCAGAAAGGAAGAAGTGTCTGGTTGTGTAAATGCGATTGTGGAAAAGAAAAAATTGTTGTTGGTAGCGAATTAAAAAGAGGAAAAGTGAAATCATGTGGTTGCTTAAATCGGAGTATAAATGGGATGTACAGAAGCAGACTTTATAGAATACACCATATGATGCTATGTAGATGTTATACGGAAAGTACCACATGCTATGATTTATATGGTGGGCGAGGAATAATAGTTTGCAACGAATGGCGTGGCAAGAATGGATTCATGAATTTCTATAACTGGTCTATGAAAAATGGTTACGCAGATGATTTGAGCATTGACCGAATTGATGCAAATGGAAACTATGAACCAAATAATTGCCGATGGGCTACTCATGAAGAACAGTCTAACAATATGAGAAGAAATAAGTTTTTAGAATATGGTGGCGAAAGATTAACAGTGTCGCAATGGGCAAGAAAATTGGGAATAAATCATAATACTTTGGATAAGCGCTTGAGAAAAGGCTGGTCGGTAGAAGTTGCACTGACTAAACCGATAGATAAAAAATACGCTACCAAAACAAAGAGCTGTTCTGGCGAACCAGAAAGCCATGCGACATGAGAGAAACATTTTTCGGGGAGGAATAAATATGTTGAATAAATCAAACATAGTGGAAATTATTAAAGACCATGAAAAAGAAATGTCAGAGATAAGAATTGAGATAATGAAAGCTGAAAGCGATATTGCGAAACGAGCCTTAAAGGACAAACTTAATTTCCTTGAAGATAATTGCTATCGGTATAAATTACAGGCCAAGGCTTGGGGGATTGAAGTATGACAAGAAAAGATAAAATTAAGAAAATCGCCCGTCATTACGGTTACGAAGCACAGAGCCGCCAGTGCATTGAGGAAATGGCAGAGCTGACACAGGCAATCAATAAGTTTTGGAGAAATCAGCTTGATTGCGGGAAAAAGCCATTAAATGATGTTCCGTTTGGAACAAAAGAAGAAATTAACATTGAGGAAGAGCTGGTTGATGTTTATATTATGATTCTTCAACTTAAGCGCCTACACAATATCCCAGAAAAAAGATTTCAAAATATATTGGACGAAAAGCTAGACCGCCAGCTGCGGAGAATGGAGGAAGAAAATGTTGATCAGAACACAAAACAAGATGTGTGTATGTAACCTAGAAAACATGGAAGGAATCTCAATCGGCAAAAGATGGGATGATAAGGTTTTTTTCCTCACAATGCGATTTTCTTCCGAAAGAGTAGATAATTGTGAATTAGGCGAATACAAAACGGAAAAACGTGCCATTGAGGTTTTGGATGAAATTTGCAATGCTTATTTGTATTTGAATATAGAAAAGGGTAACGAATATGTTGGGATGAATTCTAACGTTGGCTACTTTGGTGGTTATGTAAAAAATGGGATTTACCAGATGCCGGAGGTGTGAAGATGATTGAGATTATTTCAGACCATAAACAAACAAATGCGGATAGAATAAGGGGTTTAAATGATGAAGAATTAGCTGAATTAATATATAATATTTGCCCTTTTACAGAATGTGGTGAACCTAAATTATCCATTCCATGGGATGTGGAATATGAATTATGTGATAACATTCACGATATTATGGAATGGCTTCGGCAACCGGCAGAGTGAGGTGGAAAATGATTTTGAAATGTGCTGGAACTGGTTCGAGCGGCAATTCATACGCCCTTATTTCTGATAGTGGACAAATTCTGTTAATTGAATGTGGCGTGAATTGGAAAAAGACAATGCGAATGATTGATTATCAAATTTCAAATGTAGTTGGTTGTATTGCTTCCCACGACCACCAAGATCACCTTAAAGAATATAAAAAAGTCCTTGAAAACTGGATTCCAATTTATACCAATGATGAAACAGTAGAGGGGGTTGAGATTGTAACCGGCGAATTTCTCAAAGGTGTTCCAGAAAAGAAGTGGTTCCAGTGCGGAGAATTTAAGGTCCTGGGATTTTATGTTCCCCATGACAACACTCCGAATTTTGGTTATCTGATTCAGCATGAAGAAATGGGGCAGTTACTTTATCTTACAGACCTTGAATATTGCCCCTATAACTTCAAAAACCTTCGGGTGCAGCACCTCTTGATTGAAGCAAACTACATAGAAGATTTAGTAAATCGTGAAGCTGAAAACTACGCTCATCAGATAAAAGGGCATTGTTCATTGGATACCTGTAAAGGAATTGTTGAAGCAAATAAGACATCAGATTTGCGAACAGTAACACTGATTCACTTATCGGACAAGGTTTGCGACCCGAATAGAGTTCTGAAAGAAATCAAGGAAGTTGCAGGTGGAAGGGTTGAGGTGAATGTAGCGGTTCCGGGGGCGGAAATTGTTTTAAAACGTTATCCGTTTTGAGGAAAAGAAAATGAAATATAAAAAGTGTGAAAACTGCGGTTATAAAGGACGGCAAACAACAGTATATCCGTGTTCGGCGTGTGAAGAAAATCAGCAAGAACCAATTACATGTTTACATTGCAGATGGTATCAATGTGGAAGATACGGTTATGGAGAAAATAAAAGCATTATGCCTTGTGAAAAATTTTTATGGGATTAAGGAGAACAGAGAGGTTTCCAATTTAGAAAGGAAGTGAAAATATGACAGAATCAGAGAAACAAGAAATTTTAAGCGAACTGGAAGAACGGTTTGAGAAAAAATATAAAGGTTGCCTGAGCAGAGAAGATACACAAAGTGTTTTAAAAGAGCCTAGAAATAAATGGTTCAGAGATGAAAATGGTGGTGGAGGACATTCTCTGATGACGGATGCTTTTGATAATAGCATTGTGTCATGGCAAGTATGGGAAACAATACGAAAATTAACTTGTGTTATTTGTGGAAAGCAGTATGTCAGACATCTTGCAGGAATTGAAGAATCAGAAGAAATTGCAGAGGAAATATGCCAGTTCATTTATGGTTTGAGGATGAAATATAAGGAGAGAAATCCAGTGATTCAGTATGTGAAGAAAGGGGTGGAAGAAAAATAATGAACAAGATATTAGTAGAATTTTCTATGTGTTTTTCGTTCCTATATTTTATTGAAGGAATTGAAAACTGTATACGCAAAAGAGGAAATGTGGCATATAGAATCACACACGTTTTATACCCATTATTTATGGCAGTAACAATGATTTATTTACTGTTGATAAGAAATTTGCAATGAACAGATATAATGAATGAAAATAGAAAGGTGGAATGACTTATTAATAAAGTAATTTTGTGTGGAAGATTGACTAAGGATCCGGATATAAGATATTCAGCAGGGGCAACCCAGATGTGTGTAGCAAAATTTACTCTTGCTGTTGATCGTAAATTCAAGAAAGAAGGAGAAGCATCAGCAGATTTTATTAATTGTGTATCTTTTGGAAAAACAGCAGAATTTGCAGAAAAATATTTCAGAAAAGGAACAAAAATTCTTGTTTCCGGAAGAATACAGACAGGAAGCTACACTAATAAAGATGGGAATAAAGTATATACAACAGATGTCGTTGTTGAGGAGCAGGAATTTGCAGAAAGTAAGAACCAAAATAACGGTACATATCAGAATCAGAACACACAGCCTACCCCGACGCCAATGACTGGAAATACAGATGGATGGATGAATATACCGGACGGAATTGACGAATCACTGCCTTTTGACTGATAGGAGGAGTTGAATGGGTTATACTCATGGTAGAAAATGGGAAGATGGAGACATAGAGAAAGATTTATTAAAAATTATAGATACATTGAAACTGGATCATTTTCCAACAAAGAAAGAAATGATAGATTTTTATGGTAATAGGTCTTTATCAAACAAAGTATCAAAAACTGGAGGAAGTAGGTATTATGCGGAATTACTTGGAATGAAAGTTGCACAATGCGAATCTGAGTTTGGAAATTTTTATGAAGAATTTGCTATGGATGATATTTTTGATCATACTGGTTTCTCAAGTGTACATACAGAAATAAAATATCCATATGACTTACTGACAAACGGGAATATAAAGGTTGATGTGAAATCATCACAAAAGAACTATAGAAAATCATCTGCGTTTCCGTATTATACGTTTAATCTTGAAAAGAAACAACCAACGTGCGATTTGTATATGTTGTATTGTCTGGATAATGATTGCTTTATAGAGCGTACGATAATTGTTCCGTCTTGCATCGTAGCTGGAAAAACTCAGATAGGTGTTGGCGGATTAAGTAAATGGGAAGCATATGAAGATAGATGGGATTACTTCAATATGTACGATGAATTTTATAAAGAAATTAGAAATACAGAAATTATCATACAGAAAAGGAGATCGAAATAATGGGAGGAAATAAAAATGGCTAGAGAATGCTGCGGAACTTGCCGTCATTGCAGGAAATCAGAAGAAACCGGAGATTGGATTTGCACCAATGATTTGAGTGATAATTACGCTCTTGAGGTTGATTATAAGTACAAATGTGAGGAGTATGAGGAGAAAGAATGAAATTCATAGACTTCTTTGCAGGAATAGGTGGATTCAGAAAAGGAATGGAGATGGCAGGACATGAGTGCGTAGGTTTCTGTGAATTTGATAAATTCGCAACTGCAAGTTACACATCCATGCACCTGATCAAAGAAGAACAAAGAGAGTTTCTGAACAAGATGCCACTGAAACAACGACAAAAAGAAATATTAAAGGAGGAGTACAGAAATGGAGAATGGTATGCAAATGACATTAGAAGAGTGTATGCCGGGGACATTCCAAAAGCAGATTGCTGGTGCTTCGGATTCCCTTGCCAGGACATCTCAGTTGCCGGAAAACAGCTTGGATTTCAAGGCAACCGTTCAAGCCTGTTTTTCAGAGTTATGTACCTTATCGGACAGCTCGAAGAAGAAGATAAACCCACTTACCTTTTCATTGAGAACGTTAAGAATCTGCTTAGCGTTAATGGAGGATGGGATTTCGCCAGGCTGCTCATTGAAATGGAGCAGGGGGGGTATGATGCAGAATGGCAAGTGCTCAACTCTAAAGACTTCGGAGTGCCGCAAAACAGAGAAAGGGTGTTCATTATCGGACGTCTTAGAAGACGAAGTACCTCAGAAATATTTCCTATCCAAGGAACAGACGGAGAAAATAGTATTTCAATAATCGGTCACAGAGATGGTTATAGAAGAAATACACAAGTGTTCGCTCCTGAAGGAATTACTGAAACACTTGATACTGGACAAGGTGGAGGAAGAGGTCATCATGTAGGCATCCCCTGTTTTGTTGATTTAAGTTATAAAAAATCAAAAGTTACAGATATTGCAAGATGTTTGCAGGCAAGATATGCAAAGGGTCCATCGACACACGAAGCGGAAACAAGCGGGGTGGCTATAAAAATTATAGGAGAAGTAAATTGTTCTCAGGATGGACAAGTTCATTCTATTGATGGAATTGCTAAATGTCATTCAGCTGGTCATAATAACAGTCCAAAAGTTGCTATTCCGGTTCTAACTCCAGACAGAGCAGAGAAAAGACAAAATGGAAGAAGGTTCAAAGAAAATGGAGAGCCGATGTTTACATTGACAGGACAGGATCGGCACGGCGTCGCTACTGAACCGCTTGGAATAATACGGAATGTTCGTACGGAATATGGAAAAGAAATCCGAAAAGAATATGAAGCAGGAAATATTGAAATTTCAAGACATGAGTTTCTTGCACACGAAATCAGGGACGATGGAATAACAAATACTTTGTCAACTGTTCAAAAAGATAATCAGCTTGCCGTAAAAGTTTCAGAGGCTACTAAACAAGGATACTCCGAATGCAGGGTAGGAATTGACAGTGTAAATTTTTCGGTTCCAAACAGTAAAACGAGAAGAGGAAGAGTAGGACGTGAAATTGCAAATACACTTGATACAGGATGCAATCAGGGAATATTTGTCCAGGTATCAGAAGAATTAACTGTATATGCAGTTTGGTACGAAAAATATCAATGTTATATAGCAATCAGGAAATTAACACCAAGGGAATGCTTCAGACTGCAAGGTTGGACGGATGACTATTTTGAGAAAGCAGAGTTTGTTAATTCAGATAGTCAGTTATATAAACAAGCTGGGAACTCTGTCACTGTTAATGTAATAAAGGCAATTGGAGAAAGGATTAAATGAGTGACTGGTAGATATAAAAGGATAGTTATAAACAGGAAATCCATTTTGGAACATAGATATATAATGCAACAATATATAGGTAGAGAATTACATTCATATGAACAAGTTCATCATATTAATGGGAATAGGTTTGATAACCGAATTGAAAATCTTATGATTGTCACACAAAAAGAGCATGATGAAATTCATAAATGGAAATATTCAAAAACTAAACATTGTGTTATTTGTGGGAAAGAATTTGAACCATATGAGTCAAAAAGAAAAGCAGGGAAAGTATGTTCTAAGGAATGTAAGATAAAACTGGACATAATTCATGCATCTAAAAGAAAACGACCAATCGTTCAGATGGATATGAATGGGAACACTATTCAAAGGTGGGATTCTGCAAGAGATTGCATGAATAACACTGGATTTTTTGAAAGTAATATTTGCAAATTCTGTAATGGTAAGATTTGCTCATACAAAGGATATGTCTGGAAATATGCGTAAAGGAGTGTGAGGACGATTGAACTATGAAGAAGCAATAGCAATTATGAAAAACGAAAGACCGGGATGCGGAGAAAAAATCCCATATACTGAGGGCGAAAAGTGCGAAGCCTACGATATTGCAATTTCAGCGATTGAGAATGATAAGCAGTTTCCGAGAAAACCTGTTATGAAACAATGTTTTGACGATTTAGACGATGAATATTTATGTTGTCCTACTTGTGGGGGAATTCTTACAGATAGAATCCCGTTTGACAATAAGGATTTTTATTTCCATTGTATGAATTGTGGACAGAAATTTGATTGGAGTGATAGTGATTGAACCAATACAAGAACATTGCAAAGGCAAAAGCCATAGAGAGAAAGAACCGGGAACGGCTGCTGAAAGTAAATCCGGTACTTGATGATAAAAGCGGCATCTATTTTCTTACAAGAACCGATGAGGACGGGATCAATTATTTTTATATCGGACAAGCGGTACACATCATGCAGCGAATGTGTAGTCACTTAGTTGGCTACCAGCATATAGATCTTTCGGTTAAAAAGAGAGGATTTTATTCCACTGAGAATCCGTATGGTTGGAAATTGAATTTCAAGCATTATCCTGTATCTGAGCTGAACAAGTGGGAGCAATACTGGATTCTGGAATATACAAAGCGTGGCTATCAGTGCCGGTACAATAAGACCGCCGGAGGGCAGGGTGAGGGAAAAGAGAAAATCAATGAATTTCGTCCGGCAAAAGGTTACAGGGACGGTTTGTCGCAGGGTAGAAAGAATATGGCCAGAGAGATTTCCCATATCATTGATACACACTTAACAGTGTCCTTGAAGCCTGAGAAGCAGAATAACAAAGTATCTCAGAGGGCTTTTGAGAAGTTTAATGAGCTTTTGGAGGAAGGGAAGTAATGGAAGAAAAAACAATATATAAAATAGGTCAGATTTTAACATCTGAATGTGATGTAGAAGTGGAAAAGGTTTTATCCGGCGATAAGGTAATTGTTCCGAAAGGAAATAAAATCATTATTGGAGCCGACAATATGGCACACCATTTGAGAAACGGAATGATTCAACCGTTAGGAGAAAATATTGAGGTTAAAGGATATGATGTGGAAGGTATTGCTGAATTTATCTTCTCGTGGATTTCAAGATTTTATCCGATTGATGAAATGTTCGAAGATTACGAAGTAGATAAAAAAGAATTTGTTTCTGAAATTGAATGTGCTTTAGACGAGATTGGGTTTTAGGAGGAGAAATGATGGATATACATTTTTATTCAGCTTATGCGAGAACAGATATAAATGAACCGTTTAAATTCGAACTGGAAGAAGCTAAGATTGAGAAAGTATTTAAAGATGGAACAATCAAATTACAATATCCGTATTTCTACTGTAAAGACGATAGTACATATTTCTTTGGTGGAAAAAGCTGGCATCCGCTTGATAAAGAAATTGTTCTTAGATATGGAACAGCGTACTATTCAACCAACAAGGACAAATGCAAAGATTTTCTTTTTAATAAGATGATAGAACAGAATGAACTTGCAGATAAAATCAGGGAGCGTATGAAAGAATCTAAATTGGAAATCAAATTATTGGAGGAAGGGAAATGATTATAACCAAGACTACAACTAGAAAATATGACATTTATGACTGTGCAAAATGGCAAATGACAGTAGGCAAGACCATTTCTTCAAGAGAAAAGATGGGTATGTCAAACAAAGGGTTAGATCAGTGTTTTGCATGCAAAAAATCGTTTAATTATGACGATTACCCATATCTGGCACTTGTCAAAAACCATAAGAATGTTTTTGTCTGCGAAGAATGTGCTAAGAGAATTTTGGAGGAAAAGAATGACATTTAAAGAATTTGAAGCATGGTGCAATCAACGTGCTTGTGACGCATGTTGGGGCATGTTAGAAGCCATGATCTGTATTGATATTATCGGAAAAGTTCGAGAGAAACGGTTTTGGAAAAGAGAAAAATTTTGGCAAGAAGAATACGCTTCTGATGTAGTAGATCAGATTGTAAAACCGATTGAAAAGAAGATTGCAGAACTAGCAAAAGCAGCAAATGACAATATTTAATTTTATGGAGGAAAAGAATGAGCAGAAGTAATTTCAATACATTTATCTACGGTAGACAGGTAAATAATGGAGGTAAACTTGCCATGTGTGGAAGTAAGAAGAAAAGAAAAAGGATCAAGAGAGGAAAATGATATGAAAGAAGTAAGACATTATATTTGCGATATTTGCCATACAGAATACAATGACAAACTTTCGTGCCAGAACTGTGAAAAATCACATAAGAAAACAGGAAAAATCGTTCGGGAACATTATATTTCATTTACTCAAAACAAGACTGGTTATCCCTATAAAATAGAAGTTGAATTTGAAGATGGGGCAGTAATTACTTACAAAAGATAATAAATTTACATTTCACAAAAGAGCCTACGGGCATAATCTACAAAAGAGCCGGGTTCCCAGAATAAATTACAATAAAATAATAAAAATTAGGAGGACGAGTTGTCCGGACATAAAACTGCGGTTTCTCCTATAATAAAATGAATAATTTTGAAAACAGAAAAAAGAAAATTAAGTGTGAGCTATACAGAGATTCTATGCAGAATTACAAAAAATATGCCATTCCACCGGCACAGCTTATTATAGCAGATGTACCGTATAATGTCGGAAAGAATTTTTATGGTTCAAATCCATCTTGGTATATTGGCGGAGACAATAAAAATGGAGAAAGCAAACTAGCTGGAAAGGCTGCTTTTAATTCAGATTTTAATTTTAATCTGTATGAATATTTTCATTTTTGCTCAAAGATGTTGAAAAAAGATGATACAAAGCCTATTCAGCGCGGTAGAAGCAGTAATTCTCCTTGCATGATTGTGTTTTGTTCCTTTGAGCAGATACAGACACTTATTAAGGCAGCCGGAAAGCATGGTTTTATTCATTACATACCACTTGTATTCTGCAAAAATTACAGTCCGCAGGTACTAAAAGCAAATATGCGGATTGTTGGAGCAACAGAATATGCCCTTGTTCTTTATCGGGACAAACTTCCGAAGTTCCGCAATGGATGCCAGCAGGACGAGAACGGAAAGAATATTCCTGGAACTGGTCACATGATTTTTAACTGGTTTACATGGGAACGTGACGGAAAGGATATTCCGAAGATTCACCCAGCGCAGAAGCCAGTTAAGGTTCTGAAACAGCTTATTGAAATTTTCACAGACCCCGGAGACGTAGTAATAGACCCGTGTGCCGGAAGCGGAAGTACCTTGCGAGCGGCAGCAGACCTTGGCAGATGTGCTTTTGGATTTGAAATTGACCGGAATTTTTATAGGAGAGCAAAAGATGAAATGCTTGTTTTTGAAACGGAAAATCAGATTTCATTGTTTGGCTATGGAGTAGATAGAAGATGTTAGAACAATATTGTTGTGAGTCTTTGCGCAATATGTGTAGAGATGTGATAGATAATCATAATCCACCTATATTACGGCTTAAAACAGATAAAACAGAATATCCAGGTAACCCATACAAAGATTTTCTTGGGGAATACAGGTATATGTGGTTACGTTCAGTTTACGACTGGGGCAATTGGAACAGGCGTAAACGGCATGACATGGCACTAAGATGGTTTGATCAAAATTCTAATACATTGGTTGTATATTTCTTTTCTGATTTATATAGCGGAGATATTGAAAACGCCATGAACGCATCAGGAAATTTTAAGAAGCTATGGGACGAATTTCAGATATGGTTTGACAGAAAAAGGAGAGATTTCAGAATGACTTTTGATATTACTGATAGTAAGAAACAGATTTTGGAAAATGGGAAACGTCCTCTTTCTCATGGTGGTGTGGCAAATCTACTAAAAATACTAACAAAGACGATGGAAAATCAGGGTTCCAGTATTGAGAGTATCGCAAAGGTACAGTATACAATCTGTATGCAGGCAGGAATTTATATTCCAGATGAATTTATTGAGGATGTAGCGGTTGCTTTAAGTATAGAAAAGGGGGAATGATTTATGAATGAACATGATATTTGTTGGCTTAAAAATAGTGAATATGCAGAGGTAACTACACCTAGTGGAACAGCATGGAAAAGCAAGATGATGCGTTACGCAGAAATGCGCCCGGACCAGGTGAAAATTATTGCAGAAAATAAAGATGGTTCGGCATTATTTCATGTACCGGTAAACTGGATTAAATGCAGCCCACCCAGAAAAATATCTGAAGAGCAGAAAGAGGCGGCTGCGGAACGTTTTAGGCAAATGTGGGAAGATAGAAAAGCGGAGGAATGATAATGAGTAGCGGTTTTATTCTAGTTGATATACCTGAAACCTGTTTGGATTGCAGATTCTGTGTCGAACTACACGAGGGAATCGAGGCTTGTTGTGTGTTAATAAATAATCCAAAGAATCGTGATGAATTTAGAGAAATTGATGTAAGTTATCCGCAGGAAAAACCAAATTGGTGTCCAATCAAAGAACTGCCAGATAAAAAAACATTATACGCAGAAAACGGTGATCGTGCCTTAGGTTGGGAATTTAATGTCGGGTGGAATAGTTGCATTGATTACTTGGAGGTAGATTAATGTGTGTGGATTCATTAAAATTGACAAAAAAATTTTAGAGTGGGAATGGTATAAGGACGAGCATACTAAGAACTTTTTCTTCCACTGTCTTTTAAAAGCGAATTCGAAAGATGAAAGATTCAAGGGGATAGTAATAGAACGTGGTCAATTTATTGCATCATTATCTGTTTTGTCTGATGAGCTTTTTCTTACCGTAAATGAATTAAGAACGGCGATTAAGCACTTGAAAACCACAGGAGAAATCACAGTCAAAACATACCCGAAATTTTCAGTATTTACAGTGGTTAACTACGATTTGTACCAATGTGAATCACAGGTAGAATCACAGGCAAACCACAGGCAAACCACAGGCAAACCACAGGCAAACCACTGGCTATTAGTAGCAACTGAAAAGGAGAAAGAAGACAAAAAAATGTCTTCTATGTCGATGCCGAACAAGGCGGAATCTAATGGTTCCAAATCACAAAAAAAAGAGCCGGTTGCATATTATCCGAATGACAAATTGCTTGATAGCGCGTTTAAAGAGTTTTTGGTAATGCGAAACAAGATTAAGAAACCCCTAGCTACAAAACAGGCGATGACTAGAATTAGGAATAAAATTGAATCATTGTCTGGTGGAGATAATGATTTAGCTATTCAAATTCTAAACCAGTCTACAGACCATTGTTGGCAAGATGTATACCCATTAAGAGAAGAAACTCAGATGAAAAGTAATAACATATATGATGAATGGAGGAACGCATAATGACCCGGGATGAAACCATAAATATTCTTATGTCAATACAGGCGGCATATCCAAGTTTTAAAGTTCCTGATAAAACAGTGGCCGTTAATACATGGTATTCTCTTTTAAGAGATTATGAATATAGTCAAGTAAGCGCTGCGTTAAAGAAATATATTCAGACCAATAAAAGCAGCTTTGCACCTAGTATAGGGCAGATTATAGACGAAATTTCAGATATATACTCTGAAAACGAAGAAAATGAAATGGAAGCCTGGATATTGGTTCAAAAAGCAATTAGAAATTCTACATATCATGCAGACGAGGAGTTCGCAAAGCTTCCAGAGATCGTGCAGAAAGCAGTCTCACATCCAAGACAGCTCCAGGAATGGGCCATAATGGAAAATATTGATGGTCGTGCCTGGAATGTTATGCAGTCAAATTTCATGAGAACCTATAGAGCTGAAGTTGAAAAAGAAAAAAACATGAGAAAATTAAGTCCGGATTTATTAAATTTAATATCTCAGAAAAATAAGGAGAAGATAGGATATGAACAGGGCAGAACGGAGACGGATGCAAAAACAAAAGGGGAAAAGCTACTTATCCCCCCCTATGAACTCGGTATCAAATTATACGATTGAGCAAATATCAAAAGCAACCGGAACAAAGATAGAATCTCTTATGTATTGGAAGGAAGCCAGGGAAAAAGAAATGTTTGAGGGATTCCAAAAGGAAGCACAGGAAAAGCTATGGAAAGCAGAAGATTATATAGCGGTAGCCAATATTTTGATATCGGTTTACGCAATAAAAATGTCGAGAAAAAGCCGTGAGCATACAAAAGACTTAATACAGAGGATGATTTCCAATATGAATCCTGCAAGAGAGTACATTGAACGTGTTGGAATTCAAAAAGCATACGAATATGCAAAGAAAGATTTTGATATTGAACTTGAATTTGACTCTGTTGATATTAACAAAGAATTTGGGTTTGGTGAATACAGTGATAAAGCTAAGTGAAATGTATCGTATATCGGGCGGATGCCAATACGATAAATGTTGTTTTGAATGTGATAATTTTATTCATAAGAAAATAGATCAGTGCATTGTATATCCTAAAGAACAAAATTTTTCATGGAATGGGAAACGAATGGCATGCAAGTTCTTTTATAAAAATGAAGATCACAATCAAATGTCAATCATGGATTTATTAAAGGAGATGAAATACAGTGGATAAAAATATTAAAGAAATCGAGAATGCTGCATCTGAAGAAGTTAAAGAAATGGACGAAAAACGCGAATATAACGATTGGAGAGAAGATTTTCTCAAAACATTTTTAGCTAATCATTAGAAAATTAGAAAGGAGTCGGAGCTCCGGCCGGATAAGGTGTACACCGGCTCCTTAAAAAAATATGGATAAAGAAGCGTTGAAATTTGCCATCGAGAATGGCATAATAAATGTATCATACATACAAGATGAATTTGAAATGAACAAAAGAGAAAAGATTTTATCAAAACACAGATGGGCAATTAGCCAGGGAAAAGATGGGCTTTGGAGAACGTATTTACCAGATGAGCAAAAGGGAAGGGTGATGATAAAAAGGACCACCAAAAAGGATGTAGAAGATAAAGTCATTGCTTTTTACAAAAAACAGGAAGAAAAACCTAAAACATTCAATGATGCATATTTTATGTGGAGAAAGTTTCAGGATGAAATGGTTTCAGGAAACACTATATCAAAGTATAACACGGATTATAAAAGGTATTTTGAAAAAACTGAGTTTTCCAGAACAAAGATAGAAGACATAACGGAGGAAACTATAAAAATATTTATTGTAAGGACCGTGAAGAGTAAAAAGCTATGTAAGGAAGCCTGCAAGACATTGTTTGGATACATAAAAAATACGATTTATAGTGCGAGAAAAAATAAATTTATGGAAGATGACCCTATGGAATTTTTACAGGCTAAAAATTTCTATAAATATTGCACTAAAGCCAGAAAAAGTAATGATACAAGAGTTGTGTCAGAAGATGATATGAATCTTTTATACAAAAAATTCCGCGAAGATTACATAGAAAAGCCAGATTACATACCTACTTATGCAGTACACCTGGCTACTCTTACAGGGATGCGTGTTGGAGAGATTGCAGCTTTACGGTGGGACAGTATAACGAACAATTACATTATAATAGATAAATCTGAAAAATATGATCGTATTACAAAGAAATATTTTATTGACAAGACCAAAAATGAAAAGGAACGCATATTTCCCCTTACAGAAGAAATAAAAAAACTTCTTGGAGATGTGAAAAAAGCTGAAATGTCAAGTGGCTTTTTATGCGAATGGGTTTTTTGTAATCAAGATGGCAGAATTCATGCTCCGATGATATCATCGTGTTCCAAAAATAAATGCCGGCAGATAGGAATAACTGAAAAAGGGATACATGCATACAGAAGAACTATTAATTCAAAAATGAGATGTGATGGAGTTTCATCCGTTGTAGCCGCATCGCTTCTCGGGCACAGTCCAGAGGTGAACGAAAAATACTATACATTCGATGTATGCTCGTTAAAAGAAAAAGCTGAAATCGTCGAAAATGTCACAAAAAATATGATTATGGCAAAGTAATCAAAAAGTAATCAAAAGTAATCAAAACATACGTTCACACAATGTTCGGAAACCCTTGATTTTAAAGGGAAAATCGGGGCAACAGGATTTGAACCTGCGACCTCGCGGGTCTCAACACATATTCAAAACCCTTGATTTTAAAGGCTTTTCAGGGTATAGGTAATCAAAAGTAATCATTTTGGTAATCAAAATAATTTTACTAATAAGGAAAAGGAGGAAAATCTTGTATGTATGATAAATAAAATATCGAATTTTGTAGATCGCCTATGGCGGTTATTTTTTTGCTTTTTTATTATAATTGTTATATAATATATGCAAGAAAGGCGGTGTAAATATGTACGAAGGATTTCATACAGCGGAGGACGTTATGAGAGAATACCTAATACAAGGCGCAAATTTGGATAAATACGGTGTTCCAGAGCTTTACCCTATAATGTATCGCCTATGTATGATACAGTCGATTTTAGCACGTCTTTTAATGTTAGAATGATGCTTAATAAAGAGACTGGCGAAACCTGGAATGATTTTTATACAAATGAAAATTCTTATAAAATTTATGATGATCCAGATATAATTGAAATTCCGGTAACCGATATTATAGCAGGAGCATCGGATCATATTCTAAACAATGCAGAAATTGCGGAAGCAATCGAAGGATGGATTTTAAAGAAAATAAAATAGATAATATATTAAGGCGGACACTAAACCGCCTTTTTATTTTGCGTATATATATAGCGTTTATATAAGTTGGTTATATATATTGTTATATATGTTTCTTATATAAGTTGTTTATATAAATAACTTATTGCGATTATGTATAAATTTTAAAAGCCGATATGACTTGATTTTATTATGTTTATGGTATATTATTGGTATATAAGTTGCATATATAAGTTGAATATATATGGAGGTGCAAGAATGAACAAAACCCCAAATTATACGAAAAACGCAGTAAATAAATACAACAGTAAATTTGACAGGATAGCGGTAAATCTGCCAAAAGGAACCAAGGAAGAAATAAGGCAATTAACCGGTAAAAGTTGTAATGCCTTTATATCATCGCTTGTCATCGGCGAATTAGAACAAATAAAATCAAAAAAAAGAGAAGCTGAAGAGAAAAAAATATATAACCCTAAAAATCAAAAGCCATCTTCCAACCTGGAAGAGCTGCAGAAGCTTCTGGATCAGAGAAAAGCAGATGTTATCCGGGAGAAGAGGATCAACAACGGAGAATTTATGACGGTAGCCAGAGAAGAGGAAGAGCAGTACAATAGAATTAAAAATCAATAAATCCGTTTTATACTGCAAAGCCTATAATTTTATACACTGGCACAGTTAGAATTGATTTTAGACCAAAAAATTATAACGTAGATAAAGGATTCTGAAAAAGAAAAGAGGTGCAAACAATGCAGAAATACGGTTTATATATTCCGCCGGAAGTTTTGGACAACCGAAAACTTAAAGCAATCGAAAAATTAGTGTTTTCAATGTTGATTGGATTTTGCAAAAATTGCGGAGGTTCCTGTTTTTGCTCAGATACCTACATAGCTGACACATTGCACATCACAAGAGGGCGGGCTAATACAGTGATTAACGAATTGACCAAAGATGGATACATCAGCCAGGAAGAAAAGGACGGAAAAAGAATTTTGGAAGTTATAAAAACCGCTTGACAACTTCCTTCATACGGTGATATTATCCACGAAAGAGGAAAAACGGGGCTCTACAAGAGGAATACTAAGGTAGCTAGACCAAAGAACATTGAAAAATAAATACAGATTTTTTATAGCGGACTCTTTATAGGGTCTGCTTTTTGTGTGCATAAATATACAAAATACAGCCCCTATATATTATATATATTATAATAATATTATATCTTTTTAATTAAAAATTAATTATTTTACTATTGACATTTATATTATTCTCTGTTAGCTATCTAGGCTTTCTCTGTATCTCTGTTTTTCCTCTTTCTTAGATAATATAAATAATATATATCGCGCGCGTAATATATATTTATATATATAAAAATTATTAATAGGGTGTATATTATACGTTAAAATTATTATTGACAGATAACTGATACTGTGGTATTGTTTAAATCAATTAAACAAAGTTTGTTCGCATGATGAGAGCTAGAAAGCCTCTTGAAGGAATCTAACTGGTTGGACACGATCCGTAAAATAGGCCAGTCGGGAGAGCTTACAAGGCTCTTTTTTTATTGTTTTTTAGGAGATACGGGAGAAATGGCAGAAAGAAAATGTAATTTTGATTGTATATACCTGGATGATTCCGGGGAGTGTGAAGTTGTGGGAGTGGAGTGTATCGGGGATATGTGCGAGAACTGGAGGTGCTGCCAGAACTGCACCAAAACAGAAGAATGTGACAATGTAAAATATTAATGTTGTAAAGTGTGGTGAAAAGATGAAAGATAATACAGTTAATGTAAATGGTATTGATGTTTATTTGCATGATATTTATTATTACTCAGATAAATACATTGCGGAAGAATTAGAACTATCTAAAGATGATCCAGATTATAGACAGATAGTAGCTGATAATTTTGTAAGTATGATTTTGTATATACATGACAATATACAGAAACCTAGTAATGATGATATTAAATTATTAAATGATATATTTAATATATATATAAGATTGTGCAGTAAATATAGAGTATTACCTACACTGGAATGTTTTAGCTTCCTGGTTGGAGTGGAGAGAAGGACCTTTACAGATTGGAGTAATGGGAAGACGCGAAGGTCTACGCACTCCGACACGGTCAAAAAATGGTTTGATACTTGCAAGAGTTTTACAGTAAATCGGCTGAGCAATCAGCGTGGGACAGATGCAAACCTGATCTTTGTAGCAAAGGCCGCTTATGGTATGGCCGAAGCAGTACCGACACAGCCGGCAGAACCACAGGGCATCCCACAGCAGAGCCGAGAAGAGATTGCGGCCAGACACGCCGGATATATTGGGGCAAAAGAGCCAGAGAAGCCGGAGATATAACCATTTTATGTCCGTTGACAACGGACATAATCACAAATAACCACAAATTATGCAATACGCATAACAAAAACAGAACATTTTATGCAATATATACAATAAAATGCGTATATCTATATAACAAACTTTAGTTTTTCGTATAGATACATATGTTCGAATGAGTTTGTAATAAAAGCAGAGAATGCAGGAGGCCTTAAGGATAGCCGGGTAGGGGTCTCATAGGAATGCGCATCGGAGCGGAGTAACGTGCCCGAGTTCCTCAAAATACAAAAAGGACTTTTTCGTACATAGAGGAATCAACAAATAAAATAGACGTATCAACGTTTGGTAAAATCTTAAAGAAGAGGATGGATGATGGAAATGTTTGATAATCATATTCGGGAACTGGTAAACGGAGAATCCATAAGAATCCGTTTTACAGACAGAATGAAAAAACAGCTCTTTTCTGAAAAAGCTAAAACAGGAAAGAGTGTATCAGAAATCGTAAGACAAGCTGTGGAGGAATACTTCTACAGACATAAATAAATTTTATAAAGAGAATGAGGAGGAAAACACATGAATGAACTTAAGATTTTTCAGAATCCAGAATTTGGAGCAGTGAGAACCATTATTATTGATGGCGAGATATGGTTTGTAGGAAATGACGTTGCGAGAGCGTTAGGTTATCAAAAGACAAATGAAGCAATAAGAAAAAATGTCAGAGAGATAGATAAAGCCATATGAACAGTACTGAAAAAGTAGATTATTCAAAATGAAGGATTTTCTTACACCAGCAGGATTTTCAAACGTACAGACATATGTTACTGTGAAAGGGAAAGAAACATTTAGAATTTTGTTTTCTATGGAGCATTAAAACACATTTCAAGATAAAGCCTCACACGAGGTTAATTCTACAAAAGAGGAATAGGATCCCACAAACCACAAAAGAGAGCAAATCGCTCATAAATTCCAATTCAAAAAAACAAAAAGAACTAATTATGCAAGAAAATAAAAACTGCAAATGGCGTGATGATTTCACATGGATCTGCTTTAATGGCGATTCTGAAAAATGTGCCGATGTTGCAGATAATGATTACTGTAATGAGTGCAGATTGTTTGAGGAGAAAGAAAATGAATAAGTTGGATATGTCAAAAGAATATAGCACCAGGTTCGATGAGCTTCGCAGGAATCGAGTTGAAGTAAGCTATTATAAATATGGTTCAGCGTACCGGAACTTCGGAAGAGGGAATGTACAGGCAATTCCAACTCTAGAAAGATGCTTGCAAAAATACAAAGAAACAGGAAATACGGAGTTTTTAGTGGATGGAGCAAATTATTTGATGTTCGAATTTATGTTTCCTCAGCATCCAAAATCACATTTTCGTGCAACAGATAGTTCGGAGAGTGCTGGTATTGTCGGAATGAGTGTGAATGAAATGGAGAGGTTTAAAAATGAATAGTGATATCAAAAGCGCAATGATAAAAATTAGAAATGAACTTCTGAATCATGATGATTTGTATAATGTATTTGTTGCGAGCGTTGCTATCGCATTGAAAGAACACTGGTGCTGCGGAATGCCGTTTGAGCCAGAAGAAGATGTAGCAAAGAAAATTTTGGATTATGTGATTGGAGAAGGAAATGAAAAAAAAGAATAACGTGGTAGATGCACTTGCAATCATAGTAGAGGTAATCTTTTTGACGATGTTTTCGTGGGGTGTAACTTGTGCAATCATAAAATTAATTACTCTATGTTTTGGATGGAAATTTAGTTTTGGAGTAGCAACAGGAATTTGGCTGATTTTTGTACTTATAAACTGGATGCGGCCGAAAATCAATAAGGAGTAAACAATGGTTAAAATCGAGTTTTTAGATGGAACAGAAGAAACCGTAGAATCTAAAGAAGGATATCAACCATTTCACTATCTTGATTTAGAAAAAGCATATGTTGTACGTGGAATTGACGAAGAAGTTCATTATCCTAGAGAATTTGTGAAGTCAATTCGATATTTTGAAGTGTGAAAACATTTACCCTGTCAGGCTATGATTGGATGAGAATGGCTGCAAACGAAAAAGCACAATGGGGTATGCGGAGAATATAACTGGGAATATCCGCAAAAAAGGAGATAAATGCTTATTTTTTATTTTGGAATTCTCCAATTTGGGAAATGCTGGGAATTAATATCTCAGCCTGTAGAATTGGTTGAATTTATAAAACAAAGATCGCCTTCTACCATGAATAGGCTTGGGGTTGCTTATGTGGCGGATAGCTCGAGACATCTAGTTTAGCTATAGCCTGTATCGGTGAAAAAAATAGATTGATTATATTATTTAACCCCGAAATTCAATGAGTAACTGATACAGGCGTATAATTAATGGGCTATCGCCAAGCGGTAAGGCGCATGACCTTGACTCATGTATTCGTTGGTTCGAATCCAACTAGTCCAGTTCAGTTATCTTTTTTTAGATAACTACCAATAACTACCTCCTAGCGGAAAGCTGATTAAAGAACCGTCACAAGGTTTGGGAGGTATCGGAAATAAAAAATATTTCCTAGTGCTAAGGCATAGCACGAAAAACATGTTGCTAACGGCAGAAATGCCGTTTCGGAAACTTAGCTCAGTAGGTGAGAGCGGCGGCCTTATAAGCCGTGTCTGTGCTGGGTTCGAGTCCCAGAGTTTCTATTTTTCCATATAGCAAGGCAACTTATATCTGCTGACGAACCTTGCAAAAAAACTTTTCCAGAGAGATAAAACCATGGGCCGTGAGTAGCAGTAGTCGGTAATTCTGGAACGTTCCTGGAAGTGCATGATTAGTTCACACCTTTTTAAGGTTAATTAAGCTGAACAAGTGGTTTTATAAGGGAATGTCGTAAGCCGATGCATAAGTCATGTCAATTATATGGCAACGATCACATGGATAAGCAACTTGTGATTTGCGGGACGCCGGACTTATATCGCAGACAAAGCATCAACAAAAAGACATAGTATATCCGGTTGCCATGTAGCTCAGTTGGGAGAGCAATCTACAAAAGATATGTCGGTGGTTCGATTCTGCCCATGGCAATTAGGCTTTGTGTAATGAGCCAATAATCAATGCATATCTGTGGAGGGAGAAAAAGGCAGGCAGCGCCTTACTATAGTCGGCTCGGCTCCGGCACACAGATTTATTATTTTTTTGTGGGAGGAAATTAAAATGAATGAATACGAATATAAGGACCTGCAATATAAAGTTGATAAATTGATGAAAGAAAATGAAAATTTATTATGTGAATTGAAACGCATGCAGGCGGAAAATGCTCGCCTGGAAAAAGAAAATTCAGATATCCAGAACAGTCATATGAAATTATATAATGATACCAAGGATGAAATCCGGGAATTAAAATCAGAAATCGAAAGATTGAGGGAAAAGTGCGGAGAGGTTCCGTGTGAAGGTTGCGATTGCAAATTAGAAGGAATGAACCTTGAAGCGTTGGTTTACGAACTCCAAGACCAACATCAGCAGGATTGCATCCGGTACAATGATATGAGGACAGCGTTTCTGAAAACAGTTGATGAGTTAGCTTTGTTGCGGAAACATTTCGGAGTGGGACAGTAATGTATATATATGAATCACACATATGGACAATCAAGAAATGATTGAAGCAAGCCCTCTTGATGATATGGAACTTGAATTAAATCTGAAAGATATAACACCTGTAGACGGATTGACAACGGATGATTTATTTCTGATTTTGTTTTGTGGGTGCGATATTGAGAAAGTAAAACAGAACAATTGGCGTAAAATGCACGGGATTCCTATGAGGAGGAAGATAAAGTGAAAATAGCTAATAAAGAAATCAAAGATGAGTGCCAATATTGCGGAGAAGTTCTTCAATGTGAATTATTCCGCCAAGGACATGGAATAAAACAGGAACGGTGCAATATCACAGAAATGCTGAAATGCCAGTTTAGGCATAAAGAGGAGAGGAAAAAGACAGAATGAGCATGACAGAAGTAATACAGGAAATGTCTGGACGGGATTTCTCGGAATTTATGAACGTTTCGACATGGAACGGAGAAGCAGAAACAAAAAGATTTAATGACGGACTTTGGGTAATCTGCCCTTTTTGCCAAAAAAAATTAATTAAGATTCTTCCGGATACGAAGATACATAAAATGCCGTATATTTGCAAAGCAAGTAAATGTAAACAGACTTTTATTGTGAATGTGGAGTGAACCGTTACCAGAAATGAAAAAAGTGGAGGGATAAACGATGTTAAAATGCAAAATTTGTGGAACAGAGTTTCCTGCGATCAAAGAAAGCCATTATGTGGCAAGAGAAAATGATGTAGTTGGTGGGTTGAGCCAGTCCTTAAATGGTAAAGAAGAAAAGAAAATATATGATTGCTTTGATTGCCCTATGTGCGGTTGCCAAGTAGTCGCACAGGAGAGAAAGCGAAAGGTGGTATCTTAATATGACTTGCGAAAACTGCAAATACTATGATGTTGATTATGAACGAGGCGATGATTACGAAGAAGAAATTAAAATTTATGTTTGCAGAAAAGGACATGATATTGATTTTGCATTAAGAAATATTTGTTCCGATTTTAAGAAATATAAACCGAAAAAATATATTGAACGAGACACAAAATGCGATAAGTGTGAGTTTTTATCAGAGTGCAAAGAAAATGGATATGTACTTAACTGTACAATAGAAATGGATAGTAGAGAACATTTTATTCCAGGAATCGGAGCGAATTGTAAAAAATAGGGAGGACAAACTAAATGAAAAACTGGAAATTACCGTTGATTATCGTAGGAACAGTGTTGGTAGTGATTTTGGTGTGCGTGTTTGGGGTGCAGTCATCACAAAACAAAGCCATAAGTCTTGAAGAGTCTGTTTATACTGCTGAATCTGATATTAAGGTTCAAGAGAAGCGCAGAGTTGATTTGGTTTACAATCTGGCTGATTGTGTAAAACAGTACGACAATCATGAATCAGAAACATTGACCGGACTTGCAGACGGAATGAGTAAAGGGAACAGTGTGGAAGATGTGACTGCTGCAATAGCAGCAGTCACATATGCTTATCCAGAATTGAAAAGCAATGAGAATTACAAACAATTGATGAATGAACTGTCTATCACTGAAAATAAAATTTCTCAGTGTCGGGAAAATTACAATAAATCTGTGACATCATATAACCGATATGTGAAAAAATTCCCAGCAAGGATTTTTCTTGATTGGACAGGATACGAAGTTATAGATTTTGATAGATTAGATTACCAAGCACCAGTTGACGCACCACAGAATCTTTTTGAGGGATAAACTATGAAAGTAACTAAGCGTGAAATCATAATCAGTATTGCAATAACAGCAGTCATGCTGATAATCGGATTCTTTATATCTGGAAAAATCACAGACGCTCAGAATGATAAAAATGCTGAATATCAAAAGGCGGTACATATCGAAAATTCAGAATTGTTTCGGTATGGTATGGACACAAATGCTGGAAATGCCTTTGTATATGGAGTTTTGCAAGCGGTAGACACTGTGACTTTTGATGAAATTGGTGGGGAATATCTTCATGTGGAGAAAATAGAAGAACGATATGAACGCCATGAGAGAGAAGTAACAGAAACCGATTCTAAAGGCAAAAAGCACACAAAAATAGAAGTTTATTATGAATGGGAAACCGAGGACAGAGAGAGCAAACATTCGGAAAATATTATGTTTTGTGGTATTGAATTTCCGTATGATAAAATCCCGTATTCTCTGGACAATCACATAAACACAATAAAATCTGATAGAGAGTACAGTTGGAAGTCCGGGGAATACGTAAAAGTGCGGTTTAAATATTACGGTACACCGGCAAAACATACTGGAACAATATATACCAGATTATCAGATGGTACTATTTCTGACAGTTCACAATTTTTTAAGGACTATACCATTGAACAAGCCTTAGATAGTTGTACTTCTGGTATTGGAAATGTAGTGTTCTGGGTTTTCTGTGTAGCGCTGACAATTGGCGTTGTGATTGGATTCTGCTATTTGGATAATAAGTGGTTGGAAGATTGAACCTGTAATAATTACTTATAAGTTTGGAGTGAATATGGACTTTAAACAATTTTATAATCAAAACATAATTGAACCAGATATATATTTTAAGTTTGTTTGCTTTTATAATGCAAAAACAGAATTGTATGACAGGACACTTACAGATATGAGAAGCCCGCACGATAATACAGAAGCATATATCGTAGGACAGAATAGAGTTTATTCTAATTGTTTTGCAAAACGATTATATGATTGGACTGTGAATTATATTAGATTTTATATGAACCAGTCATTTAGTAAAGAAAGATGGAACAGATCACAAAAATCATTTCACTATTCTGCACAAGGCTGGATTGATATGTTTAATTATCTAAAAAAAGAAAATGATAAAATCATTATTGACATAGTAAAAAGTTGGGAGGAAATATGAAAAAATTAGATAAAAATAGAGAATTATGGCATAAGATTTTGTTTGAACAAAAATGCGAATGTATGGATGAATTTGGTAGTGCTAAAGATGAAAAAAGAAAATTTGGGTTTTATTTTAAATTATCAAAGGTCTATACATTGAACGGAATTGTATATAGGTTTGAAGTCCCTAATTACACTTACCATGATAAGAATCTTACAAGAGGAATATGGGAAATATTGAAATACATTCATGATGATGGGATGCGGTACTACAGACTGAAAGAGGAATTGATGAGAAAAGGAATTATGAGAATATTATAAATCGAAGTCGCAAGAGCCGAAATCAAGAGCCGGACTTTCCTAAACAAACAGGGAAGGAGGCTCTTTTTTGATGGAAGGAAGTATGGAATGGTACAGAGGACTATTCCAACAAATCATAAATGACGGGATGAAGAACAAAGTTAACCAGAGAGATTGTCTGGACTTGCTTCTGAATATGAGAGAGGATTTTGCTTTCTCTGAAAACAATGAAATCCGTGACTATGCCATGAAAATCAGCAAGTACGCCCATGAGATGGCTGCTTATATGGCGGCTCAGACAGGGAGTGGAGAATTCGATGATTTTTACTGGAAGTATTTGCTGTTGGAAGCACAGAACTACCAAGTAGACAGCGGTTTGCTTTATTTAGAGAAGAATCGTCTTCCGAAAGAACGATTTTATGAGCCAAGGCGGGAAGTGTTTACGAAACACAAAATAGTATCTTCATTACAGGATTTGATGAATGATGATTTAGATATTTTGGTAGTCAGTTTGCCTCCCGGAACAGGGAAAAGCACCGTGGAAGTATTTTTTCTTTCTCTTGTTGGAGGTTGGTTCCCAAATGATTTCAACCTGTCATCTGCTCATAGTAGCATTTTGACACGTTCTCTATATGATGGCGTACTTGAAATTATCAATGACCCAGTGGAATACACATGGCATGAAATTTTCCCGACATCACAGCTTACAAATACAAATGCAAAGGAAACAACGGTCAATCTTGAAAGAAACGGACGATTTAAAACATGGACATTCCGTTCTATAGATGGTTCTTTGACTGGTGCTACTCGTTGTAATCGCATATTGACAGCAGATGACCTTGTTTCTGGAATTGAAGAAGCACTAAATAAAAACCGATTGGAAACACTTTGGACAAAAGTTGTTAATGATTTATTTTCTCGTATGCTTGATGGGTGTAAAAGAATACTTTTCATGACCCGATGGTCTGTTCACGATCCCGCTGGGAAACTTTTTCAACTGTACGAAGGAAATCCAAGAGCAAGATTCATCGCAGTACCAGCATTAAATGAAAATGGGGAAAGTAATTTTCAGTTTGCAGTAAACGGGTTTTCAACAAAATATTATTTAGACCAAAAAGAAGCAATGGATGATATTTCTTTTAACTGCCTGTACCAACAGCAGCCAATTGAGAGAGAAGGATTGCTTTTACCGGCTTCTGAACTGAGAAGATTTTTTCTTTCTAAAGACCAAGTGCCAGAGAAACAAATGCAGTTTACTATTTTCCCGGATAGAGAACCAGATGCTATATGGGGCGTATGTGATACAAAAGACAAAGGAACTGACTTTGAATCATTACCAATAGCTTATCAGTTTGGAGAAGATTTTTATATTCCGGCAGTAGTTTTTGATGATAATACAGACTACGATACCTTAGACAGGAAAACAGCGGACATAATTATTGAGCATAACCCTCATAAGATGAGGTTTGAGTCGAATCAAGCCGGAGGACGTATTGCAGACAATATCGAAAAAATGGTTAAGGGAAAATGTAGGACAAGTATTGAAACGAAATATACTACAGCGAATAAAGAAACCAAAATACTGGTTAATGCAGACTGGATCAAAAAACATTGCATTTTTTTAGAGCCAAGTCTTTACACGCCGAAATCCGATTATGGATTGTTTATGGGGAACGTTTGCAGTTATACAACAAAAGCAAAAGTGCCTCATGATGACGGAATAGATTCACTCAGTATGTTGGCGGAGTACGTGCAAGATATGTTTGGAAGAAAAGAATCCAGAATCATAAAAAGTCCCTATTAGGAGGTAGAACATTGAAAAAGCGAACCTTAACATTACAAAAATATGGAATATCGGCAAAAAGATATAAAGAGCTTTGTGGTTTTTGCGAACAGTACCCGGAATGGAAAGAAGAACTTTTAGGGCTTGAACCATCTGCGAAAACACAAAAAGTAGATGGACTTCCATTTTCTCAAACAAATAACACTAGTGATGAAACTTCTGAGCTGGCAATCAAAAGAATTGGCATATTAAAAAAAATTCAGTTAATAGAAGACACTGCAAAAGCGGCATCTCCTGAAATGTGGGAGTACATAATAAAATCAGCGTGTTATGAACAACCTTTCTGGTATCTCCGGGATATTGCAAAAATACCCATGAGTGAATCAGCATTTCTAGACCGAAGACGGTATTTTTTCTATCTTTTGAGTAAAAAACGATAAAAAGTGAACTCCTAGGGGGCGTTAAAATAAGGTACAATAGTATTGTGAAAAATTAATTAAAGCACTTGGTTAAAAACCAGGTGCTTTTTTATTAGGTGGGTAAATGAAAAAAACAGAAAAAAATAAAGAAAAAGACAGAAAAAAGCATATTGGTAAAATTTGGGTTGATGAGCATACACCGTTTGAAAAAAGAACAACTGGATCTGGTTTGACTTTTTCAGGCAAATACGAAAACAGGATGTGACTGGTGGTGATGTTATGGGTTTGCTTGGCAGACAAAAAATATATACAGATGTAGAAAAAATAGATAAAAATAATGTGGTTGATGTTTTGCAAAAAGCTTATGCAAAGCATAGGCAGAATGTATTGGACATTCAATACCTCATAGATTACGAACGTGGAGAACAGCCACTTAAAAGACAAAAAACAGTGAGAGCTGATATTGACATAAAAGTCAATTCAAGTTTACCGAATTATATTAAAAAATTTAAAAAGGGCTATAACTGGGGAAATCCAATTCTTTTGGTGCAAAGAGGTAATAAAGAAATTCATAACACTAATCCTGATATGGACGATTCGGGAATATCTGGTCTGAATGAAATTCTTAAAAATGGAGAAAATATCGCATTCAAAGACCAACAGATGGCAGAATTCATTGAAATTTGTGGAATTGGTCACAGAATGATTGAACCTAAAACGTTCCCAGCCATAATAAATGAAATTCCAGAATCGCTTGTGAACATTTACACATTGGATTCTCGGTTTACTTTTGTAGTATACCATAATGGACCAGGACAAAAAGAAATGATGGGAGTTTCCTATGTAAAAAGATCTGGAAAGAATTATTTTACATGTTTTACAAATACAGAAAGATTTGAAATAGAAGCAGGAGAAATAAAAAATCATTCATCGAATATTTTAGGAGAGATTCCGATTGTAGAATATGAACGTTCAGTTGACCGTACAGGATGTTTTGAAAGAAAAATAAAAGAAATTGATGCTCTGAACATTTTGGAGTCCGATTTTGCAAATGATGTAAGTCAAAGAACGCAGGAAATGTGGTGGGGCGATAATATTGACTTCAAAGAGGATGACAACGGAGAACCATTAAAGCCAAAATCTGGAGACTGGATTCTCACATATAGTTCTGACGGAAAGGTTGCCAAGATTGCTCCGCTATCAAGTACATTTGATGGAACAAGTACATTAAATGCGATAAGCCACCAGAGAACAACTATTCTCCAGGATTGCTATGTGCCGATTCAATACGAGAGTTCTGGCGGAGGTTCTACTGGAACAGCAACAGACATGTCTTCTGGATGGAGCGCAGCTGAACTTGATGCATTACAAGAACAGCAAATGACAGAAAGATCAAAAAGAAAAGAATTATCATTGATATTAAAAGCAATCAAAACAATTCCTTCCAGAGTTATTCCAGAAGATAGCACTATAAGAAAAGTACATTGTAGTGATTGCGATTTCCATTTCAGCAGAAGAAGAAATTATGATTTGATTAATAAAGCCAATTTCCTTGTTCAGCTTGCGAATATTGGAGTCAGTGGTCAGCACTTATTTAAGCAATCTGAAATTTTCCCTGATCCTGTTCAAGCATGGATAGATTCAAAAGATACATTTGAGGCGATTCAGAAATCTAAAATATCAAACGTTTCTTCTGATGATACAAGGATTTCGGCAGATAGTTCGGATCAAATTGAAAATAGTCCGATACTTGATGGAATGAATACATCAAATAATAAAATGGTGATGTAATATGTTTGGACAAGTGACATTTGACGAATTAAACAAACTTGTTGGAAAAAATCGGAGTGAACCATACAAAGTTTATTTTGGAGAAATGGATTTAACAGAATCGGAAATAAATGAGAGAATTACGCTGGCAGAAAAATTGGAAGAAAATTTTCTTTTTGTAATGGCTCTTTTATTTACGATGGCTAAATACAATTCTGTGAACTATGAACAGATAAGAAATAAATTCGAAAAAAGCTATTTTAAAGCTATTGATGGAATTATCATAGCTGACGATTACATGAATCAATATATAAGAAATTTTTCTTATGATATAACAGATTCAACAAAAGCCCATGCGGATGATATGTATTACTATTCATCCGACAGGGCTATTTTTATGGCTGAAAATGAGTCGTTGACATGTTGGAACCATCAGGATTTTTCGGATGCAATAAAATCTGGCAAAAGAAGAAAACAATGGATGGATGTTCGGGATAAAAAAGAAAGGGAAACTCATTTGCAAGTTGGAAGAACCGTAAAGCCGATTGAGGAACCTTTCCTTGTAGGCAACTCGCTTATGCAATATCCCAAAGATACATCGCTTGGAGCTAGTAGTTCTGAAATTGTTAATTGCAGATGCGTAATTAAATATTTTTGATTAATCAGCACTTAGGAAACTAGGTGCTTTTTATATGTCTGGAGAAGAGACGTTAATCGGAGCAACGTCAAGAGAAATGACGTAAAACAGAGCAAATTTAAAAAGTCGGAGAAGGACTATAACGAGCAGAAAGGTAGGAAAGAACATGAAGTATATGAACAATCACTTTGGACAGAGCAGGATTTTTGAAAAAGCAAGATGCAAAATTCCAATGAATTTACAGCTGTTTGCGGACCCTGGAAATGACGGAGGATCTAGTGAAGGCGGAGAAGAACGTAACTTTTCTGATAGCCTTCCAGAAGACACACCAACTGTAGAAGAGTTAATGACGCAGCTTGCTGAAGAAAGAGCAAAAACGGCAAGACTTCAAAACGAAAAAGATACGGCATCTAGTGAGGCGGCTTCCTTTAAGAAACAGCTCAGAGCAAGAATGTCAGCCAATGAGCAGGAAGAAGCTGAAAAAAAAGCAAGAGAAGAAGCTATTGAGAAAGAACTTCAAGAACTTCGAAACGAATCCAGAATTAATAAATACAGCAAGCGCTTTATGGGTGTTGGAATGGACGAAACATCTGCCACAGAATTAGCAACTCTGACCGGAGAGATTGCAGAGCCAGAAAAATTCTTTTCTGCCCTGGATAAATTTGTAAAAGCAACAATTAAAAAAGCCGGAGAAGATTCCGTAGAAGCACTTATTAAAAGTAATCCAAGCATTAAAGCTGGGAACGGAGATGGGGCCGGAGAATCATTAGCAGTAAGAAAAGCAAAGGAGCTTGCTAGTGGTGCAAGAACAGCAAATCAAGACATTCTTAAAAATTATATGTAGGAGGAATAAGCAATGGCAAGAGGAGATATGAGAATTGATACGTTAAAAATTGGGTCAGAGGAAGAAATTCTGAACAGAAAAGAATTTCAGGCAGTAGCAAATACTGTTGATTTTTCTAGTGTTTCTGATACTGCTGATAATGGTTTAAAAATTGTAAAAGCTGGAACACCTGTAGACAAAGATGGAAAGCCGATTACGGAAACACCATGGGCAAACGCATATGGTATTTTGCTTCACGATGTATATGAAGATAGACCTCAAAGCGCAGTGTTAAAACAAGCTTATATTCATACAGGAAGAGCACAGAAGCATAGTGGACTCACTTATGACGGAGCACTTGCAGCCGCTCTGAATTTGGCAGGATGCAGGATTGTATTTGAGGAACCGGTGATTCTGGCTACCGTCGGTGGGGCGTAAGCAACAGTACCGATTAAAAAAATGAAATTTAATTGCTGACCTCGAATAATTGAGAGGTAGAAAGGATTGGTAAAATGAGATTAACAGATGTATTTTCCGCAGAAGCGGTAGCAATCAGACAGACTTCCGACGCAAGCAATCGGATGCCATATGTTGGACAGGCTTTCTGGCCGAATAAAAAGAAAATGGGAATCGACTTAAAGTGGATTAAAACACACAAGGGGCTTGGTATTGCCCTGAAGCCATCTGCACTTGATTCCCTGGCAACCATCAGACCGAGAAAAGGATTCGAGGCTATCACTCAGGAGATGCCGTTTTTTCGTGAATCCATGACAATTAAAGAACAGGATTTAGCAGAAATCCAGAGAGCGCAGGAATCAGATGACCCGTATCTGAATGAAGTTTTGGAACATATTTTCAATGATGCGGATGAACTGGTTATGGGTGCTGATATTTCTGTTGAGCGTATGAGAATGAATCTTCTTGCACCGCTTAATGGAGAAATGAAACTTACTATTGGAATGGCTGACAACACTTTGTACAGCTATAATTATGATGCAGATAGTAGCTGGAAAAAATCAAATTATCTGTCTATTGATTCTGAAGGAGATAAGTGGAGCAAAACAGAAACATCTAAACCACTCAACGATATTCAGAAAGCAAAAGATTCACTTGCAGCTAATGGTGTAATTGCTACATATGCAATGATGACAACAAAGACGCTGAATTATTTGGTGGAATCTAGTCAGATTAAAAGTGTATTTATTACCACATCAGGAAAACCAGTTGATTTTATTGATACTGAAATGGTTAAAGAGTTATTCAAACGTAAAACTGGTCTAACACCGATTATTAACGATAAGAAGTTTACGGATTACGATGGAAAGCAGAAAGGATTTTTCCCGGATGACTATGTTTCCGTAATTGGAGCAGGAACACTTGGAAATACATGGTATGGTGTAACCCCGGAGGAAAGAACTCTTCTCGGAGATCCGAAGGTTGATGTATCTATTCTTGATAGCGGAGTTGCGGTTGCTGTACAGACAATCTATGGACCGCCGGTACAATATTCTACAACTGCATCACAGATTGTACTTCCATCTTATGAAGGAATGGACAGCGTCTACGTTATAAAAGTTGCTTAAGGAGGCAGTGTTTACATGATATATGACCATGTAGTAAAAATAAACGGAGAATATTACCAAGCAGGCGAAGAAGTACCAGAACTAAATCAAGATACAATAGAGACTTCTGAATTTAATTCAGAAATCAACGAAACAGAACCTGTTAAAAGAGGAAGACCAAGAAAAAGTTGAGGTGACAATCTATGGAAGAACTGCTTCGAGAATTAATTGAATACATAGGAGACGATTATAGCCCGGAGCAGGAATCCTTCTTGCTTACGCTTCTTTCTGATGCTACGGATGAGATTGTATCAGAAATGTATCCTTATGGTTTTTTTTCGGATAAAGAAGAAATTTCAATAAAGGAACGAGCAATAAAACGATATAAAAGTAAAATAAGAAAAATAGCTCAGTATCATTATGATAAACAAGGGCGAGAGGGTGCTACTGGTTGGTCTGAAAATGGCACAAGCGTATCTTATGATGCTTCAGGAACTCCTTCTAGTTATTTGCGTGGAATTATTCCAATTGCAAGAGTTGTTTAAAAAAGACGGAGCGTGCCTGATTCCTCCCGGTCAGGCGCAGGGGTGCTTATTAAGGAGGTTGGGGAAAGCACAGTCTTAAAAAGGGAGAAAAAACAATGAGGTGTTTGAATTATGGGATGTGAAAATAATTGCATAAATGAGCATCGTTTTACCGCACTCCAAAAAGAATTGGATACTTTAAAAGAAAAGAATTCTAATGACCATGAAAAGTTTTTCAATCGAATTGAAGAAAACAGAGAAAAAATGGTCGAATCGCAAAGCGACAGACAAAATATCAGAGAAAAACTTGACGAAATTGGAGTTGATGTTAAAACCATAATGCAGACCCCGGCAAAGCGATATGACATGATTATAACAAGTGTCTTGACCGGAGTTATCGGAGCATTGATTGGATTTATTATGAGCGGTATATTGCCGATGTAAAATATTCCACTAAAGGGAGGTTGGTGGGATGGATTTTAGCAAAAGAAATTATTACGCAGATTTTATAAAAGAAGAAGTAGATTTTTATTTAAAAGAAGCCAATTTCGATTCGCGAGAGCGGCTTCTTTTTTTGTTACGAAATGAAAAAGTTCCTATTGAAGAAGCTGCGGAAAAAATGAATTGTAGCGTAAGCACAATAAATAGAATTAACAGAACCATGAAAAAGAAAATAATAAAATCATCCGATGGATATTATCCTGGTATTTCCAAGACATGGAAATGACACTTAACTGATATGGAAAACCTCTATTTTTCTATTATAATATAGGTATAAGGAAAAAGGGAGGTAACGATATGCAACCTTATCCAACAGTACAGAATTATGGATATGGAAACAATCAATATGGTTATCAGCAACCAATAAATCCATATCAAGATAGATTAACACAGCTTCAAAATCAATACAACCAGTCAACACCATATAACCAGCCTATGGTTCAACAACTGCAGCAATTATCAATGTTAAGCGGTCAAATGGTCGGAAGCTTGGATGAAGTTAAAGGAAAAGATGTTGATTTATCTGGAAACCCCACATGGTATCCAAAAGTGGATGGTACAGAAATATATAGAAAACAGCTTCAACCAGACGGAACGAGTAAAATCCTTACTTACACGCTTTCACAGGGCGGTATGCAGGAAAATTCAAAACAAATGGTTGATACGGACATACTAAACTCTCTTTTTGGACAATTAAAGCAAGATTTAATGACTGAGATTTCTGGAATTAAGAACTTGGTTGAGTCATCAATGGCGTTGCCAGAAGAATCTCCCAAAGCGCAGAGAGGAGGTAGTCAGAAATGATGAATTTACCACCTGTAATTCAGCAAAGAATGCAACAAATGATTCAACAGAAGTATGGAACACCTGAAAATATGTTGAATGATATGAAGAAGTTTGCTGGAAATAATCCGGCGTTAAAAAATGCTTTGGATTTATTTGAAAAAGGTGATACAAAAGGATTAGAGCAAATTCAAAGCAATTTGTTTGAGCAAAAGAAAATAAATCCGATAAACATGATGCAAAACTTTTTTGGAATGAAATAAATATGGCAAATAAGCCATCTCCTCAAAATTGAGTGATTAAAAAACGCTACAATTTTGGAGCCAGCCCGGGATGTCTCCGATTTGTATAAAATATGAAGATTGGAGACAAATATTATGATGAATGGAAGTAATTATAGTCTTAGCGATATTGCCGCTGCTACAGGCTCTAATCGTGATGGAAACGGTATGTGGGGCGGAGACTGGGCTAGCTGGATAATCCTGTTCCTCATTTTCGGAATGTTCGGATGGGGTGGCTTTGGCGGTTTCGGCGGTGGCTTCGGTGGTGGAGCAAACAATCCAGGATTACAAGGATTGGCAACCAGAGCCGATATTAACGAAGGCTTTGCTCTGAATGGTATTGAACGTTCCCTTGCAGGAATCACACAGGGAATCTGTGACAGCACTTATGGTCTGACCGCAGCAATCAACAATGGTTTTTCCGCAAATCAGTTACAGCTCTGTAACGGTTTCAATGGAGTAAACCAGGGATTTAATGCTTTGCAGGCACAGTTGGCTCAGTGCTGCTGCGATAACCGTGAAGCGGTTGCGCAGGTTCGGTACGACATGGCTACACAGGCTTGCGACACCAGAAATACAATCCAGAACACAACCAGAGACATTATTGATAACCAGAGTGCTGGAACAAGAGCAATTCTTGAAAAACTCGGTCAGATGGAATACAACAATCTGAACGACAAGTATCAGGCAGCTTTATCTGAAAATCAGTCTCTGAAATTTGCGGCAAGCCAGAATGCACAGAACGCTTTCATTACTGCAAACAACAGTGCACAGACAGCAGAACTGATTCGTAGACTTGGCGCGGACTGTCCGCAGCCTGCCTACATCGTACAGCCGCCGACTCCGGTAAATTTCCCGGTAAATAACTGTGGAACATTTACAGGATGCGGAAACGGCTGCGGCGGTTGTTGCTAAGTAATTCGCCTTTAGAGGTTGACTAATTTCTAAGAGGTGGGTTACGGCTCGCCTCTTATTTGATTGAGAGGTAGAAGATATGAATTGTAAAAATGTATGCTCCCTTTGCTCGAAATTGGTACTGTCTGAATCTGTAGCGTTTACTGATGGAAACTTGGTTATCACAATTCCGGCAGGAAGTTATCAGGATGGATGCAAATATTGTATCGTTGTGGCACAAAGAATCCCGGACGAAACCACGATTGTCGCCCCGGTAGTTATTGAAATCTCTGGTGGAACAGAACAATATCCCCTTACAAAAGCAGGATGCCAGCAGGTAACAGCGTGTGGCATCAGAACCCGTACAAAATATAGTGTTGTGGTATCTACAAACGCAACAGGTGGTGTGTTCAAGATGCTTGGCAAGCCATATTGCACACCGGATAATAGATTAACAGCTATTAACGGTACAGCTCCAACACCGGCTCCTGCACCAGGACCAGCAACGGCAGCAGTAAGAAAGGGGGACAAGTAGTATGCATAAGTTCGCAGAGAAGATCATGGAATGTGTAAAATCCAAAGTCGAAGCTAGAGGAATTGATAATGTCAGTTATGAAGAGGCTAAAGAGCTTGGAGAATGGGTTGACATTGCAAAAGATATCGTTTGCTATGATAAGGATATGAGACTTATTGAAGCAATGGACGAAGAAGAAAAGTATGGAGACATGGACTACCGCATGGGCTATCGCGGCAGAGATTCCAGAGGAAGATTTGTCCATCGTCCGGGCAGAGGTCGTTCCGCAGGGTATACGCCATATGTTCATATGATGCCACCTTTTATGGATGGAATGTATGATGAATATGATGGTATGTTGCCGGAAGATTATCGCATGGGCTATTCTGAAGGTAGAGGTGGACGTTCTGGTAATTATGGCAGTTACAGCAACTCTGGAAATTCTGGCGGACAGGAAAGTAACTCTGGCAGTTACGGATATTCCGAAGGAAATCGCGGAGGTTCCAGATATGGCGAAAGCTACGATGATTACCGCAAGGCGAGACGCCATTATAGCGAAACAAAGTCCCCGGAACATCAGAAAGAGATGAAAGAGAAAATCGGGGAAGTTTTCGATGACATGGAAGCCATTACCGTTGATATGGTAAAAGACATGACGCCAGAAGATAAGCAGAAATATCAGCTTAAGCTTCAGAAAATGATGCAAAAGATTCAGTAAGAAAGATAAGGGCTTGTTGTTTTTACAACAGGCTCTTTTGATTGCAAAAGGTAGGTGCAAACTGTATTGAAAAGATTTATTATAAATAATTCTATATGGAGAGTTATCACAGTTCCTCCAAACAGCGAGTATCTATGGGATAGAACTGGAAATTTGACAGTCGCAACCACTGACCCTAAAGAACATTGCATATTTGTATCAGAAGCAATTTATGGAGATTTTTTATTACGTGTGCTTATACACGAAATAACTCATGTGGTTTTGTGGGAGTATAAAATTATAGACAGGATACATATGTACTGTTTACCAGAATACCGCATACCTATGGAAGAGGAAATCTGCAATATTTTGGCAGACTATGGACGTATGGTGTATGAAACAGCATACATGGTTTTGGGCGGGAAAGCAATATTTACAGTTCCTTATGAATTGGAAAGGTTGGTGGCATAAAAATGAAAGCAGATAAAAATATGATTGTAGACGGCGTACTTTATAAGCCGGGAGACGAAATTTGGGATTTAGGTAGTTTTGTTGCTGTGGATGCAGTTGGAATGAAACGAGATTACGAGGGATTATCAAAAGATATATCCAAATTGCCACATTATGTGGACAGTGGCAGTAGTGCATTAACGCTTGATACGTCCGAACTGTATGAGTATCACAAACCAACAGACACATGGTATAAATTATAAGGTGGTGGCGATATGGGATTAACAGCAAAAAAAGTATATGCAGTTTTAAATAGCAAGATAAAAAAAATGAGTGGAGTAAACCCAGAAGATGTAAACAATGCGGTACAAGATTATCTTGACAAAAATCCTGTACAACCAACACCTATAGATACAACACTTACGAAACCAGGTGAAGCGGCAGATGCAAAAGTTGTAGGAGATAAGATAACTACGCTAAAGGAAGATTTAGGTAATATAATTAACACAGATTATGAAGATGGATATATAATTGATATAGGCGGTAATAAAATACAAGATGATGGGTATAAAATATTAAAAATCATCTGCTATAGAGGTAAAAATATTACTTTTTCGAACACAGTAGCGAATAACAAATATGTAAATTCTATTTCGTTCTATAACATCAAAAATCAATTTATAAGCGGAATAGTGAGTACTGTACATGGAGATAGTCCTTATACATCATCTGTTCCAGATACAGCTTATTATGCAATATTTACGTGCTTAAAATCACAAAATGTATCATATCGGTTTGATACAGATTATGTTAGTGCCTTTTTAGACAGAACAAACGAAATTGTACGAGATTATCAAAATGCTGATAATAATAAATTGGACGTCATCCGTGGTAAAAATTTATTTAACAAAAATACCATCATTGCGGGTAAATTTTTATACGACAATGGAGATGTTGCTCTCAATAACGATTATTTTATTTCAGATTATATTCAAATTGAGGGCGGTGAACAATATTACATTCAGGAATTACAGACAAACGGAGCAAATAATGTATTTTATGATTTGAACAAAAACGCATTGGATAAATCCTATAGCAATCAAATTGAAAATGGCGGATTTACGGCACCAAAATCCGCGGCATATATTTGCTTGAGTGGGCGAACTCAAACGGTGAACAATTTGTGTTTTTCAAAAGGGACACAGAAAATCCCATACGAGCCTTACACAGATTACAAACCTATCCAAGATGCGGAAAATAAAATCCAAAACTTAGAAAACCGTATGGATTCAATCGTAGATAATAAAACGGAGTTGCAATCAGTATTTGCACAATCGTTATCGGCTGGTGAATCAATCAATCTTGATGTTCCAAATATCAAATTTGACAAAGTAATTTCATTTTATGCAAATGTAATTTTAGGAGGAGAAATCGAAATATCTCACGGGCAAACTGCTTGGTATAGTAGTGGCAAAATACGCATTGATTCTACATCTGTAAAATATTACTCATATACTGGACAGGATAATCTTGAAATTGAGGTGCAGCATGGATTGACCATATCGAATACGGTAAGTGTAGCACTCGATGTTAATGGAATTGAAACAACGGAAAGTGGTATGCCTAGAATTGCAGACTTAATTATTGAATCAAATGGCAAAATCTTTAAGACTAGAATGAAATGGAATGGATGCTACGAAAAAGTACAAGCAAAAATAATTTCTGGTAACTATGAAAATTGTTCGTTAAATTTTTGGTCTGACGGATATAAAAAAGATATTTGGGCTTATGGTGATAGCTATTTTGATTATTGGCCATTATTAGCAAAAAAATATGGCTATGGAAATTTTTTGTGTGATGGCGTGCCTGGTAGAGGTTCTAACGAAGCTCTCAAATCATTGAAGCTTGGGCTTACTCATGGAACACCTAAAAAAATATTTTGGTGCATGGGCATGAACGACCCAGATAATTCCGACTCCATTTCTGCTACTTATAAAAAAGCATTAGATGAAGTTATAGCGTTATGTGATAAATTTGAAATTGAACTAATTATAACAACAATTCCAAATGTTCCAGACAGAAATCACAATTATAAAAACGAATATATTAAATCTCTTGGAAAAAGAATTGTAGATGTAGCAAAAGCAGTTGGGGCTGATAATTCTGCTAACTGGTTTGATGGTTTTTTATCAGATGATAAGGTACATCCGACTGGTAATATTGGAGCAAACGCGATAGTAGGATGTATCATTACAAATGTCCCAGAATTACTTGAGACTAATTAACTAAAGAGGGCTTTAGCGTAGTAATAAAAAGCAACATTTAACACAGTTAATAATAAGGAGCATTCGTTTGAATGCTCCTTCGGATAAAAGGAGAATCAAATGCGGAGTCCATCAAGATTAAAACAAAAAATATGGTTTTCGAAAATCAAAGAAGTAATTGAAGGGATTGATACGGTGCAAAGATACAACAAGCCGATTATGAAACGATTTACCGTATCGGCAACCGCCGGAACACCAGAAGAGATTTCTGCCGGAATTGTGCCGACATATGACAGATACATTACTTCGTATGATAGGAATTTCAAGCCGGAAGAGGGTATGGTGGTTTGGGTTGATAAGATTCCTCAGATTGACGATTCTGGAAATCTGGTTATGGCAGAGGACGGAATCACACCTGTTACGCCGCCGGATTATACATTAAAAAAGATAATTGATACCGCCAAAGGTAGCGTTGCAAGATATGGGATTAAGAAAGTGGGAGGTTCGGAATAATGGCGAGATATAAAACAAAACCATGTGAGATTGAAGCATTAGAATGGAATGGGCACAACTTAGAGGAAATCAAAGAATTTGTAGGAGATTCTTTGATTTATGACATTATTGATACGGCGTGGCAGGTTGGAAAAGGGATTCCGCATATCAATATGAAAATCAAAACTCTTGAGGGGGAAATGATTGCTTCTAAAGGAGATTTTATTATCAAAGGACTTAGAGGAGAATTTTACCCTTGCAAACCTGATGTGTTTCATAAGAAATATGAGTTGGTGGAGTAAATGGCAAAGAAGATAAGTATATCGATGTCATCAAAATCCATCCAGAATGCCATTAAAGAAATCGAAGCGTACAAAAGACAGTTTATTGACCGCAATGAATTATTTGTCCGTAGGCTGGCTGAATTAGGTATTCCCGTAATTGACCAGAACATAGCAGCAGCACAGGGAGATTCCGAAAAAAACCACAATACATATATCAAAGTCAATTCCTTTGGCAGTTATTCAGAAGCAAAACTTGTAGTTGAGGGAAAATCAATTTTATTTATAGAATTCGGTGCCGGAATCAGATACAACGGTTCAGCTGGAACAAGCCCACACCCCAAAGGGGAAGAATTTGGATATACAATCGGTTCTTATGGAAAAGGTCAAGGTAAAAATGATTTCTGGTTTTACTATGCGGACACGGGAGAAACTGTCATGTCACATGGTACAGAAGCCACCATGCCTGTTTTTCGAGCCAGTCAAGAAATAATTCAGAATATCCGCAGAATTGCAAGGGAGGTGTTTGGAAGTTGACAACAGTAGATAACCCCGTAGAAAAAGTGTTTAAGATATGGGAAGAAGAAGTTGCAAAACCGATTTGCAAAAAAAATTACTCTATGGATATGAGTAAAATTCCAGCGACATTTCCGTATATGCGAATGATGTATCTGGGAGGAATTACTACAAGAACAGATTTGGAAGGAAATGAATCAGCAATGAACATTTCTTTTCAAATAGATTCTTACGCAAGTGGTTCAAATTCTTTGTCCAAAGTCTATCAAATGGATGATGCATCTCATAAATGTATGGTCGGAATGGGATTCCGCAGGACGTACCAGAATCTTATTGAAAATTCCGATAGTAAAATTAAGAGAGTAGTCAGTCGATACAGTATGATTTATACAGGACAACTTTTAGGAGAAAAAGTGAACTCCTAGGTGCCATTAAAATGGTTTATAATAGTATCATAAAATTAGGACATCTGGAAACAGGTGTCTATTTTTATACAAAGAAAGGAGAATAAACATGGATTTTGCAGGAGTAGCAAGTGTAGTCGGAATTACAGTTATTTGTTATCTGGCGGGCATGATTGCAAGAGCAACCACAATTGATAACAAATGGATTCCTGTTATTGTAGGAATTGCCGGAGCCATCCTTGGTGTGGCTGGAATGTATGTTATCAAAGATTTTCCGGCAACAGATGTGATTAATGCATTAGCAGTCGGAATTGTTAGTGGTCTTGCTAGTACAGGAGCAGATCAACTTACTAAAATTTCAAAAAAATAGAAATGATTGGTGATCCAATTTTATCTTCCAGCATTAGGGTTAGAAATGTATAAAAATGATTGATTGACCACTGTGTTATACCAGGCAGTGGTTATTTTATTACCGGCTATCAAAGAGATAGTCGCTGACCGCCAAAAATTAGCGGTAGAAAGGATGGAAAATATGGCAAAAGCAACAGTACCGGGTTTATCTACACTTGGAATTACTCTTAGTTATGGAGTTGAAACAACCAAAGGACAAAAACCAACAAAATTTACAGTTCTGGAAAGATGTAATGATATTCCAGAAATCACACTGGAAACAGAAACAATTGACGCATCTGCGTTGGAAGACATGCAAAGCAGATATGTTGCAGGACGTCAGGACACAGGCGGTGAATGGGCTCCAGTATTCAACCTTACAGAAGAAGTGATCGGGCAGCTTGATACTATGATGAAAGCATCTGATGCAGGAATTAAGACTGGTCTTCGTACATGGTTTCAGGTAATTGTTCCGAATCTCACAAAAGCATTTTTTGTTGTTGGTCAGCCAGGAACAAAAATACCTCTTCCTGCAATGGCACAAAACGAACTTCTTACAGGCTCCATTAGTATTTCTATTGATGAATACATTGGACTTGATACAAAAGTAGAGCCTACAACGGCAGAATAGCCGTAATATTTTTAATCGGGAGGAAAAATAAATGTATAAAGTATTAAATATCGGCGGGCAAGATTATAAGCTTGAATTTTCTATTGAAGCATCTCTGTATGCGGACTGCGTTTCTGAACTTACAAATATCCTTACAGATGTTGGTATCGCAGGAATTCAAAAAGATGTAAAAATGATTATATCCGGAATATCAAATGTTCCAAAAGCAACGTTATCTATGTTTTATGCAGGATTAATGGAAGCACATGGAACACATCCAGATGGAGACGGAAAGGTGCCGGACATAAACACAGCGAAAAAGCTGATAACTCAATATATCAAAGAACATTCTGAAGACGGCTTAGGAAACTTTTACAGTATTATGCAGATGCTAATTGCTCAGATGGAGGAAGACGGTTTTTTCAATCTGATCGGTCTGGAGACTCTGACCGAAAAGATGATGGATGCTTTGAAGAAACCGAAAGAGAACAAAAAAGCTTCCGAGAAATAATACTTGGACCAGTACGAGAAAATGCGATTATGTGTGGGATGACTGAATATGAGTTTCGCCATTCCACATTAAGCGAAATAAATTTACGGTTAAAGAAATTCAAAGAAGAAAAAGAATATAGACAAAAAGAATTAGAATACCATTCTTGGCTGACTGGGGCTTATGTACAAATGGCAATAAGTAGCTGTTTAAGTAAAAAAGTAAAGTATCCAGAAAATCCGTTGGAAGAAAAAAATATTTCAGAAGAAATTGAAGTGTCAGAAGAAAAGGCAGATTTTTATAGAAAAGAATTTTTGAAACGGCTACAGAGAATGGAAAAAAGATTTAATAATGCAAACAAAGAAAACGCGGGTGAAGAATAACTCATCCGCGCTTTTTTTATATCAAGGAGGTGAAAGGATGCCTGAGAATACAATAGATACCTTGGAATTGGAAATAAAAAGTAACTCACAAAGTGCGGCGAAATCACTGGATGAGCTTTCAAAAAAACTGTATTCATTAAGCCGGGCTTTTGGATTTGTCAATAATGACGGATTAAAGAATTATTCTCAAGGGATTGATAATATAACAAAATCGTTATCCGGCCTTTCTAAATTAAAATTTGACATTCCAAACCTTGGGAAGATAAGTTCTGATTTGGAATCTTTAACAGGTCTTGATTTTAATAAGATTTCTCAAAACGGTGATTCCATAAAGCATCTTTCTGATGGACTATTTTCTCTAAAAGGACTAGAAAATATTGATTTATCAGGAATTGATTCTAATAAAATAAAAGATATATCAAACACTGCTAGTAAATTAAAGGATGTAAAGGTTCCTGATTTTACACCATTAGCACAAAATTTAGCTGATCTATCAAAAGTAAATTTAAAAGATAATGGTATAAACAACACGATCAATGCTATCAAAAGATTATCTACAGCCAAGATAGGCATGATTAATCCTATTAAAATAGCAATAATCGGAAATTCATTAAAAAGTCTTTCTCAAGTTTCGGATGTGTCACCAACGCTTAACCGATTTGTTTCCTCTTTTGCCAGATTAGCAAATGCAGGAGAAAAGACCGGAAAATCGGCTTCTGGAATTGCGAATTTAGGAATACAAGTAAGAAAAACTATTACGAATCTTTCTGGAGTGGGGGAAATCTCGGAGTCGCTTAATTTATTTGTACAGTCTGTAGGTAGATTGGCTAGTGCCGGAGGAAAAG